>Ga0180008_1001428_pt1 | contig 15110 bp, 17 predicted proteins | sample MM_PW_MetaG_FD_121121 | JGI IMG/M metagenome (GOLD analysis project Ga0180008, IMG submission 121121) | Groundwater microbial communities from the Aspo Hard Rock Laboratory (HRL) deep subsurface site, Sweden - MM_PW_MetaG | ecosystem: Environmental > Aquatic > Deep subsurface > Groundwater...
CAAGTTGCCTAACTTCTCTTATTTCACTGCTCCTTGCTCTTCTACATTCTATAAAGGACTTTTTATCTTTTGTCTGTTTTAACAAATCCTCATATCTTTCTAAAATACTTTGTCGAATACTTGGTATTATATAAATTCTTCTACTCATAAATAGTCTCCTATACCGAAGGTTCAGCTAAACAAATCTTATGCACTTCACCTGTTGATCCTGTATTTCCTGCACTGCCATTTGCTCCATTTGATGCTCCATTTTTACCAGTACCACCAGTTCCACCACCACCTCCTGCTCCACCAGTGACTTGCTCAGTTGTCCACGTTGCTTGATTGTATACTAAAACTAAAACTCCACCTGACCCTCCTGCTGCTCCTCCGCCGCCACCACCTCCACCTGTGGCATCAATTACACCTCCTCCATCAGACCCATCACCACCAGTTCCACCAGTTCCACCAAGAGCTTGAATCGTTCCATTATTATCTATAATATTAGCATAAATAGCGACAATACCACCGCCACTAGCACTACCGCCTCCGCCTCCACCAGTTCCGCCGTTACTACCATCTGATATGCCAGCTCCGCCTCCGCCACCACTACCACCCCCACTTAATCCCCTGAAATAATTTACACCTGTTTCTTTAATCTCGTGAAGTAAAGTTAAAAATGGCATAGCAAATAAATCTACTTTTGTTGCAGTGGAAGTTCCCCCACCTCCTGCTCCGCCTCCTGCTCCACCATCTCCACCTAATCCGCCAGCTCCACCTGCAACCCCATTACCCCCAAGAGCTACTGTTTCCGAAGCCCCAGTAGTTCCTGCAGTTCCTACACCACTATCAGGTATACCACCTGCTCCTCCTGATTTACCAACTGCACTGCCATATATGCTAGCATTACTTAAGTTTGCCCCTGCTGCTCCTCCTGCTCCACCAGCTCCACCATTAGCTCCTACTCCACCATTATTACCATTTCGCTCTAGTGTACCATTATTTATGAAAGTGTTTAAAACAAATAATCGGTATCCACCTGTATTAATAGTGTCCCCTGCTGCAATAGTGTAGTTATCATAGTGCATGTCTCTAGTAAAGGTAGCATCACCACCGCCACCGCCTGCCGTTGTTGAATCGCCATCTTGACCATTCCCGAAAAGGCCACGACCTATTTGAATTACATCTGCTGCTTCTATCACTTGACCAGTTACTATAGTCATAATTCACCTATCCTCTCGCAAATGTTAATACGTAGTTTATGGTTATGTCATATAAACCGCCAGAATTATCGAAAGCAGCCAACCAATGTGCAAACAATAGTCCTGTTGCTTCTCCTGCCGCTGCATCTCCACCGCCCCAAACCGAAGCTTCTTTTATGTTAGCAGTAGACTCTGCAGCAGTAAAGAATGTTGAGAATGTGTCTTCATAATCACTTCTCGAAGAATTTGTTTTTGCATTCCTATGGTGAAAAGTTGTTAAAGTAATGTCCCCCGCTGCTGGAGCAGTTGCACCTGTTCCAATTTCACAATATGTTATGCCTGTATCATAAGTTGCTGATTCGTCCCTGGCAAACCCTGCTAATAGTAGTAGTCCCTCATTGCATATTATATTACCAGTTTCAACAACTTCTACTATCTCTCCCAGATCAGTCATACTGCCATCTTTATCAAATTTTCTAGTTCCGGCTTTAGTCGCAACCAATATACCTTTGCCAGTTACTTCTAACTTATTTCTAACTGTAATTTCCATTACATACTCTCCTTACCACTATGCCCAAGTTGTAAAACCATAGAGTGCATCAGCATCACCCCAGTCATAATCTTCTGTAAGATGCTCGACAAGTGCTGTAGACTCAGTGACCTCAAGTAGTTCATGTTCTACATTACATAGACTTCCTGCATCTATAGGAGCTGAATTAAGCCACCTATTAGTTAATCCATCTGAAAAATCATCAGTTAGTATCTCAGTCGATTCAGTCAATAATACTGTATTATTTTCCACTAATAAGACCAATAACAGGCTATCACCTATCTTAATTGACTTTTCCTGCCTAGATAATATATTTGAAAAGAATTTAACCCAACTTCCGTTCACTGGGCCAGTTAGACAAACCACAGAATACTCAATATTACCCCCATAAGCACTAATTGTTACTGATTCTATAAGCATTTCGTAAGATGATAAATTAAATGGTGAATAAGTTATTTTCTGAATTTGCCCTGGCTCTAATCCTTTATCTGTTGTCCGATACTTAAATCTCTCTGTATTTTTACAATATACCGCCAACTTACCTCTAGCTGATTCTGTCATTGAATCACTAGTCTCATGGTATGCCTCTGTAATTACATCCTCTACAATTCCTGATGTACCATCAATTGCTGCTGTAGCTAATACCGCAGTATTATTATCAGCCCTAATAATCAATGGATACTGCCCATAATATGTAATAGTCACTGCTTTTGCATTCTCTGGAGCTACAGTAAAAACTATCGTAGCATCACCCTTACTCCAATAAGCATCTTTGCCTGTATCCACTCCTTTTATTCCAACAGTCTGTGCAGCCCTATCTACTACTGCAACAGTTGGAACTGAATTAATTGGATACCCTACTGTAAAAGCTAAAGCTACCGCATCCCCTGTGAATGTTCCAACCTGCTGAGACGTTACTCCTGTTCCACCCTTAATGTACTGTCTATTTCGATACAATGGATTTCCATCATCTATAGTGACACTTCCTTTAATTGGCCTATATGTTGATGAATCTAGATCCCATGTAGCTAAATAAGTCGACCTATTTATAAAATACAACTTTTTATCCGCATCAATATACCATGTAAAGCCTGACAATTCTTTTAGCGCATCGAAAGCATCTGATACCTTGACGTAATTAAAAATAGCCTCAGCTATAGTCGGCCCAGTTTGAATAGACCCTTCTGAGACACCCTCGGCAACTAAGTAGTCAGTCATAATATCTTCCACTATGTACTCTAATGTTTTACTGGTATATGCTTTAACCACTAATCTCTTATCAGCAAGATAATGATTATCAATACAAGTTATGCCATGCTTTAAAATAGAGCCTGTTGCTCCTTGCCGCTTCCTACTGGCTTTATCTATGTATCCTACAAATATAGATGACAGATCTGTATCGAATATTTCTACCAGCATGCCCCTAGAGTATGTGGCTGCTCCAGTAATATCAGTCACAATAAACGATGCAGTCGACCTCTCCTCTATGCGTTTTTCAACAATGAAACTTCCCTTATCTATATCAACTGCCACTGAATCAATCTCAGCTGTTAAATTTGCCACTATACTCCCCTGATACCTGCTTTAACTCTAATTAAGTCAACCAAAGGTTCTCCCATGGCACGTGCTAATACCTGCCCATCTAACTCTACAATAATATTAGCAGTCTGATTAGAAATTGACTGCAAAGCTGACCGCAAAGCTGACTGACTAGTCTGCATATTACTTGATACTTGTGGATTCCATGTGGACACATTAGATGTTGCTCCATGACCACCTGCCCCTCCTGGTAATACATCTTCAATTCCAGAATACTCTGTAATTTCATGCCTAGTTACAGTATAATCCACATCATCTATACCAGCCAATGCTAAATTCAAATTTTTAACAAACTCTGCTGCATCTTCTAGCCTAACTTCATTATCTCCTATAAACTTCTTTAGCTCCTCATCCATTCTTTCTATATTATCCAAGTAAAATCCTTCAGCTACTAATTTTCTCTCTTCTATATCTGCTACCGCTGAATCAAGAATCTCCTTAGCTGTAGCCAACTCTTTATCTCTTTCTATCTCTAGCCTAACAATACTCGCCGCTAACTCTGCCTCTGCTGCTGCTTCCTCTACTAATGCCGCTGCAATCCTTATCTTTTCTAAACCAGAATAGAAGACATCCTCTTCCTCAAGTTTTCTAGCCCTTGCCTTTTCTAGTTCTTTCGCCTGTGCACTTGTTCCTTCACGTAACTCACGTATTTGATCTCTTAGATATTGTTTTTCATCTTCCCTACTTCTTAATAATTCATTACGCTTTACCCTAGCAACGTGCTCTGCTAGCTCCTCTTGTAACTCCGCCGATTCTTCTGCTGTCCCTGCTGCTAAAATAGCAGCTTCTAACTCAGATGTCCTATTAGATTCCGCTAATCTAGTAATTGCCAACTCTTCCCTTTTAGTCTGCTGATCTATTGCATCTATCTCATTCTGTATTGACCTTTCTGCATCACTTACAGACAACCTATACTGCTCATTTATTTGCCATACTCTATCTTCATGTGCAGTTCTCGCCTTCACCATTTCATCTTCTATAGCTTGTATCCTTGCATCCCTAACATCATAAGCTAAATCAATTAGTGTCCTTGACGAATCTTTTGCTGCACCATACTTTTTTGTAATCGCCTCAACTTCGTTGTTATAAGTATCATTTACAGCCTTCTCTTCAGCTTCTAATGACTTTATCTTATCATCCAATTGTTTCTTTGCTTCATCTTTTAACTTTTTAGTTAGGCCCTCCGCTTGCTTTTTAATCTCATCTACATGAGCTTTGTGAGCCTTTGTCGTTAGCCCCAACTCAAATTTTTCCATTACTAAAACGTCAAGGAATTTCTTTTGTTCAGGAGTAGTATTTCTATACGCCTCTGCAAGGTCTTCTGTACTTACTACCTGATCAGCTAGGGCAGTTTCAATATTCAAAAGTTCAAGAGTAGCCTTCCGCCATTCTCTTTCCCAGGTCTTTAGCATTTCTTGAGTTAAACCTGTTGTATTCGATAGTCGCCTTTCCGCCCTCTCAACCCTGGAGATGGCTTCTTCACGTTTGCTGAAAAGATCCTGCCAATCTTTTTCTATCTCTCCCGAATCGCCTACAACTACGTTAAGATCTTTAAGAGCAGAGGTAAGTGACACTATTCTTTTTCGTAATGACTCAGCTTCATCACTTGCACCTTTGCCAGCATCTTTTAATTCTTCTAGCTTGACTCTGGCATCTTTCAATACTCTTGCAAGGTCTTCTGCTGAAAGCTTGGTAATACCTTGAGTAGCTTTCATAAAACCCAAAGCAATTACAACAGCCCCAATAGCCGCCACAAGTAATGTTATTGGCCATATCAATGAATTAACTGAAATTGAAAGTGCCGTTGTCAAAGCTATTATTCCTGGCATAACTCGTAGCAAAGAACCAGACGCCATAAGTAAAGCGCCAAGTGCTACCGCACCTAATACTATTGTTTTTGTAAGGCCTGGGTTTACTTCTACCCACTCTTTAATTGACTCTATTACTGGCTTTATAGTTTCAAATACTTCTTTTAAAATTGGTATTAAAATATTGCCTATAGAAATAGTAATTGACTTTACTATATTATCTACTGCCTTTTTTTGCCTTCCTAAACTTTCTTCCATTTCTAAGAATGCTTCAGTTGCCGCTCCTTCTGCTTCTGTCATGGCTTTAAGATCCGCAGTAAATACTTCAGAATTCTTACCAGTTAGTGCTAAAATAGCCTGCACAGCCTCAACCGACATAACTAATCTTCTCAGTACCGCCATGTCTCCATCTGCTGCCCTTGCTATGTCATCAAACATTCCTTGCAATCCCTTAGCTTCTAAAGCCGCAGTACCAAACTCAAGGCCTAATTCTTCAATCATTTTTGTCTGTCTTTCCGTTGGGGCCGTTACTGCCTGGATAGCTGCCCTTAACTGAGTAGTAGCTACCGATGTTGGAACACCTTGTTTTGTAATTGAAGCCAGTGCCGCTGCTACCTCTTCAAAAGATACTCCTGCCGCTGCTGCTATTGGTGCCACATTAAACAGAGCCGCAGATAATTCTTCAAAAGTGGTTTTACCTCCCTTGACAGTTGTGAACATAATGTCAGCTACCTTCTGGGCATCAGACATAGTTAACTTAAAAGCATTAATTACTGTGGTTAGACCATCCACCGCTACTTCTGTAGATGTTACACCTGCTATAGCTGCCTTAGTTGCAATTGTTAAAAACTCAATTGCATTTTCTTTTGGAACTCCTGCTGATATTGCCTGGTACAAAGCTTTTGCCGAATCAACTGCATCCACCCCTAAATCTGAAGCTAAATTCTGAATGTCTTTTGAGAATGCTGCAAACTCATCTCGTGTCAATCCCATCATTGTATTAACTTCATGCATAGCCGATCCAAAATCTGCTGCTGCTTTTGCACTCATTCCAAATCCGGCTAATATCACACCACCCAAAGCAATCATACCAAGCCCTATTGCTTTTTGATGCTTTTTTAATTTGTTAGTCACATCTGTCATCCCACTATCAAATTGAGATACATCTATGCCTATCTTTAATAAAATATCCTTTACACTAATCGCCAATTTTCTTATCCCACTTTATTAAATTAGAAGAACGTGAAAATAACTCTGTATCGGAAATTACTTCTCTCTGCTGCTTAGGAGGTAACTCCTTTGTTATGTCACTCTCACGTTCTTTTCTTTCTTCTAGTTTATATATCATAAGCTGTAATAGCTCATCTGTCCAATTGTTAATTATATAGTCTGGAGTTACATGCCATTCAACCATAAAGTATTCAAACGCCCCTCCTATTGAGAGTTTAGCCTCTCCATCGCTTTTGGAAGGCTCTCTGCTAAAGGGAACGCTACTTCAATCACCTTCTCAAACGCAATCGCCAACTCAGAATCTGTTGTAACAGCCTCTATTTCCTGTCTGTCTAAATCTTTAGCATACTCGAAGAATAGATCCACTACTTGATCTGGTTGTGTTACCAACATTTTAGTTATTACTTCACCAAACCTTGTTGAATCATCTAATGCTTTTAACATTGATGGAAGTGTAGTAAATATGGATACTATCCCCTTACGCCATACTCTGGAATCACGTATCACTAAGGGCTTTATTTGATACTCTTGCCCTCCTAATATTACTGGAAAGGGTGCCTGAGCAACCCTTTCCTCTTCAGTTCTTTCACCCATTTTAGCTATTACCTTTCTTACTTATTTAAGCTGCATTGTCTACTATTAATAGTGCCGAGCTACCAGATGCTTTCAATGCTTGAAACGTTACCGGAACAATAGTCTTGCTTCCTTTACGATAACTCATGCCAACAGTACCAATCGCAGTAGCTTTTGGTATGAATATTTGCCGTTTATATCCTTCTGGAGCAGTTCCATCTATCCTCAGATTCATAGTTTTGAGAGTACCAGCACCGACAGTTAGTATATTTCCAGATACTACCGAACCCGCCATTGCATTTCCAATATTAGCTAGTGTACTTTCTGCCATGTTGCATGTTACTGATACCGACTCCTTATCAAGAGTCCTTCCTATTGGAAGCGTTTCCTCTTCAACCATTAAATCAGTAGTTTCAGCCGAATACTCTATTGTAACTCCATCCTCTGTATATCCTACATCCGTGAATGGACTGCTCAAAGACATTCCCGCTGCCGTTCCGCCTGGTTCAACAGTATAAACCGTCCCATCAATTTCAACGCTATCAACATAGGCTGTCCTCTCTGGAGTTGCTTCCCATAACTCAAGCCTAACCCTAGTCAATACCCAGTCACCTACAACCGGACTGCCAGTACCAGCTAGTGGTCCAGTTACCGCCTCAGCAATTGTATCCCCTAGATCCCAATCAAAAAATGACGTGCCTAACTCATTAACTCCACCATAGCCAATCGAATCTGTTAAAGCTAAAGATTTCTGAAGCCAAGCTCCAGTTCCCAAAGTATTTTGATGTGGTACAACTGTCAACTCAATCCAACCATCAGAATTAGGATCTTCATACTTAAGCTCAAACTGGACAAAGTTAGCTGTCACAGCACTATACCAGTACCAAAAACTATAATCAGTAGGATCCGCCACAAGTGCATCTAAATTGCGACTAGCATTATATGTTGGCACTATCTCCAAATGAGTACTACCAGCATTTCCTGAATTACCCTTATACAACTTTACTGACCAACTTCCTGCATATTGCTGAGTAGTTGACCATTCAGCAATTGCATCATTAGGTTCCCTTATAGCCAATGTCGCTACACCTGCTAAAACATTTGATATCGTATTAGCCATTATTATTTCCTCCAACTCGCTTTAAAAATTCTTTATACCTTGACTCTTTTTCCTCTGCAGTCATAACATATTTTGATTTAACTACCACCTCCGGAACAACCTCAACCTCAGCAACCACTATCACTTCTGGGACAACTTCCAGCACAACCTCAACCTCAGTATTACTTTCTTCTTCAGTAACTATTTCCTCTTCATCTTCGTCCATTTTTAACTCCTAAACAGAATCTTGGTAGTCTAATATACTTATCGACAGATGCGCATCGGCTAGATATCTACCCGCCTGTGAGTACATTGGTGAATACTCTGCTCCATCTAAAAATATATTTAACCCCATTGTTGATTGACCTGAATCAATTACCTCTGCAAATGCCCTTATATACCTATACAGTCGTCTACGAAGTGTCTCAGCATTTACATCAGTAACCAAAGCTGCCACTGATATTACTTCAAATAACCCCACATACCCTGGCTGTTCTCTTGTCTCTATCCGTTCACCTAAAATTATCCCCACAGGATATGCTGGAGCTGCTGGTATCTCTGCTACATACCAAGCCTCTATATCCTCCAAAGTAATAGAATCACCATACACTGTATCTAGTGCATCTAGCTTTGCCCCTAGATTATCCTCTAAATACTCCTTAATTAAAGTTATAGAATTTTCTATTGAATAAAGCATTATACCCCATCACCTACATGCTTAGCTAATAACTTAACCCAATCTCTCCTGAGATCATCTGTTACAACTATTAGTGGTCTAGCTGGCATTCTTTTAGTGCTTGTTTGATGATACTGACCATATGGAACTGATGAACCTATTGTCATTTCTCTTGGTCTAATATCCTCTACCGTGTAAGATGTCTTAGTAGTTAAAGACCTCATCAAAGTTTTAGTCTGTATTAATATATCTAAAGGGTACCCCATTTTCCTCTTTCGTGCTATAGTTGCTGGAGCTAATGGTTTCCAACCCCCAGCATCAGCCCCACCTGACCTAAATAACTCAATTTGAAACTTACGATATACTTTAGCAAAATCCCGAAATACTTCTGATAGATCTTTAGTCTTACTTACTAAAGATCTAAGCCTGGCATCCGCTATCCTAGAATCAAAATCTACAATAATCGCATTACCCATCTATAGAACCCTCATCTTAACAGTTGCACTTGTCTTCTTAAGATCAGTTAATAACTCCATAACATCCTTATCTAATCCAGACGGTGAAGTTATCTGAGTCGTATCAACAAAGCTAGTTGAAAAGCTGCTGGTTCGTCTAACCCACAATCTCGCTGCTTGCATCATTACAGCTTCCATAACTGGAGCTGGATACTTATAATAGTAAATATCTGCATCATCTAAATGAGTTGCCGCAGTAGTTCCATTAACTCCCCTAACTACAGTTGCTGTTGTGGTGCTTACTGCTGAAACAAACATTTGCTCACTGTCTATTAAAAGAGTTAATCCTACCTCTAAATCCTCTGCATCTAATGTTATACTTGTCGCTGTAACTGTGATAATTGCTGCTCCGAGATTAAACCCGCTGTCCTCTGTTACACTACAATAGCCCCACGTTCCAATTAATTGATATGCCTTCTGTGAGTACTTAAATACTGTATAATTACTATCTGACCGCTTATTTACCTCAATACCTGTATACGGTCTAGCATAGTCTATTCCTCCTGTAGGCTGAGCATCATAAGGCAGTAATTCGTAGTCGGTTGTTGCCCATGTATCTGAATAAGTGCTATCCTCATCTGTATCTTGTTTTAGAGTAGTTACAAAAATCAAGTCCTCTGGAAGTCTAATTCTCTCAGAACCTCTTAACGGAAGCCAACCTATATTCGCCCAACCTGGTTCATCTTCTGTCTTATACCTCTGAAGTAATACCCGCTCCCCTGTAAAATACTTTGTATCTACCTTGGGATAAAAGAACCTTCCACAATGATTATCTACCTGCCTACTCACTACCCCTATTAATTTAAGCATCCTAGAATCATAATCATCTCCCGATATACCTAGTATTCCAGCTGCTTTAAATTCATTAGTTGTTATATAATTATTTGCCATTACACACCTATACCTGACACATTTACCTGCCTATTCCAAACAGTGGCTTCTCCTCTTCAAGTATATCCACTATTTCTTCGACTGTCAAAGCATGACCGAATAATTTGCAAAGAGCCACATAACCATCGAAATAAGCGGCTGCTTCTCTACCTATGTCAAAATCACTGGCTGTGAAAGCTGTAGCAGTAGTTACTACAACAAAATTCCAAGTGGATACTACTAATCTGGTTGCTGCTATCGCATTGACATAAAATGTCGGTGTAGCCCATCCTGTTGCAGTCACATCACCACTACCATCTGTCTCTAAACTATGTGTACCACCATCTAAGTCCATGAAACTTTGAGAAATAATATTGTCTGGGAAAAGCCAGAGACAAGCCGATTGAATGGATTCTCCTATATTTCCAACATCTATATAGGAGGTCGCTGCCCCTGTTAAACTCGCAACCCATAATCCACTGTCTATCTGAAATGCTGTAACTGTATTCCATGTTCCATGATTATTATGCCTCGATTTATCATATGTTCTAGTAGGAGTTATTGAGCCAGTATATCGCCTTTCCTCAAATACCAAATCTTTAACTGTCATAATTACACTCCATATTGCTTTCTATCCTTATCAAAAATATCCGCTATTTCCTCGGCAGATAATGCTCGGCTATAAATGCGAACTTCACCAAGCTCACCATCATACCAATAATCCCTACCAACCTCTTGTCTGCATCCCAGAACTTTGTCATAGGCTGAGCAAGCTAAAGTTCCCGAAAAGGCATCAGGAGCTGATACTCCAGCAGTTCCAGCTACCCCATTTTTATAGTAAGTAACCGTAGTTCCATCCCAACAGTAACCGAACTGTGTCCAAGTATCTATATCGTGGTCAAACCTCCCACCAACAGCAGTCCCAGCTGTGTTTTTGATAACCATGTCAATGATGTTACCTCCCGCCAATAAGTCAATCAAATCCCCATAAAGCGGAGCCCAGTAACTTCCATAATAAAGATAACGAGGAGTACCAGTAAAACCACCTGCTTTATACCACATTATGACCGTCTTTGCAGTAAAGCCTTGTAGAGCAGTGGAAGAACCTAAACTAATATAGTCATTCCCATCAAAACCCCATACCCAAAGCCCACTGGAAAGTCTAGTAGGTGTAGCTCCTGCTACTGTTATAGCATGTTGATACCTACTTATATCATCAAAAGTTGTTGGCGTAACTTCTCCAGAGTACATACGACTCTTAAAGACACATTCAGTTGAAATTAATTTACCGTGCATACTTACTCCAGTGGTTTCTTCTCTACCTGAGCATCCTCATACTCTTTTACTGCATCTGATAGAAAGTTAACGTAGAGTTGCAAAATTGCAGTATCTCTTTTTTGCCGAAACTTTGCATCGGTAGCCATTTTAGTAAACTTTTCCTCATCTCTCTTAGCTCCAGTAATACTTCCTTCAAGTGTAGATACTCTTCTCTTTATTTCATTATATTCAATATCTGTTAAACCCATAATTCCTCCTTCTTATGCCGATACAAGTAAGCCATCAGATGATATTGCACTCCAGGTAGCATGCCATTTTATTGCACCAGTCTCTGCTGCATAATCAGCACCAGCAGTATAAAGAAACCTAATTGTAGTAACAGCTCCGCTCTTCTTACCCACATGGAATTCAAATGGTATGGCTTGTAAAGCTACACCTGCTTCTTGGAACATGGCTACATTTGCTCTTTTAACATCCAATATTTGGGCTACATCTGAGTACTTACCAATAAGAGAACCGACCTCAAAACTACTGATAGCCGGTGCTCCTGCTGTTTTTGTCATTATTACCGCTGCTCCTGCAGTAGGAAAGATATCTAATTGACAAGCTGTTAAATCAGCTGCCAAAGCTGCTGTAACAACTACACCTTCAAGCAAATGGATAGATACTACACCTGTTACTACAAACAGTCCTGCAAGCGTAGCTCCATTACCATTTATAGTTAAAGTTTTATAAGTATCAAATACCCTATGTATTCCTCTCGAATTATCTATTCTCATTTAAAAACCTCTCTTGCCATCACGCCAATATGCAGTAACTTCTCTACTTGTTCCACCAAGTTTTACAGCGCAAATTCGAATACCTTCTCTTCCCCAAACCTCGTTGGATGAACTAACAATCTCAACTCTAGGATAAGCCTGTGCGCCTATAAATGTTAATGAAGCATTATCACTAATTTGACGCTCAACACCATCTTCAGTAGTATATATTATAAAATACATTGAATCACCTTCAGCCATATTGTTTAGATCAACCACTAACTGAAGTAAGACAAACTCAGCATTGCTACTTTCATTATAAATATCATCTTCCCCACCATCCACTGTAACTACACCACTTGTTCCTCGTGCAATATCTAGTTCTGCTTGTTGGTTAAGTGTAACCGTTTTAATAGTATCCGACCCACCTCGAAGGAGTACTGCTTCATAAACTTCAGGCGGAACTAATTTCATTAGGTCACCCACACCAGTTTGGGCTGTAAATGCTGGATGTGTAATCGCACCTGCTGCAGTCGAAGCAGAAACTTGTCTCCATTCGCCTTGTGGTGCACCACCTGCACCACCCGCATCTATTTCACAAGTCACCCACCAGCCGATGTACTTTCCTGCTAATGGCTCTACTAAATCTGTTGAAGTAAAAGCTAGTGTTGATGTTGCTGTTGTTACATATCCTTTTCTAATTAGTCCTGTCTGCAAAGCTATCGCTTCAAGTGAGTGATATCTTCTATCATAATCAGAGGTATTTCCATCCCTAGTAAGGAGATTAGCCATAATTGTATCATCAGCTACTTCCGTTGTCATATCTACTGGATCAGATGTATCAGCTACAGCATTCTCGGTTAGACGATATGTATTCGTGACTACTTGCTTTAAATAGCCCATTATTAGGTCTGAGGAAGTCACCGCTCCTGTCGTCCCAGCAGTAGCTACAGTTCCAACAACGGCATCAAAGTTAGTCCTCTGCGCCTCTAAGGAATCGGTTGTATTATCATATCCAGTAGCAACCGCTGGATTTCCTACACCCATAATCTTAGCAAATATTGAGTCGGCTGCTACACTGGCTGGGTAAGCATCAGTGCCATCCGCTAACTCTGCCAAGTATAACGTGTTTGTCACTATTTGCTTAATGTAAGCCATCAATATGTCTGAACTTGTTACTAATCCTGTAGCTGCCGCTGTAGCCAACGCACCTACCACAGCATCAAAATTCTCTCGTTGAGCCTTTAATGAATCAGTAGTATTGTCATACCCGCTAGCGTCCGCTGGGTTACCGACTCCAAGTATTTTAGCAAATAGAGAATCATTGGCTACACTGGCTGGATAAACATCTGTCCCATCCGCTACCTCAGCCAGTGATAATGTATTTGTTACTGCCTGCTTGAGATAGCCTACAATAGTATCTGTGGCTGTGACGACTCCGGTTGATGCAGCAGTCGACCTAGCCCCAATTATTGCCGCTAAGTCTGTGAATATAGCATCTAGATCTGTGTCAGTATTACCATCTACCCCAACACTAAATGTATTAGCACCATCAACATTTAATACCGCCGCTATAACCTGTAAGGCTCCATCAAGACTGGAGATAGCTCCACCAGACAAATTAGTCCAAGTGCCACTGTTAATTTCATTTATTATTTGCTTCAAATACTGCATAGCGGTGTCAGCATCTGTTACCGCTCCTGCCGCTGCCACATCATCTAGCTGCCCCAGAGTGGCATCGATATCGTCAATGTCAGCTTTAATCTCAGCTACTTCATGGACAATGTTACTCCAAGTCATGGTTGGCATGTATACCGTCTGTGAATTTACAGTTGCTGTTACTCCTGTAGTAGTTAATTTATAAACATCTCCAACTGCCCACTGCGCTGCTAAAAACCTATTAGCTACTGAAATACCACCTGCTGCTTTAGCGAAAACTGGTTGAGTAATTCCTGCATTACTAAAAGCCGCTCCACCTGTTGACTTCTCTAATGTAGTTACTATACTACCAATATCAATGTCATCTGCAGCTACCGCTCCACCATCAATATCAAATATACTTACTCTAAACTGTTGAAATGCATCTTCCTCAACTGGCCCACTCATAGAAGGTAGGAAGCGAGTTTGATTCGCTCCTAGCATAGCTATAAGACCTTTAACGTAAGCGATTAGTGAGGCCGTTGTTCCAACAGCAACCACTGCGGCATCTGTTTTATTGCCACCTACATCCCGAAGCAAATTGTTGTCAGTACTGTCTGCACTAGGTACTGTCGTTTCAAAGAACCCCTGCTTTACATCTGCCATATTTACCTCACAGACTGATTAAGTGTTAAAGTCCATGCTGTTGGACTTCCATTAACCGCCTCAGCCAATACTAAAAAGTCATCTGTATCTGTTAGAATATCAAACGCTATCTTGGTACTACCTATAATTCTGAGTGTACCTGTTTGCCATCTATTATCTGGATTTGGTGCTCTACCCACTACATATACTGGAGTTCCTGAGTTATCTGCATGCCTAACCCAAGCACCAATATCAATAGACGGATTTGTTCCACCAGTAAATGCTATCTGAGCGAATATGCGGATAATTGGATAACGTAAAGAACTATCCCAGTCTGCATGAGTAGTTGAAGGTGGAGTTGCATCTACCCCTGTGATATTTGTTACTGCCGTACGATGAGATATTACTTTATTTGGTTGAATCGTTGCTCTTCTCGACATTGTTAGTCTCCTTTAAAACCTTAGTTGGCTTTTTCTTTTGCTGCGGAGACTTCTTCGAGAATGATGCTATAGTTAGAGCCGATGGAATTACTGGCTCTATATCAGCCACAAATGGCTGGCTACTATTATCAACTTCAGGCTCTCCGCCTAACTCTTCCTCCACCACCTCTTTGACCTCTTTATTGACTCTATTTACTTCTAATACTACTTCTCTTGCAGTATCATCTTTTACTTTTACTTCAGGATTATC
>Ga0180008_1001430_pt1 | contig 15057 bp, 15 predicted proteins | sample MM_PW_MetaG_FD_121121 | JGI IMG/M metagenome (GOLD analysis project Ga0180008, IMG submission 121121) | Groundwater microbial communities from the Aspo Hard Rock Laboratory (HRL) deep subsurface site, Sweden - MM_PW_MetaG | ecosystem: Environmental > Aquatic > Deep subsurface > Groundwater...
CAGGTCGCCGATTGCACGTAGCCGGAAGGCGTTGCGCCACCGGCGTCGGCGATGTTCGGTCGCGTCGTGGACCATGTGGCAGCGCTGACATAGCGCGGCCAGGTTGCGCGGCCGGTTGTCGCCGGGATCATGGTTTAGGTGCGCGCTGGCGAGGACGACGCGCGTGACCCGCATTTGAGCGGGCGGGTCGATGCCCGCGAGACCCGGTTGTGCGTGTGAGAGATCATCCGGCCGCGGCAGGCGACGAAGCCCCCTGCCCCGCCCGCTGCGCCAGGTCGCCGCGTCCTCGTCCCACCAGATACCATCGCCCAAATGCAGCACGTCGCGGCCGTGCGGGCGACGGCAGTGCTCGCAGCGCCCCTTGGCGCGTCGGAACCGGATGACGTTCGACAGCTCGCGCCAATCGATCGGGTAGAGCCAGCGATGTTCACGCGCGATCGGCATGATGATTCTATGAGTCAGCCGAGAGCGGAACGAAAGCAGAAAACACTTATGATTCAGATTTATAATTATAGCTAAGCGACTAAGCGATTATGCGACTAATCTATGCGGCCTTTTCGAGCTGGATATGCAGCTTGAATCCCGCCGCCGTGGCGACATTCTCGCCGCTTCCGTCGGCGAGTCGGCTAGCGCGTCGAACACGCTATCGAAGGCTTCGATCACAACAGCGCCTCAATGCCCTTGCGACGAATGACGTTCAATAAAGCGAGCGCCGGCCCCTTGGCTTCCTTGGTGCCTCGTTCGAGTTGCGAAATATAACCCGTCGTCAGGTTCAAATATTTGGCCAGCGCGGCTTGGCTCAATTGCGCGCCTTCGCGCACGCCGCGGATTTCTTCGGGCGTGATCGGCGCAGCCGTGGGTGGTGCGTCCGGCCCCAGATGGCGGACGGTGATCTTCCGATAGGTGTCATCGCCCATCAGTCCGGCGCTGTGCATATCGTCCGCCGTTTCGAGCAGCGCCGTGGTCAGCCTGCTAAGCTTCTTCGCCATTCTCAATCTCCTGTAGCTTGCCGATGCTCACGGCTTCATCAAGGGCGGTGTCATCGTTCGCCAGGAACTCGGCGGCGATGTCCCGCAAGGTCTGCAATTCGTCGTCGTCGATGTTCTCCCGCTCGCTCTTGGCAAAGCCGTAAAGGAAGAACGCCCGATCCTCCGTTCGATAGGCCAAGATCATGCGAAACCCGCCCGATCGCCCCTGCCCTGGTCGCGCGACACGCTGCTTGATGAGGCCACTACCCAGATCGGCGTCGATAAGCCCACGCTCAGCTCTTTCGATCGCCTCCTTCAAGCCCGCGTCACTGATTCGCTCACGTCGGACAAAACGCGCGATCCATTTCGTTTTGAAAATCCGCACGGTATCATCCTATAATACTATGAGCTATAGCACAGGATCGTATAGTTGCGCAACCTTATCGAGCGAGGATGCGCCTGCCGCTGCGCGCGGCACCGTGGCTCTACTCGCTTCGCTCCCCGAGCCCGCACGCGGTCTCGGCCTACCGGTGACGATCCACATGGCGGGGGCCGAGAACCGCTGACGCGGATCTCGGCCGAGTCCTGCCAGCGCAGACGCGCCGGGGTGGGAAAAGGGAGCGCCGCCCCCTCTCCCCAGCAACGGCAATCGGCCGGGCCGTGGCTCCCTCGCTTCGCTCACTGCGCCCGCACCACCCCGGCAGATTCCCGTTGCCCCCTCACCCCCCGCTGTTCGCCACGAGGCAGGGCCGATGGCGGAAGGCCATCGCCCCGAGGCGATTTAGAGGAGATGAGACGATGAAGCAGGACAATCGCGAGAGCTGGTTGAACCGGGTGGCGGTCGGCATGGCCCCGCTGTTCGAGAGCCTGGACACCCCCCTACCCTCCCGCGTGCGCGTCGCGATCGGCTTCACCAGCCGCGGGGCTAAGGGCAAAGCGATCGGCGAGTGCTGGGATAACCGGTGCAGCGGTGACGGGCATTTCGAGATATTCATCCGGCCGGACCTCGCACACGCCCCCGACGCGATGCCGGCGCAGATCGCTGCGATCCTCGCGCACGAGCTGGTCCACGCCGCAGTCGGCATCGCGGCCGGGCATGGAAAGGCGTTTAAACGGGTCGCGCTTGGGCTTGGCTTGGTCGGACCGATGCGCGCCACCACTCCCGGCGACACGTTCCTAGCCACGGTCGCGCCGATCCTTGCTGCCGCAGGCCCCCTCCCCATGCCCGGCTCGACACCGGCGGCGCGACCATGGCACCTAAGAAGCAGGCAGCGCGGATGCTCAAATGCGAGTGCCAGGCGTGCGGCTATACGGTCAGGACCGCACGCAAATGGCTGGAGACGGTCGGCGCGCCGCTCTGCCCAATCGCGGGACACGGGGCAATGCACCACGATCCGCTCGACGGCGGCGAGGATAACGACCCGGAGAACTGACTTTACAGCTAAGCGACTAAGCGGCTATACGACTAAGCGACTAATACCTATAAACCGCTTAGTCGCTTAACAGGAGTCGACGATGCAAACATGGGCCGTCATCGCTCAGAAGGGCGGACAGTCGAAAACGACGCTGGCGACCGGCTTCGCGGTCGAAGCGGCGCGCGAGGGCGCGGCCGTCGTGATCCTCGACGCTGACGACCGGCAGGGATCGGCGCTTTACTGGTCCGAGCGGCGCGCGCTCGATGACGTGACCGTGAAGGACAGCAGCGTTGCCGGCCTACCGCTGCACGTCACGCGGGGCCGCGCCAGCGGCAAGATCGGCCTCATCATCATCGACACGCCCGCAAACTCCAAGGACATCGCCATGCTCGCGGCCGAGCAGGCCGATTTCGTCATCATCCCGGTCGCCCCGCGCGGGCTGGACGTTCATTCGGTCCTGCAAACGGTCAAGCAGGTTCAGCAGGCCGGGACGCCGTTCGCGGTGATCCTGACCCAAGTGCCGCACCAGGGCGGGGAGGGGGAGGAGGCCCGTGCGGGCTTCGCCGCAAAGGGCGTCGCGTTGTTCGATACGCGGCTCCACTTCCGCAAGGATTACTATCGGGCCACGCCGATCGGCCAGACCGCCGCCGAGCTGGAGCCGGACGGGAAGGCCGCGGCCGAGCTGCGCGCCGCCTATGAAGAAGCTAAGCGACTAAGCGGCTATACGACTAAGCTAATAAGCGAGGTGGCATGATGGCACGGAAACCGTCGGCATTAGCAGGCATTTTCGACGACGAGCCGGAGGCACCCGCGCCCGAGCCGGTCGCGGAGGCGACGCCCGCCCGCGCACCGACGCGATCGGCACCCAGAACGCGGCGCACGGCCGACGCGCCCGCACCGCAGCGTGGCAGCAGCCATCCGGGCAAGAAGCCGGTTCTCATCCATATCCCCGAGGACATGCACCGGACGTTGCGCCAGCTTAGTGTCGAGGAGGGCGGGGAGCCGCTGACCGTCGTGACCGAGCGGCTGTTGCGGCAGTATCTCGTGCAGCGGGGCCATGCCAGGTTCGGACCGTGAGCAAGCGCCGCGATCCCAATCCCGAGTTCGACCTGTTCATTCCGGCGCTGGGCGACCTTCCGCTCAAGGATCAGCGCGAGGTTATGGAGCGTCCGTTCTTCTCGCTTCAGAAGCGCAAGCGATTGAAGCCGATCGAGTATCGCAGCCCGGACGGTGAGGCGTGGGTGCGGGTGCAGGCTATTCCCGACTACGGCATGGCGACGATCTGGGACGCCGATATCCTGATATGGGCGGCGTCCACGCTCAATCGCATGAAGCAGCGGGGCGTGAACGACTTGCCGCGCACGCTGACGACGACGCCCTACGACCTGCTACGCGCGATCAAGCGCAGCACCGGGGGACGGGACTATCAGGAGTTGCAAGCGGCGCTGCTCCGGCTCCAGACGACTTCGATCACGACCTCGATCCGCGCGACGAAACGCCGGCAGAAGGCAGGCTTCAACTGGCTTGATAGCTGGACCTTCGACACCGATGCCGAGACGGAGCAGCCCCGCGGCATGACGCTGACCCTCTCAGATTGGGTTTACGAGGGGATCGTGAACGAGAAATCGCTGCTTACCATGCACCCTGATTATTTCCTGCTATCGGGCGGGCTGGAGCGCGCGCTGTATCGCATCGCGCGCAAGCACGCCGGGTCGCAGCGGGGTGGGTGGACGTGCCGGGTGGAGGTGTTGCGCGACAAGACCGGCAGCGATGCCAAGCCCAAAGAGTTCAATCGGATGTTGCGGCGCGCGATCGAGGCGGACCAGCTCCCCGACTATGGCATGGCGCTATGCGAGACGGCCGACAAAAGCCCCGCCGTGCTGTTCCGATTGCGCGGTGAGGCCGAGGCGCTGGAGTTCGCCGAGAAAATGCGTGCGGAGGAGGAACGGCGCGCTCGCTTGGTCGCCGATCGGCAACGCGCTGATCAGGTCGACGCCCATATGGACCGGCTCGCAGGCCGTCGCTGACTATCGGGGTTTCACCCACCCGACGCCAAACTATCGGGGGATCACACACCGCAGCGGGATGCCCCCAGAGCCGCGTTGCGGCGCACGGAGCGGGCAGGGCAGCGCGACCTGTGGATAAGTGGCGTTTCCGGTCACTTTTCGACAGTGCAGGCTCGGGGTTTCACCCACCTTTGCTTCGGGGTTTCACACACCCGGCTATCGGGGTTTCACACACCGAATCACGGGGTTTCACCCACCGGCCACTCCGCTAAGCCATTGAGTACAAATGCCGATTCAGGCAATTCTGGCTCCTTAACCTTCTTAACGATTCCTATTTAATAGAATCACTTAACCCGCTGAGCACGAAAGACCGAGGATGGTGTGCGCGTGACGGACGAAAGGGACAAACGGAATCGGCCTAATGGCCGATGCGCTTTCATTTCGTGCCGCCTTCGGCGTCACAAGGGCGGCGCAAGCGCCGCTGGCTAGGCGGGAAAGAAGTGGGGCAGGTGGCAACGAAATTGCCCACTACGGCTGCCCAGGAACGCGGTGAGGGCAGGAGAGGGGCCTTCAACCTGTCAGACGTACCGATGACAGCAAGCGCCACCAGCGGGGCTTAAATCGACCCGTTGGTTTGCGCCCCGGCAAACAGCCGCGATCGTTCACGCTGGATCGAACCGCCCGGCGAACTCGCGATCGGCATAGTAGCGCAGCTTGGCGGCGACGATCGGGCGCTGCCCAGCGAGGAACAGGAGCTGGCGATCGGGGCGAAGTGTGCGGACTTCATCGGGGGTGAGCAGGGCGCGGCCGATATTCTGCTGTCCGAAGGAGATCCCGGTCTTCTCCGCGTCGATCGCGCGGCTCATGGTCTCGAACACGACGGTTTCCTGCCCGGCCAGATCGGAGACGAGCTTGGCGCTGTCCTGATCGTTGACCCCGAACACTTGGAGGACGCCCGCGTTTGACAGGAAGGTGCCGGCGCGCTGCCCGTAGAGCGCGCGGAGCTGGTGGACGTCCTGGAGGATCGGCCAGAGCTGGACGCCATAGCCCGCCATCAGCCCCATCGCGCGTTCGACCGGTTCGAGACGGCCGAGTGCGGCGAACTCGTCGAGCAGGAACAGCACCGGCCAGGGCGGGCGACCCGGCGCGCGCGCCAGCTCGGTCAGAGCTTGCGCCACCATCAGACGCAGCCAGCGGGCATAGCTGGCGAGTCGATCGGGCGGCAGCACGAGGAACACCGTCGCCGGCGCATCCTTCAACCCGGCGAACGTGAAATCCGAGCGTCCCAGCACCGTCGCCATGCGGGGGGAGTCGAGAAAATGCGTGTGGCGTTGCGCGGCCGAGAGCACGCCGGCGGCTTCGCGGTCGGATTTGCCGAGCTGGCGGTTGGCGGCGCGCGCGACCAGGCCACCTTGTGCCTGCATCGCCGCGAGCTGCGCCGCCAATGCGGCCGGGGCGAGGGTCAGCCGGTCGCGCAGCGTTTCCAGGGTGCGGGTGGGGGGCGGTTCGGTGGTCACGATGTGGAGCAGGATGCCGGCGATGAGCGCCTTGGCTTCCTCGTTCCAATGGGCGTCGCCAGCTTCGCCGGGCGCGTCGTGGACCAACGCATCGGCGAGCGTCATGCAGTCGTCGGCGAGATCGAGGCCGTGTGGGTCGATGCGATCGAGCGGGTTGAACGCGGCCGAGGTCAGGCCGGTGACGCCGCACGGATCAAGGACATGGACCGCGCCGAACTTACCGCGCTGGCGCGCGGCGATGCGGGCGTTCTCGCCCTTGGGGTCGATGCAGACGACGGCGAACGGATATTCCAGCAGGTTGGGGATGATCGTGCCGACGCCCTTGCCGGTACGGGTGGGCGCGATGGTCAGCAGGTGAGATGGACCGGCATAGCGCATCGGCTTGCCGGTTTTCACGTCGCGGCCGATCAGCAGGCCGTGATCGTCGTTGAGGGCCTGCGCTTCCCCGGCGCTGGCGAAGCGGGCCGAGCCGTGCGTATCGGCGCGATCGTCATAATCGAACCGGAGGAGCAGGGGCAGGACGAACATCCAGGCCGTCACCAGCACCACGGCGGCGCAGATCGCGATGAGAGCGAGCTGGGCGACCGCGCCGTTCTTATCCAGCTCGAAAACCCAGATCGACAGCAGCAGCAGCGCGAACAGTCCGAGGAACAGCGCGACCGCGAACACCCCCGCCACGAAGACGTGGCGGACGAACCGGAAGGGGGCGAGCAGGATGCCGAGCAGCGCTCACATCGGATTGGCGCGAGCGGTGCGGGCAAGATTACGAGTGGCGCGCGCAAGGCCCATGCTACCGGCTTTCCACGCTCGCCATCATGGGCGTGATCGGCAACGAGCGATCGGCGTCGGGATGATCGAGCAGCCGGAGCAGGATTTGCGAAACGAGGGGAGGGGACACGGCCTCGTCCAGCATCATGTCCCAGAACGCATCCTCGTTCGGCGTCGGGATCATGTTCTCAATGACGTGGTTGTGGCGCGAATCTTCGTAGGCCATGCGCCACTCGGCAACGTCGGCGGGAGTGCCGCGCACGTAATCCATTGCTCGCACTTCGGCGCGGATCGCTTCGATATCGAAATCCGCCATCAGCTCGCCTCCGTCGTTTTCGCGTCCGCATCGAACGCCCGCTTGCCGCGCCGCTTCCACAGCGCCAGCACGTTCCCGGCATCATCGCCGCGCGCGTGTCCGGCGAGATCGAGCAGCGCGCCGTAGAGGGTGACGCGATCGTCGTCGGTCAGCTCGACCAGCCCGGCCTTCTGGACCAGCCCGCCCAGCTCGATCAGGTGGCGTGTTCGTTCGCGGCGTTGCACGACCCAGCCCCGCGTATCGCTACGCCGTTCCGCCGCTTCCGCCCGCAGCGTCGCCGCCCGGTTCAACCGGAGCGCCCGATCCGTCGATTGCAGTAGCGCCGCCACCTTTGCGCCCGCGCCGTTGAAAGAAGGCCGCGCCCTTCGACCGCCACGCCTCCCTTGCGCCAGCATCTTTCGACCCGATCGCATCGAGCAGCGCGCCCGCCAGCGTCTCGGCATCGAGCGCATCGGCCCCGGTTGCGGTGACGAGTGCCCCGAGTTGTTCGACCCGCTTCGCCTTGAGAGAGCGAGCCTTGTCACCCAGCGCCTTTAGCTCAGCATCGTAATCGCGCACCTTTCGCATTGCCTATCTCTCCCGCGATTAGCAGCCAGAGCATCTTAGCGCGCCCCACGCGAGGGTAAAGCAGGAACGTCAACGCAAGCGCCAGCAAGTCAGTCACGAGAAGCGCAGCGGATTGTGAGTGCGCGCTTATACGCCGTTGCACGGCGTCGCTTGAAGTGGCAGAAGAACAGGCGTCATGGCGATCTATCACTTCTCCGCCAAGGTCATCAGCCGCGCGACAGGCGCGAGCGCGGTGGCGAGCGCCGCCTATCGTTCTGCGTCCGAGCTGCATGACGACCGGCTCAATCGCAACCACGACTTCAGCAACAAGGCGGGCGTCATCCATTCCGAGGTGATGTTGCCGCAGGGCGCGCCGGAACGTTTAAACGACCGCGCGACGTTGTGGAACGAGATCGAGGCGCGGGAGCCGCAGAAGAACAGCCAACTTGCCCGCGAGGTGGAGTTCTCGATCCCGCGCGAGATGAACGAGAAGCAGGGCGTCGCGCTCGCGCAGGATTTCGTGAAGAAGCAGTTTGTGACACGCGGTATGGTAGCGGACCTGAATGTGCATTGGGACAAGGCGAAGGATGGCACCCCGAAGCCCCACGCGCATGTCATGCTGGCAACGCGCCAGGTAGGGCCGGACGGGTTCGGGAATAAGAACCGGGATTGGAACGACCGGGCGCTGTTGAAGGACTGGCGCGAGGCATGGGCCGCGCATGTCAACGAACGCATGGCCGAGCTTGGGCTAGAGGGGCGGATCGACCACCGCTCCTACGAGGCCCAGGGGATCGAGCTGGAGCCGCAGCACAAGATCGGCCCCGCAGCATCGCGGCGACCGGAGCAGGGGCTTGAGGCGGAGCGGATCGAGGATCACACGCGCATCGCCCGTGAGAACGGCGAGAAGATCATTGCCAACCCTAATGTCGCTCTGGACGCGATCACGCGGCAGCAAGCCACGTTCACCACCCGCGATCTTGCGACGTTCGCGTTCCGGCATAGCGACGGCAAGGAGCAGTTCGACCAGGTGATGGGGGCGGTGCGCGCCAGCCCTGAGCTGGTCGCATTGGGGAAGGACGGACGCGACCAGGAGCGGTTCACGTCGCGCGACATGATCGCGGTGGAGAACCGGCTTGAGCGCGCCGGCGACGAGCTGGCGGGCCGGGGCAAACACAGTGTCGGCGATCGGCAGCGTGACGCCGCGATCGGCGCGGCCGAGGGCCGGGGTCTTGTCCTGTCGGGCGAGCAGCGCGACGCCTTCGATCACGTCACCGGCAGCGCCGGGCTGGCGTCCGTCGTCGGCTATGCCGGGTCGGGCAAATCCGCGATGCTTGGCGTCGCGCGCGAGGCTTGGGAGGGGCAGGGCTACACGGTTCGTGGCGCGGCCTTGTCGGGCATCGCGGCCGAGAACCTTGAGGGCGGGTCGGGCATTCAATCCCGCACCATTGCCAGCCTTGAACACGCATGGGGGCAGGGGCGCGAGCAGCTAGGCCCGAAGGACGTGCTGGTCGTGGACGAGGCCGGCATGATCGGTTCGCGCCAGATGGAGCGTGTGTTGAGCCAGGCGCGCGACGCCGGGGCCAAGGTCGTGATGGTGGGCGACCCCGAGCAGTTGCAGGCGATCGAGGCCGGCGCGGCGTTCCGCAGCGTCACCGAGCGCCACGGCGCGGCCGAGATCACCGAAATACGCCGGCAGCGCGAGGACTGGCAGCGCGACGCGACGCGTTTGCTGGCGACGGGGCGCACCGGCGAGGCGATCCACGCCTATGACGGCAAGGGCATGGTCCACGCGGCAGACACGCGCGAGCAGGCGCGGGGCGAGCTGGTCGACGGTTGGGATCGCGCGCGCCAGACCGACCCGGGCAAGAGCCGGATCATCCTCACCCACACCAACGCCGAGGTGCAGAGCCTCAATGGTGAGGCGCGCGACCGGTTGCGCGCATCCGGCGACCTTGGCGACGACGTGACGGTGAAGGCCGAGCGCGGCGAGCGGCAGTTCGCGACCGGCGACCGCATCATGTTCCTGCGCAACGAGCGCGGCATGGGGGTGAAGAACGGCACGCTGGCGACGATCGAGCGGGTATCGCCCGAGGGCATGGCGGTGCGCCTCGACGACGGGCGCGGGGTCGCGTTCGACACGAAGGATTATGCCCATGTCGATCATGGTTATGCGGCGACGTTCCACAAATCGCAGGGGGTGACGGTCGATCGGGCGCATGTCCTCGCGACCCCCGGCATGGACCGGCACAGCGCCTATGTCGGCATGTCGCGGCATCGTGACGACGTGCAGCTCCATTACGGCCGCGACGACTTCGCCGATCAGCGCCAGCTCGTCCGCGCGCTGTCGCGCGACCGGGGCAAGGATATGGCGGGCGACTATGCCCGGCCGGAGCAGGACCAGGCCCGTGCGTTCGCCGATCGGCGCGAGATCCGGTTCCCGGAACTCGCACGCCAGGTGGTCGCGAAGGTGCGCGACAAGGCCAGGGGCATGTTCGACGGCTTCCGGCCGAAACCGGCAGCGGAGCGGGCGACGTCGCCCGAGCGTTTCGCGGCCGATCGGCCGCTGGCACCCTCGCAGGCCCGCGCGATCGAACGCTACGCGCGTGCCGCGGCCGACATGGACCGGATGCGGGCGCAGGGACTGCCGGTGCTGGCGCATCAGGAGAGCGCGTTGCGCCGTGCCGGCGAGGTACTGGACGCAACCCGGCCCCATGCCGCGCGCGACCTTGCCAGCGCGATCGAGCGCGACCCCCAGCTCGCGCGCGACGCAGCCGAGGGCAACACGGGCGGCGCGGCAAAGGCGATGGAGACGGAGCGCCAGGTCCGCATCGACCCGGAGAAGCGCGCGGGCCGGTTCGTGGAGCAGTGGCAGGGCATGAAGGAAGCGCGCGCCGGCATGGAGCGTGCCGGCGACCGCGAGGGCGCGGAGAAGCTCGGCAAGCGCATGGAGCGCATCGCGGCCGGGTTGCACCGCGACCCGCAGCTCGAATCCGTGTTGCGGCGTCGCGCGCCCGAGCTGGCGTTGAGCATGGAGCGCGGCCGATCGATCGGGCTGGAACTGGCGCAGTCGGTTAGCATCGAGCGTGACCGCGACCGTGGCATGAGCCGGTAGGAGGACGGGTGACAGACGAGGAGGAGCAGGGCGGAGCGGCCGAGGCGTTCGAGGCGATGCGCGGCGAGCTGGCGTTGTTGCGCCGCGCCGTGGAGGGCTTGGCGGCCGAGCGTAGCGGCCAGGACGCGCCCGACTATTCCGAAACGTTGGGCCGAATGCAGCAGGGCATGGACGGCGCGACCGGGCGGCTCGACTATATCGGCAAGATGCTTGCCGCAGCCCCGGTAATGGCGATGACGCCCGAGCAGATGGCGCAGCGGATCGCCGCGGCGGGCAATGCCGCCCGGCGTGAGGATCAGGCGGCGCTCGCCAAGGCGGGCGAGGACAAGTCCCGCGTCATGGCGGAGCTTCGCGCCATCGCCGGGTCGGCATGGACGCGGGTCGACCAGAAGAACCGGCAGCTATGGTTCGGCTTGGGCGGCGTTGCGATCGGCATCCTCGCATGGGCGATCTTGCCCGGCCTCGTCGCGCGCGAGATCGCGCCGGCGAGTTGGCAATGGCCCGAGCGCATGGCGGCGCGGACGCTCGACATGCCCCGTTGGGAAGCAGGGCAGCGCATGATGCAGAGCGCCAGCCCGACCGCGTTTAGCGCGATCGTCGCCGGCGACAGGATCGTGACGGCCAACCGCGAAGCGATCGAAGGGTGCAGCAAGGCCGCAGCCCGAACGCGCGAGACGGTGCGATGCACGATCAAAGTTGGCGCTAGACCTTGAGGAGCACCAGGATAGCGACCGGTAGTTCCTATTCGCTGCAAATCGTTTTTGGCATCGATTGCTGGCTCACTTTGAAAAGGCGCTGGTACAAAGCGCATCATTGCTGGTCGCTGATTTGCCCTACTGGTTGAAATCGCCTAGCATCGTCTTCCTGTCGTCTTGCGTGCGTGCAAGTGCCGACTCGTATGGGAATGTCATGCCACTGACCGAAGCCGAGATCGATCGTTGCAGCGACCAAACTTTGAGCGGCAGCGAAAGCGTCGGCAGGCGAACTTTCCTGAACGGTGCCGCCGCGCTTGGCACACTGGCTGCCTTTCGAGCGATGGCCCCCTCCTATGCATGGGCGCAGCCACAGAGCGCGGCCCCGACGCTATCCGGGCAGGCCGAGGTGCGTCCGATCGATCTGTCGATCGGCGACCTACCGCTTATGATCAATGGCCGCCGCGGCGACGCGCAGGCCATCAACGGGAGCATCCCCGGCCCGATCATCCGACTTCGCGAAGGCCAGGACGCGGTCCTGCGAGTTACGAATCGTCTCCGCGAAACGAGTTCAATTCATTGGCACGGGATCATTCTTCCGCCCGCAATGGACGGGGTGCCTGGCGTCAGCTTCGCGGGTATTCAGCCAGGGGAAACCTTCACCTACCGTTTTCCTGTGCGGCAGAGCGGCACCTATTGGTGCCACAGCCACTCCGGCGGACAGGAATTGCTCGGCGTCTACGCTCCGTTGATCATCGACCCCGCACAACCCGATCCTTTCGCCTACGACCGCGACTACGTCGTCATGTTGTCCGACTGGAGCTTCGAGTCGCCCGCCACGCTTATCGGCAAGCTGAAGAAGCAGGCGGGCTATTATAACTATCAGAAGCGGACGCTCGGCGACTTCGTCCGCGATGCCTCAAACAACGGTTTTTCGGCGACCCTGAAGGAGCGGCTTTCGTGGTCCAAGATGCGCATGGACCCAACGGATTTCGCCGATGTCACCGGCTACACCTACACCTACCTCATGAACGGTCTGCCGCCCGAGGCCAATTGGACCGGGCTGTTTCGAGCCGGCGAACGCATCCGTCTTCGCTTCATCGCGGCGGGGGCGATGACCTATTTCGACGTGCGCATACCCGGCCTCAAAATGACTCTTGTTCAGGCGGACGGCCAGAATGTGCGGCCGGTCGAAGTCGATGAGTTCCGCATCGCGGCGGGGGAAACCTACGACGTGATCGTGCAGCCCGAAGACCGCGCATACACGGTGATGGCCGAGGCGATGGACCGCAGCGGCTTTACCCGCGGCACACTAGCACCGCGAGCGGCCATGGACGCGCCCGTTCCGCCCCGCCGCAAGCGCCCGCTTCGCACCATGGCCGACATGGGCATGGACATGCAGGGCATGGACATGGGTGGCGCGGCCGCCCCGGCTGCCGGGATGGGCGACATGGGCGCGAGCGGAGCGGCCAAGCCCGCCGGAATGCCTGGCATGGATATGGCCGGTGGCAGCATGCAGGGCATGGACATGGTCGATACGACGCGCGCCGCTGCATCCGACGCCCGTGCCGCCGTTATTGCGGGGGGCATGCCACCCGGAATGGACATGGGCAGCATGAAGCCCACGGTCGCGCCCGCAGGTGGCCTTGGCGGACCGGGAGTGCCCGGCGGTCCGCCGTTCGTCCACGGCCCCGACACGCATGGCGTCGGCAGCTCGTCGGTCGCCATGGTGGCGCGCAGCCGCGTCAACGAGGCGGGTTCCGGGTTTGATGAACCGGGCGCGCGCGTCCTGACCTACGCCGATCTGCGCAGTCTCGCACCGCAGCCCGACCAGCGCGCGCCCGCGCGCGAGATCGAGCTTCACATCACGGGCAACATGGAACGCTACATCTGGTCGTTTGACGGCAAGAAATACTCGGAAGCGAAGACACCGATCGCATTCCAATATGGCGAGCGCCTTCGCCTCGTGCTCGTCAACGACACAATGATGGAACATCCAATCCATCTTCACGGCATGTGGATGGAGCTAGAGAACGGCGGGGGACCACTTCAGCCGCGCAAGCACACGGTCAGCGTCAAGCCGGCCGAACGCCTGACGTTGGCCATCACCGCAGACGCGCCGGGGCGATGGGCGATGCACTGCCACTTGCTGCTGCACATGGAGCTGGGGATGTTTCGGGTCGTGGAGGTCTCGCACCCTACCGGAGCCGCATCATGAAGTGGTCCGTACTGGCAGCGTCGATGGTAATGCCCATGGCCTTTGCTGTCGCCGGGGCCGCCCATGCGCAGACAGTCACCGGTTCGGCTGCCCCAGCAGGTCAGGCAAAGCCACAGGAGGCACCCGCCGACATGCCGCCGGGCATGGAAACAATGCAGGTCGGCACCCCGCCGCCGAGCATGGGAACGATGATGGAGCCGACTGCGGCACCGCCCGCCGTGGCAGGGGAAACCGTTACCACTCTGCACAACCTTGAGCCGCAAGAGGGGTGGCCCAGCCCTACGGCGGACGACGCCCCCTACAGCTTCGTCTTGCTCGACCTTCTTGAGTACCGCGAGAGTGCGGGAGCCGGATCGTTGAGGTGGGACGGGTTCGGGTGGTTCGGTGGCGACTACAACCGTATTTGGGTGAAAAGCGAGGGAACGCAGAGTCTTCGATCCGGGCGCGGAGGGGAAGCGGAGGCGCAGCTGCTCTATGGTCAGCTGATCTCACCGTATTTCGATCTTCAGGCCGGCGCCCGCTTCGCGACCCGTTGGGGCAACGGCTCCAATCTTTCGCGCGGCTATGCTGTCCTGGGTCTACAGGGACTGTCACCTTACCGTTTCGAGATCGAGCCGGCCTTGTTCCTGAGCACCAAGGGCCAGATTTCCGGACGCCTGAACGCGAGCTACGATCAGCTTCTGACGCAGCGGCTGATTCTCCAGCCCCGGATAGACACCAGCTTTGCGCTTCAGAAGGACGAGGCGTTCGGCATCGGAAGCGGGCTGACTGATGTCGAACTTGGGCTGCGCGCGCGATACGAAATTCGCCGCGAGTTCGCTCCCTATATCGGGATCACGCATCGGCGCAGTTTCGGCAGCACCAGACGAATTCTCCAGGCTGAGGGCGAGCGGACGCGGCAGACTTCGATCGTTGCCGGCGTAAGAGTCTGGTTCTAACAACGGGCGCTCAAGTCAGCGCGCCGACGGCCGCTGTCAGTTAATACTGCCAACAACATTGACGGTCAGTGCGACCGCGCCGATGTTGAAGACGAAGGCGATAAGCCCGTGCAGCATGACCAGCCTGCGCAGCCCCTGGTCGTTGACCACGACATCCGATACCTGGAACGTCATCCCCACGACGAACGAGAAGTAGCAGAAATCCCAAAAGTCGGGTTCGTTTGTACCTGGAAAGTCGAGACCGCCACGCCGTTTCTCGCCCGCGCTTTGGTAGTAGAGATGCGCGTAGTGCGTTGCCAAGGTGAGATTGCCGAACATCCAGGCAAGCAGAAGAGCCGTGATGGCAAGGAGGATTTGACCATCACTGTGCGGCGTGTTGCGAGCGAGTTCGATGACGAGAGCGAGGATGACGACGCTGAATACGAGCGCTGCGATCAAGGGGTTTGAGTAGCAACGGAACAGAAAACCTACATAAGGGGCTTCAAGCATCGTCGATACCTGTGGCACCAGGATCGCGTAGCGGCCTCAACTCGCCGCGCGCCACGATGTCGGGAATGGTGA
>Ga0180008_1001431_pt1 | contig 15047 bp, 13 predicted proteins | sample MM_PW_MetaG_FD_121121 | JGI IMG/M metagenome (GOLD analysis project Ga0180008, IMG submission 121121) | Groundwater microbial communities from the Aspo Hard Rock Laboratory (HRL) deep subsurface site, Sweden - MM_PW_MetaG | ecosystem: Environmental > Aquatic > Deep subsurface > Groundwater...
CAGTTATGGCGCTGGAAACTGGGTTCACAACTTGAAGCTGAACGTTTATTGGCAGACCATCAGGGATCGTTACGTAACCCTATGATCTGGCAAGGCCAACTGGTATTAGTAAGCGATGCAGGTGGCAACCCGAATTTATGGTCCTACGATCCTGTATCGGCTCAACTGAACGAGCTGACCACTGCACAGGATTTTGCTGTGCGCTCTGCCCGAATCGATCAGGGCAAAGTCATTTACCAGTCAGGCGCTGATATCAAACTGCTGGATTTAGCCTCAGGCCAAAGTAGCGTCCAGGCGCCTGTTTTAGTCACAGACTCACCCCAACAGCGTCAGCGTTTATTAACTGAACCTTTGAAGTATTTGACCTCCAGCTCAGTTGGATTCGCTAAAGAAAAGTTGGCTTTGACGCTTCGCAGCAAAGTGCAGGTGTTGTCCCGTGCGCCTCAACGTATTGTCGAACTGGCTGTGCCTGAAACGGCTCGTGCCCGCAGTGCAGTGGTCAGTCAGGATGGTAAATGGGTGTATTTAATTTCTGACCAGTCGGGTGAACCTGAAATTTGGCAATATGCTGCTGATGGCTCAGATCAAGGCAAACAGCTGACTAAAGATGGCCGCGGTTTTCGCTGGAATTTAACCTTGTCACCCGATGGCCGTTATCTGGCGCATGATGATAAACAAGGCCAGTTGTGGCTATTGGATGTAAAAACCGGCAGCAATCAGCTGGTGTATAAAAGTGGTTCAGGTTTAAGCCCATACAGTGACCTGAGCTGGAATAAAAACAGCAATTTACTGGCTTTTACCACGGAGAAAGATGGCGTAGGCCGTCAGCAAATTGGCCTGTATTCAGTTAAAGAGCAACAAGCCAAATTGCTCACTACGGATAAATACAACTCCTTTAGCCCTGCATTTCACCCTGATGGTGACTGGTTGTATTTTTTGTCTGAGCGCGAATTAAAACCAACCCCGGGTGGCCCATGGGGCGATCGTAATATGGGACCGGCTTTTGATAAAAGAGCGCAGGTCTTTGCTTATGCGCTGGATAGCTCAGCTCAATTTCCTTTTGCTGCTGAAACTGAGCTGACAGCGGGCTTAGAAGGGCAAAACAAGGCTGTTGCGCTGCAGGATTTACCTGGTCAGTTATGGCAAGTACCTGTTGCGGCCGGAAACTATCAAAAGCTGCAGGCAGGAGCCGATTACTTGTATTTACAGGAGTTTGAATACAGTGGCGACGCAGGAGCTGTGCGTGCACTAAAAATTGAGCCTGAAAATAAAAAGTTACTTAGTTTTGCCGGCAAGGTTCGTAACTTGCAAAGCAGCGCTGATGGTAAGTCATTGTATTTGCAGTATGAAACTGAGCCTGGCCAGTATAGATTTTTCTTAGGTTCTGCCACAGCCAAAGCACCGGAAGGGGAAGAGGCTGAACCCTGGGCTATCGATAAGATCAGCCTTCAGCTGACACCCAAAGCTGAGTGGCAACAAATGTTTCATGATGCCTGGCTGATGCACCGGGAGTTTTTATTTGACCCTGCAATGCGTGGTGTGGACTGGGGCAGCACCAAAAGACGCTATCAGCCTTTGCTCGACAGAGTCACAGACAGATTTGAACTGGATGATTTGCTGGCGCAGTTGATTGGCGAGTTGTCTGTGTTGCACTCACAAGTGCGGGGTGGCGACTATGCCAAAGCCAGTGAAAGCAGTAAAGCAGCCAGCCTCGGCGGCGAATTTGTCAGCCGCGATGGCAAACTGATAGTGCAGACTATTTATCAGACCGACCCGGATCTACCTTCTATTGCCAGTCCACTGAATAGCGCCGGAGTAGAGCTTAAAGCCGGTGATACCTTGTTGGCGGTCAATGGCAAGGCTGTGGCTTCAGTACTGGATTTACATCAGGTATTACAGCAACAACAAGGCCAGCAAGTGCTGTTGCAGTTAGAGCGCGACGGCAAAGCCTTTAAAAAAGTAGTGGTGCCTGTTAGCCCGCAACAAGAACAAACTTTAAGGTATCAGCATTGGGTGCAGCAGAAAAAGCATCAGGTAGAACAGCAAGGCAAGCAGCAACTGGGCTACTTGCATTTGTATGCGATGACGCCAAATGACATCAGTAACTTTGCCCGTGAGTTTTATGCCAACGTGGATAAACCCGGTTTGATTATTGATGTTCGCCGTAACAGAGGCGGTAATATCGATAGCTGGGTGATTGAAAAGCTGTTACGCCGGGTCTGGGCATTCTGGCAACCAACCCAAGGCAAAGCTTATGGCAATATGCAGCAAAGCTTCCGTGGCCAGTTGGTGGTATTGACCGATCCACTGACCTATTCAGATGGCGAAACTTTTGCCGCTGGTGTGAAAAGCTTAGGTTTAGGCCCTGTGATTGGACAGCAAACCGCTGGTGCAGGTGTCTGGTTATCTGGCCGTAATTTGTTAGCTGATATGGGCGTGGCTCGCGTGGCTGAAACAGCGCAATTTGATAAAGATGGACGCTGGATCATCGAAGGCCGTGGAGTAAGTCCGGACGTGCAGGTCGATAATTTGCCGTACGCCAGTTTTAGCGGTCAGGACGCACAGTTGTCTTATGCCATCAGCCTGCTGCAAAAGCAGCTGCAGGAAAAAGCAGTGCCTGAACTGAAAGCTGAACCTCTAAAACCTGGTATGGCCAAGGATGCACAAAAGCTGAAGTGGTAACTCAATTTGGGGTCAGATCACATTGTTAACTGTTAACAATGTGATCTGACCCCATTTTAATAAAAAACGTAATATGCTTAACCTCCTGATTTAAAGGTAAAGGCTTTACAGTGAAGAATTAAACTGCTATCCAATTGAAATCATTCATTATTGGATAAAACAATGAAACTTAAACTGCTGTGTTTTTCTATCGCCTTTTGTAGTTATTCCACGCTGGCTGCTGACTGGCAACCTTTGCTGGATAAAAATCTGAGTCAGTGGGATACCTATTTAAGTTATAAGCATAAAGAGTCTTACGATGGTTCAGTACCAAAAGACGAGCATGGTAAGCCGATAGCGCCAATTGGTTTAAATACCGGCAACGACACCTATAAAGTTTTTACCATGCAGCAGGAAAACGGTGAGCCTGTGCTTCGGGTCAGCGGTGAAATCTATGGTGCTGTCACCAGTAAAAATTCCTACAAAAACTACCACTTAAAATTGCAATTTCGCTGGGGCGACAAAAAGTGGCCACCTCGCCTGAATAAACTCAAAGACAGCGGCATTTTGTATCACGCCATTGGTGATCATGGGCAGGAGTATTTCCGCTCCTGGATGATGTCGCAGGAATTTCAGATCATGGAAGGCCACAACGGTGATTACTGGCAACAAGCGGGTTCGGCTATTGATATCCGCGCTTTTATGCCTGAGTCTATTATGAATGCTGTGGCGGATGAGAGTCAGCCTTTCCTCAAGGTTGGCAAAGGCGAAGAGCTGCAGGGTTTTGTGCTGCGTAAAGACAATCATGAAAAACCAGCAGGGCAGTGGAATACAGTGGAGCTGATTAGTTTTGAAGGCCAGAGCCTGCATATAGTCAACGGTCATGTGGTGATGGTGCTGAGAAACTCCCGATATGTCACGCCAGAAGGCAAAACCAAGCCTTTGACCGAAGGCAAAATTCAGTTGCAAAGTGAAGCTGCTGAAGTGTTTTACAAAGATGTGCAGATCAAAGCTTTGCAGCAAATGCCTGCACAATACACTAAGTTATTTTTATAGAAGTATAAAGAAAGGCAGTCATTGGCCTGTCTCTTGATCACAAGTTTTTCTGATCAAGAGACTGTGCCAGCTCATAGCCTTCAAGGACGGTTTATAGTTTGAACCATCCTTGCTATAAGGTTTTCACCGATACTTTTCCTGCTCGTTTGCAATCTTTCCACCCTCCCCAGTGTTCGATACGGCCATAACAGGGCTCCTGGCGTTTCTGGTAGTGGCTTTTCTCTTGATTAAACCATAACAGTTTCCATGATTTGGCTGACAGCGCTTCTTCACTGCATTTCGATGCATCCTGCTCCGGTGCCATCTTCAATTGACGATAAGGCGGGGCATTGTTAACTAAACCGCTGCTTACTGCTATTCAAAGGGATTTTAAGGGGGATTCAGGGACCATCGGGCAATAGAAGATGCAGTACTGGCTGATTAAAAAATAGGCAATCAGTTCAGCTAGCGCTCATCTTGACAGGGTTAAGCTTCAAATTCGCCTGCTGTTGGGAAGTCCGAATCTTACCCGGCAGTGCTTATAAATAAAAGACAGGAGAGCATCTGATGAGTGCAATCAAACAGCAGCAAAGTGCGCAAACCTTTGGATACAGCGCCCGTAGCATAAACGAAGATTTAACCCAGCAAGAGCGCAGAGCTTTAAGCTTAATCTGGCGTGATGACGACTGTGAACCTGTGAAAGCGAAACGCTATGACTCTGCGGTCGATCACTGTGCAGAGCTCGGTTATAACTAAGATGTTCAAAAGCGCTGACCTCACCAGGTTAGTGCTCAAGCAGAGCAAGGGACACTTTAACTATGAACCCGCAGCTGTCCCTTGTTTTGCTTGTTCTTTCCACTCTTGTTCAAGCTGGATGAAGTCTGGTCTTTGTAGTTTATGGCTATGCTGATAGCTGATAAACACAGCCAGGCATAAGCTAAAACTAATGGCAAAAAGTGCAGGGCCGCCCCACAAGTCCAATATCACGCCTCCTAAGACAGGGGATAACGAGTAGCCTATGGCGTACAAGCTGGCGGCACCAAAGTAGCTGCCACGTAGCGAGGCTGGGGCCAACTGATCCAAATGCACATTCATATTGGCAAATAAAATAGCTTCGCCAAGACTTAAAATAAAAACTGCTGCTATCCAGCCCCAAAACCATTCTGGCGGGTTCAGCGCAAAGCCAAGTTGTGATACCGCCAGTAATAACAAACCCACATAAATACGTGACACCACAGGCCAGCTTGCCATCAGACGCAGCAGCGGAAACTGGAACAGTACTATGACTGTGGAGTTCAGAATAATCATGGCTGAGATCAGCGCAACCAATTCTGGTACTTCAGCGCGGGTCAGGTATTGGATCAGGCTGGAATCACAGTGTGCGTAAATAAAGGTCACTAAAATATTGGCGACAATGACCAGTAAAAACAGCTGATCTTTTTTCAATAAAAACAGCGTTTGGCCAAACCGCATCGGATTGTACCTTTGCGCATTTTGTCTGGGATTACTGCGGAAAAATAACACTGCCACACCTAATGCAAAATAAGACAGAGCGGTAATAAAAAAAGCCAGTGGATTGCCAGTCATTCCTGCGGAAAGACCTAACAAAGGCCCGATAGCTGCTCCGGCATTGACCATAAAATACAGGCCTTGCAGGGCTAGTTCACGATCTTTAGGGTCTGGTAATGAATCACCCAGCCAGGCTTTACTAGGCGCATCCCATAAAGCCCGCGGCAAAGTGGATAAGAAAATACAGCAAATAAAACCTTCTTTGCTTTCTGTTAAAGCAAAACAGCTAAACGCAAAGGTACCGAGCACGGCAGCAGCCAGCAGTAAAGGATAACGGCCAAAGCGGTCAGACAAGTAGCCAGCATAAAACCCAAAAACCACGGCAAGCAAAGCTGCACTGGTTAACCAGAGGCCTATTTCAGTCGCACTGAGTTGAAACTTTTGGTACAGCAAAACAGAGATAAAAGGCCAGACCATAAAATAGCTGCCACGGACAAAAAAATTGCCGAGCAACAGCACCCAGGCGGGGCCAGGCAAATTTTTTATACGGGACCAACTGACCAGATCGGACATCACTGCTACTCCACAGAACTAAGCCCCATATTAACGGAAAAACTCAGACTAAGCGTCTGAGTTTTATAAAAAATTAGTGCGTTTTCGGAAACTGATGGTTGCTTAAAAAGCTGCTTTAATTGCTTTGATACAACCCCAGTTGTTGCATCAACTGCCAGACACTTTTTGGTTGCTCTGTCGACTGCAAATAGTCACCTACTTTCTGGCGTTGTGCTGCTGATTTATTCTGTGACAGCTTCATTTTACCAAGCCAACTACTGATTTCTATCCGTACCCCACAGATCCCATTCACCAGTTTTTGCTGATAGTCAGCAGATTGCTGCATATCAGGCGCGGAAAAGCTTTCTTGCCGGCGTGCTAAGGCCAGAGTTTGCTCGTTGTTTAGCGTAAAAGCTGTGCCTTTGAGCTCAACCAGACTGTAGTTCCAGGTTGAAACGGCGTGTTCGTCACCATAACAGTCGCCTGCGACAAAAGCATGAGGACCCATAATGACAATTTGCACCTGCTGTTCATTAAGTTGTTTTAACTGCGGATTGTTACGGGCCATATGGCAGTGTGCGTTTAATTGGCCTTCTTGCCAGTCAAACAAAAACGGCAAAGGGCTGTAAAACAAATCCGGGCTGTTGCTTAGCAGTAAACCAAAATAATTCTGCTGTAAAAAAGCACGGATCTGCTCCTGATCTTCGCTTTGAAAGTGTTTAGGTAAATACATAGTTGTTTAGCGTTCTCTTTTGACCACAAAAGCATTGTGGCATAACTGATACCCTACTTTAGGGTAGTAACCCAGTGCACTTTCAGCACTGTGTAACAACTGCTGCACTTCAGGACCTGTAATTCGCTGGACCTGATGCAGTAGCTCTTTGCCAATGCCTTGTTGTTGCAGATTTTTGTTCACCAGCAAATCGCAAATATACACCACCCAGGCTTTGTCTGTCATGCAACGGGCCAGGCCCACCAGCTTGCCATTTTGCCGTGCTGTGACCAGCAAATTGGCGCTGGCGAGTATCGTCGCCATCCGGCTTTTGTCTTCTATGGGTCTGTTTATGCCTGAGGCTTTATACAAAGCCAGCATTTCTTCTAAATCAAATCCAGATTCCACTTGATAACTCAGCATATACACTCCTCAGTGCTTGTTTCCGCTGCTGTTTTATCGTTAAACTGGTTCTGTTAAAAGTGCCAGTTTTGTTAAAGTGAGAGATCCAGTTTGCGTATTGAACTTGGAAGTTTTTTTCTGTCCGGTCAGGGGACTTTGCAACAGCAGTTGTATCAGGCTCTGCGTGAAAAGCTGCTCACAGCGCAGTGGTCAACTGATGCGTTATTACCCTCTAGCAGGCAGTTAGCCGCTGATTTAAAGATGAGCCGCAATACCATTAATCAGGTATTGCAACAGTTGGTGGCTGAAGGGTATCTGCTGGGGCAACAGGGGCGGGGTTATCAGGTTATATCCACCGCACCTGATCAGTTTTTTCAGGCCAGCGCTCAAGCTCCGCTCGCCGCTGCACAAACAGATATGACACTTTTTGATTATGGCGTAAGCGCCAAAACCGGGCCTGCCTCGGGCTTGATGCAGCCAGGAGTGTCAGATTTATCCGCTTTTCCATTCGCTTTATGGCAAAAATTGACTCAACGTCATAGTGGCAGGGCGGCTTTGGCTGGTATGGCTGATGCTGTGGGGTACTTGCCACTGCGTTTAGCGTTGAAAGACTATTTGCGTCAGTCCCGTCAGGTGCTCTGTGATGAGGACTGTATTCTGATCACTCCCGGTGCTCAGGCTGCTTTGTTTATCGCGGCAAAGCTTGCCAGTAAAGCCGGAGACAAGGTCGGGATGGAATCTCCGGGTTATCCACGTTTGCGTCAGGCCTTGCAACTGTCTGAAGCAGAAATCCATTATATTGATGCCAGTTCAGATCATGGCCTTGCGACTTCAGAGCTCAATCAACTGAACGGCTGTAAAGCGCTGTTTGTAACCCCAGCCCATCAATATCCCATGGGTGGCATTATGCCGCTGACAGAGCGGCTGCATTTATTAGAATGGGCGCGGCAGCAACACTGTGTTCTGGTGGAAGATGATTACGACAGTGAGTTTCAGTTTAAACACAGGCCGATCGCTAGTTTGCAGGGGTTAGCACAAGGGCAGGGCGTGATTTACGTTGGCTCCTTTAGCAAAACCTTGTTCCCTGCTTTACGTTTAGGCTATCTGGTGCTGCCGAAACAATGGATGCCTAAAGCTGCCGCTTTACTGCAGGCCGTTTATGGTGATGTAGCTTTGTTGCCTCAGGCAGTCACTGCAGATTTTATGTTGGAGGGCCATTTTGGCCGGCATTTACGTAAAATGCGGCAACTGTATCAACAAAAGCAGCACTATTGCCTGCAGCTTATTGCAGAGTGTTTACCAGAAGCGAAGCTACATGCCCGTTATGCTGGCCTGCATATTAGCATTGAGTTTCCTTATGCAGTGGCAGATCAGCAACTGACAGCCGAGTTGTTAAGTCAAGGCTACAGAGTGCAGCCGTTAAGTCGTTATGTGTTTTCAGGCGAAAAGCGTACTGGTTTGGTGATAGGTTTAGCCAATACCACAGAGCAGCAACTGCTTAGGGGTGTACAGTTAATTGCGCGGCTATTGCAGTTATTTAAAAAGGGCAATGAAGCATAAAATATTGCCAATTTTGCAAATGGGAATTATTATCATCTGAGTTGTTTTCACTGACCTCTGTTCAAACCTGATGATAGAACCTAAATCGCAAAAAACACCACACAGACCCATCAAAACAGTCCGGCAATGGCTTGGACTTTTCGTTGTTGTGATAGGAGCCCTTGTATTGTTACTGGAGAGCATTACAGTGATCCCCAACTGAGTTGAATATGATAAAAGTGGTACATTAAATGTTGGCTTGCGATTAATTGATAAAAATGATAAATTTGATTGTAGTTAATTACTGATGGACTGATGATCTCAAGGATGGTTCTCCGGGGATTATCCGATGCGTTTATTACCGCTTTGCTTTAGTGTATTTAGTCTTGCCTGCTTATTCAGTGTAAGCGCCAGCACCGCTATTCATGTAGCCACACCACAATCCAGGCTAGAAGCCAGTACGTCCTATTACTTTGATTTACTTGATCTGGTGCTGCAAAAGACTGCCGCTGACTATGGCCCTGCACATCTTGTTTTTGAGCCTGTGCCGGCTTCAGGGTCTTTGTGGAAATTGATGCTGAAGAAAAATCGCATCGATGTGCACTGGTTAACCCCTACCACAGAAATAGAGCAGCATCTGCGGCTTGTTCCTGCCAGCATTTTATATGGTGGTTTAGGTTTAAGAGGTTTGATCATCAAAAACAGTCAGTTGCAACAGTTTCAGCAGATAAAAACTGTAGAGGACTTACGCCAATTTACCGCTTGTCAGGGAGAGAAATGGCCTGATGTTCAGGTGTTGCAATATGCAGGTCTTAAAGTTCATACAGTGCAAAAGTTTGATTCGATACTGGATATGCTGCACAAAGGCCGTTGTGATTATTTCCCTCGCAGCGTAATAGAAGGTGATGCTGAACTCGCTAATCAATCACTGAATTATCAAGGATTAAGTTTTTTTACCTCAGTGTTGCTGCACTACTCTTTGCCTGTACATTTTTATGTTAATCCGGACGATAAAACTTTGGCCAAGCGCCTGGAGCAAGGGCTAAAAACTATGCATGACTCAGGAGAGTTACTCAAATTTATGCAGCAGCATCCGGTGACCCGCCACGTCTTTGAACCCTATCGTTATAGTAAGTCTGTCGTACTTAAACTTCATAACCCGGTTTTGCCCGCTTTACATCAACAGGGAAAACCTGATTTCTGGCTGCAACTGCTGCAGATGAAATAAAAACCTTAAAGATGAAACACAGAGTGGAAAACAGCTGACTATACTTAGCTTTCGTCCAGGTAATTGATTAAGAACAATAAATCCTTGTTTTGGCGGAATAGTGCAGTGGAAAGCAAAGGAATAATGAGCAAAAGGGAGATACATGATGTTGCTGAGTCTAAAAATCCAATTCAGGTTGTTGGTGTTAGTGTTGCCGCTATTTATATTGCTACTCTGGTTTGTCAGCCAGCAGGCTATCGATCGTTACCAGCAAACCCGTCAAAGTAGTGCAGTCACAGAACAAATGACGGTGCTGGTAAAAGCTGTCGATTTGGTGCATGAACTGCAAAAAGAGCGGGGGTTAAGCGCTGGTTTCCTGAATAGTCAGGTGCCTGATTTACCGGCGGAACTCAGTCAGCAGCGTAGTTTGGTGGACCAGCAACTTCAGTTGTTTTTACAGCAGTTAAAACAAGGCCAGCAAAGTTTCCAAAGCGCTGAGCAATTGATTCTGCTACGGCAAATTGAAACCAAGCTTAAGGGGTTATCACAGAGCCGTGCAGAAGTAAGCAATAAAAGTCTGACTGCAGCGGCAATGATCCGTTATTACACTGATTTAAATCAGCAGCTGTTATCCATAGCACAGTCTGTATTGAAGTTTAATACGGATATGCAACTAAATGGTCCACTGAACTCACTTTACAGTTGGAGCGAAGCGAAGGAGAGGGCAGGGCTGGAACGGGCGCAACTCAATGCTGCTTTGACCAAAGGCAGTTTTACTGCGGAAACTTATATTTCGTATCTGAGCAATATTGCAGAGCAGCAGTTGTTTTTTTCACAATTTCAGCAGTTTGCTACAGCCGAACAAGTGCAGTGGCTTGAAGAGCAACAACCTAAATTCAGTGAGATGCTCAGTATTCGTCAACAAGCCATGCAGCAAGAGCTTATTGCCACGCCTAAGCAATGGTTTGAATTGTCCACTACCCGCATTAATCAGTTAAAACTGATGGAACAACAACTGACAGAACAAATTTTACTGTTAGCTGATCAGAGTTATCAGCACAGTTATCAGAGCTTTTTATGGTTGATTGTGTTGAATCTATTGGTGCTGATTTCAGTGATCTTTTTAGCCTGGCAAGTGATCCGCGGTTTAGTGATGCAAGTGAATACGCTAGTGCAGGTGATGCAACAATCAGCGCAGCAAAAAGATTTAAGGGTGACAGCGCCACAATGGGGCAGTGATGAATTCAGTCAGATTGCGTTGGCGTTAAATCAAATGCTGCAACAATTTCGTAGTACTGTGGACCAACTACTGCACGCCAGTGTACAGCTCTCTGCTGTGGCTGAGCAAACCGCGGCCACAGTGGATCACAATTCGGATGCTTTACACAAACAAAATGAAGAAACACTGACAGTGGCTTCTGCTGTTGAAGAACTGAGTGTATCGGTGAAAGATGTGGCCTCTCATGTTCATCAGAGCTCAGCTGCGGCAGAAGACACTCATCAACTGACAGCCAATGTGAATGAACGGGTAGATCAAAGTCATCAGGCCGTGGTTCAGGTGGTTAGTACGCTCAATCATATAGCTACCCAGGTGAGCCAACTTAATCAAAGTAGCCAGAAAATTAATGAAGTGGTGTCTGTGATCCGGGCTATTGCCGAACAAACCAACTTATTGGCATTAAACGCAGCCATTGAAGCAGCACGAGCTGGCGATCAAGGTCGTGGTTTTGCTGTAGTCGCTGATGAAGTGCGTTCTTTAGCGCAGCGCACTCAGCAATCTACCGCTGAAATTCAGGGCATGGTCAGTCAGTTTCAGTTGGATATGTCAGCGGTCACAGGTTCTATGCAGCAAAGTGAACAACTTGCCAGTTCCAGCCTCGAACAAAGCGAGTTAGTCAGTCAGGCCGTATCCGGTATTTTCCAGTCTATTGAACAAATCCGTGCCATGGCAATTCAGATCAGCGCTTCTGTCGAGGAACAAGCCACAGTCGCAGCACAAATCGCATTAAGCGTGCAGCAGATCAGCGACCAGACAGAGCATGCGGCTGAAGGCGGCAGACAATTGTCCGCAACTGTGTCTGAGCAGGCTAAACTGGCCAGTTCGTTGCAGCAAATGGCCGCGGCTTTTCAGGTGTAAGCCAATTTATATAGAAAAGGCTGTTATGCCCTCTGTAGCTAAAGTTGCAGAGGGTAAAACGCTTTGTTATCTGCTCTCTTGTTGTTCTCCTGTACACTGATTACAATCGCCGCCATTTGCGCTGTTTGTTTGGAGTTCTGATGAATAAAAGTCTTTTGACCAATCTGTTGTCTTTGATTGTGATGGCCTGTGGCTGGTTTTTCGCACTACCCTGGTTGTGGGCTATGGGATTGTTTGCTTTTTCCGGTGCTGTCACTAACTGGCTGGCGATTCATATGCTGTTTGAAAAGGTGCCTTTGCTTTATGGCTCAGGCGTGATACCAGCGCGTTTTAGCGAATTTAAACAAGGTATTTATGATCTGATCATGGGCCAGTTTTTCAGTAAAGAAAACCTGCAACGTTTGCTTGCGGAGCAACATGAACAAGATGCGGTCAGTTTAAAACTGGCTCCGGTGATTCAGGCTATCGACTTATCACCTGCCTTTGATGCCTTGCTTGAGACAGTACAAAAATCGTCTTTGGGTGGCATGCTGGCGATGTTTGGTGGCGCGCAGATGTTAGTGCCGCTAAAAGAGCCTTTTATTGAAAACCTGAGTCGTTCTTTAATAGAGCTGGCCGATAGTCCTGAAGTGCAACAGCAAATTAAAAACCAGCTGCATCAGGGCGATACCATTGATTTGCTGCAACCTAAAATTGCTGCAGTAGTCGAAGGTCGTTTAGCCGAGCTGACCCCAGAGATGGTGAAAGACATAGTGCAACAGATGATCCGCCAGCATTTAGGCTGGCTGGTGGTGTGGGGTGGTGTCTTTGGTGCTTTGATAGGCTTAGCAAGCAGTATTCTGACTGCCATTTAAAGTGTAAATCAGCAGGACAGATCATCTGTCCTGCTGTTTCTGAGCACTGTCAGAGCTGTTACGGCAGATAAATTTCACCCTGCAGGTACAACTTTGCCTGACCCGACACCAGTACTCTGTCTTGGGTTAATTCACAACGTAATACGCCGCCTCTGCTGGACGCCTGATAGGCCATCAACTGGTTTTTCCCCAATTGCTCTGCCCAATACGGTACTAAACCTGCGTGAATTGAACCTGTCACCGGGTCTTCATCTCCACCATTCGCCGGCCAGAAATAACGGGAAACAAAGTCATAGCTTGTGCCTGGTGCTGTTGCCACTACATCATAAGGCGCCAGCTTTTTTAGCTGCTCGCTCTCTGTAGTTAACTGTTTTACCTGTTGTTCATGATCGTAAACCGCAAAATAAGCCTGAGCGCTTCTAAGTACCAAAGTTGGCGCTATGGATAATCCTGCAAGCAGTGCCGCTGGTGCTGCGACAGGACTGGCCGGGCGTTGTGGGAAATCCATTTGGATCCAATCATTCGCTTGTTTGCTGACGACTAAATCTCCGACTTCTAAGGTCGTAAAACGAAGCTCTGTACTGTCGCTTTGAGCAAATAATACAAAAGCAGCAGCTAAGGTGGCGTGACCACAAAAATCAATTTCAGTGACAGGAGAAAACCAGCGGATCTGATAATGATCTTTAGCAAGCTTCAGCACAAAAGCAGTTTCTGACAAGTTATTTTCTGTCGCTATCTGTTGCATCAGCTCAGAACTGATGGCCTGTGGCAATGGCACCACAGCGGCATAATTGCCTTTAAAAAGCTGATCGGTAAAAGCATCGACTTGGTAAATCGGCAGTCTCATTGATGTCATTTCTCTGTCTGACCTTAAGTTGCAGCATCATAGCTCAGAAATGCACAGCATAAGACCTGAACTTGCTTATAATAGGTCTGAATTTTTAAGAGGATTTCTGATGAAAGTAGTAATGTCTGTGCTGTTAAGCAGTGTGTTGGTCTGTGCCTCTGTGTCGGCCAGTGATGTGGATATGGAAAAAACCATGAAGCAGATGGCGCTGAGTTTTAAACAAGCCAATGAAGCTCAGTCCGTTGAGCAAATGACAGCGGCCTTAGCTAGTTTTGAGGGACAGTTGCAACAAGCTCAACAAGGTAAATTTCAGCCTGAAAAAGCAGAGTTGTTTCAGCAGGGATTAAAAGAGCTGGCGGTTGAGGTCGATCAAACTCAATTGTTGTTACAGAAAAATGACTTAGCCGGTGCACAACAACAACTGGTGAAAATGGATGAACTGCGAAAGAAATACCATAAACACCGCAAGCCAAGCTTCTGGCAACTGATTTTTGGTTAACAAGTATTGAGCACACACAATTAATCACAGATTGTTGCCGCCGCTTGCAACAAACTTGTTTTTTTGGAGGTATCACTATGCGTTTTTTATATATAGCTATTTTGTTTTGCTCTGGCCCAAGCTGGGCCTTGTGCCCTGGTCAGTTTGACAGCACGACTGACCAGCAATGGAACCAGTTCCGCTTGCACTCCGATGTGAAACGTCTGGACCCTCTATTGTCAGATGATTTTGTGCTGACACATTCGGATGGCCGGTTGGAAAATAAACAGAGTTATTTGCAGGATCTGGCCAGCAGTAACAGAGTGAATACGCAAATTGAAAACTTTGATGTGCAGATCCGTTGTTTTGAGAATACAGCATTAGTGACTGGACGCACTGTACAGCAGGGGATTTCGGCAGGTAAAAAATGGCAGGGTGAATTCCGTTTTACCCGGGTCTGGTTTTATCATCATAAACAATGGTTACTGCAGGCTTCACATTCTTCCCGTTTGCGTTAACTGGATTTTACCCGCTGGATTGAAGTATATTGCCCACAATTCAATTGAGTTAGGGCAAGGCCATGAGTGCAGAGCACGAAGATTATTTAGTACTGGAAAAACAACTGTGTTTTTCTTTGTACAGTGCCAGCCATAAACTAGTGCGCAGTTACCGTTTGCTGCTGGAACCTTTGGATCTAACCTATCCACAGTATCTGGCCATGCTGGTGCTGTGGCAGCAGCCAGAGCTCAACGTCAAAGAGTTGGGGGAAAAACTGTATCTGGATTCCGGCACTTTAACTCCTTTATTAAAACGGCTGGAAAGCAAAGGTTTAGTCAGTCGCACCCGCAGTGTGCAGGATGAGCGTGTGGTGCAAATTCGACTGACTGAACAAGGCAAGGCATTAAAAACTCAGGCCAGCCATATTCCGATGGCGATTTTTCAGCAGTCAGGTTTGCCTTTGGAGCAGTTACTGCAGTTAAAACACAGCTGTGATTTATTGTTTAAGCAGCTTGAAGCCTTGTAATCCTGTTACGCATCCCCATTTCAAAGAGCAGATTCTTGCAAAGGGCAAGATGGCTTGAATGAGGCAAAAAGCATGAGTTTATCTTTTTAC
>Ga0180008_1001432_pt1 | contig 15044 bp, 18 predicted proteins | sample MM_PW_MetaG_FD_121121 | JGI IMG/M metagenome (GOLD analysis project Ga0180008, IMG submission 121121) | Groundwater microbial communities from the Aspo Hard Rock Laboratory (HRL) deep subsurface site, Sweden - MM_PW_MetaG | ecosystem: Environmental > Aquatic > Deep subsurface > Groundwater...
ATGCCCGCATTTACAAACAGCCTGATGTTTCGATAGTGCCTTTTCATAATCTCTTCCTCCTCTCGTTTATGGTTTAATCCTCTCTCCGAGCGCCCCAGGGGAGCGCCCAGGCAAGGGATTAAATGTCAGCCCTTTATTTTAAAAACAACCTAAATTTAGGGTTATCACAATATCGCCAGGTATTAATCTGCCATCGTTCCGTCAAAATCCTGCGGATCTGATATCGGATTTCACGCATTGTCGGATAGTTCCCATTGTCGAGGATTTGATCATTCCCCGCACCGATAAACAATCCACATCCGTCATTGTTTGTCCGGCAACGAAATTCATCGTCCATTCCCTGTCCCATGTTGATCAGGGTTTCCGCATCTGCTCTAATTTTGAAATCAAAAATCTTCATGGCTTTCCCTCCTCTCCCCTTATCCCTGGGGGTCGGGTAGTTAGATAAACAACAACCCCAACAGTAGCCCCGCCAGGCAGAACACCACGAGCGCCTTGATAAGCTCGCCCACAAACTCGGCGGATTTTTCATTTGTGCCTTCGGCACTCCCGATCTCTTGTGCTCTGCGGTTTACCGCTTGCGGTCCTACTGTTCCCATACTTCAGCCTACTCCTTTTTTGATTTTAGGTTATGGCAATGGAAACCACCTGTCAAGCAGAAAGATTTAGGCTTGCAACTCAACGATATTACAAGGTAATTCAGATGGTAGAAAAGAGGGGTTACAAGGGAAAACCCCAAATCCGTGCCCGCCTCCGCAAACCCGCACCAGTGCTGAGTTTCAAAAATCGAAAACACTGTAATCGTTATGGGCAGGGGAATAGAACGGTCGTCCTATTGATTGTAAACCTGAATGTCCATTCTAAAATCTGAATGACAATTCATAAACTGAATAAGTATTCATAATTTGAACCATCGTTCATAAAATAGAATGAGTATTCACAAAGGGAGATAGTCGCCATCATTACTAATTGCCCTTCCGATCGTGTCTCAATCCAGCACCAGCCTGCTTCCGGCCCTTGTCATCCTATGCCTTGCCTACTAATCGCCTGTCCTGCGTCATCCTCGTGAGGCGTTTTTATACCCAGCCGGTTTGTCTGATAATAAACATATTGTCAACTTACTATAATATCAAGTAGTTAGTATATAGTATGGGTATATATAGGTGGATAAGTGGTGTTGTCCACAGCCCTGTCCACAGTTCAGCCGGCGGCGGCCATGGCTTGAGCTCGATGTGATCACACACGCTGGCCAGGTCGAGGGATCCATATCTACCGGCGCTCGAGCTCTCGTCCATGCCCAGGGAAAAGAATTATTATTCCCAGACCCCCCGGTATGACCGGAATTCAGGGAAGCCAGGGGCATGGAGCCTCCTTTATGGGTAACGTACCTATTACTGGCCGTTTATTTCTTCTCGTATAGGTTTCTTTTCCTGGAATTTTAGAAAATTTTCCTTGACAGCGTAACTGTAACGGTGTAACGTATTGGCCATAAGTAACGATATTGTAACGGTGCGGTATGGAGCATATTGATTTATTTAGTGGAATCGGGGGATTCGCTTTGGCTGCGAAATGGTGTGGTATTCGCACAATAGCTTTTTGTGAAATTGATCCCTTCTGTCAAAAAGTGCTTCGTAAGAATTTTGGAAAGGACATTTATATTCATGACGATATCAAAACGTTTAACTGGACAGGAGCAAGCCCATTTATGGTGGCTGGCGGCGATCCCTGCCCATGTAGATCAAAGGCGCGATCAATCTGGGAAAGCAAACATCCCAACCTGTCTGGATACTTCCTTGCCGTGGTTGCAAGATGCCGCCCGCAATGGGTGGTCCGCGAGAATGTTCCTGCATCAGATGATAAAGATTTCTGCGCCGCACTGGACGCCATCGGATACAGAAATGTTATTATCTCAACAAATGCCATTGCGTTTACAGCTCAAAACAGACGGCGCGATTTCATTATTGGATCAGATGGATCCGATAAATTACGACAATTCTGCCAATTACCTATCTTCTCGCGCAATTTGCGGGCTTCTGAATCGATCGGCGAGAAGGCACCAGCCTGTTTTTGTCTTACTACGCACAGACAAAGATATGACTCTCGGGACAATTACGTATGGGAAAGCGGACGATTGCGAGTCCTTGACAGTGAAGAACGCCGACGGTTCTCAGGATTTCCTGACGGATGGCTTACAGAAATATCTAAGACAAGAATTGCAAAGATGTATGGCAATACCGTAGTGCCGCAAATCGCATTCGCTATCATGCAAGCGATCCTTGAAGTGGAGAGAGAAAATGCCTAACTGCCTACAATGCCAAGAAGAACTGACAGACATAAATTGGTATCCATCTTTTAAGAAAAGAAACACAAAACTTTGTAAGGAATGTAACACGTTTAGAAGTAATGAATGGAAAGCAAGCCACCCCGAATCTATAAAAGCATATTCAAAAAAGTATTACGAAGACCACCCGAAATATAATGTCCCGTGGGGTAGGGAAAACCGAATAATGATTCGTAAGGAAATGCTTCTTGCTTATGGTGGGAAATGTTCAATGTGCGGGATAGACAACCCCATTGTTTTAGACATAGACCACATAGACAACAAGGGTAGTGTGGACAGAAAAAATGGGATGTGGGGATGGCGACTATACCGATGGTTGAGAAAGAACAAATATCCCAAAGACAATTTCCAACTACTGTGCCGTAATTGTAATTGGATCAAGCACATGGAGAATAAATAAAGTGGCCTACGAAATCATGAAGGCGATTGTAACGGGAGTGTAACGATGGAAGACAAAGAGAAGGTTAAAGAGAGGGTACGGCGTTACCGGGAGCGGAAGTCTCAGGAGAAGAAGGTTTCTGGGATTGTAAACCCTAAATTAGCTCCTATATCAACCGCTGTAAACCCTGTTTTGTTAGGGTTGATAGGGGATTTGGAGAAACGGATGTCTGCCCTTGAGAGCCGTATGGAGGTTTTAGAATCTCACGAGTCAGTATCTCCTGTAGTGGATAGAATCATGACACATAAGAGAGGGGATACGGCGGACGATTTATTTCGCCGGGTGATGTTGGCGAAGGAGAAGAGGTTGGGGGTGAGATGACATCAGCCAAGGGCGGCAAGCCTACGAAGGATGCCTTGATTTCAGATGGATTCAACCAGCAGAAACTGGGGCCTCGGGCATCCAACGCGCTTATTCGTAAGGCCAGACGAGAGGCGGCTCTGGCGAAACAACGTATAGAAGTGGAACGGAAACGCCAAGCAGCCGAGTTTGAACTCATGGAGAAAAAACTGGCCCGGGCGAAAAAAGAGGTAGGCATAAAGGACACTATGCCTGCACCTGTTGAAGAACCAACCCAAGAAGAACCGCCTCCCGCCCCGGACGAGGACGAGAAATCAGCCCACAGGATGCTTCAGGATCTGAGGTACGCTTACCGGAACTCGGTGGGTCCCGGAGGATCGAAGGGAAAGAGAAGACTTGTTGAACTGATGGAAGCCGATGCCGAGTTTAAATTTGCCGTGCGGGAACTGCTGAAAATTGAGGCTGCTTTGATGGCGGCGAAGATACGTAAGGAAGGGGGTGATGGTTCGGGTAGTGTCAATCAAAGTTTCTTTGTCGTGCTGAAAGGACTGGAGACGGAGATGCCGGTTATTTCTCAGGGGGACAAGACTGTGGACATGAAGCAGATTACGAGGGCGATGAGTCCGGATGAGAGCAGTTATGAACCGGAAGAGGAGGAAGTCAGCCAGAGGGACGCGCCGGAACAGTTGCAGAAACCAGTTGAGGGAATGGAGGGCGAATGAAATGGAATTTCAGGAGTTTCCCAAGATAGCTCGCTTGTCCAGAGAGGTTATTGTCACGGAAAAAATAGATGGCACTAATGGATGTATCTACATTAGCGATGATGGCGATATGTATGTTGGTTCCAGAACGCGATGGATAACCCCCGAAAATGATAATCATGGATTTGCAAAATGGGCATTTGAACACGCATTGGAACTGCATAAGGGTTTGGGGTTGGGCCGTCATTTTGGGGAATGGTGGGGATCAGGGATTCAAAGGGGATATGGACTCCCGAAAGGTGAGAAACGGTTCAGTTTATTCAATATAATTCGGTGGTGTCTGCATGACCAAGAACCGCAACCGATTAGTACCGATGAAAAAGGCAATGTCAGGATGCAAGACAAATTGCCATTATGCTGTTCACTGGTCCCGATTTTGTGGCGAGGATTATTTGATTCTATGGCGATAGACGAAGCATTAGCAGCCTTAAGAATCAGCGGCAGCATGGCTGTACCTGGATACATGAATCCCGAGGGCATTGTTGTTTTCCACGTCGCTGGTAATGTGGCTTTTAAAAAAACATTAGGGAAAGATGGATATAAAGGAGACAATAGATGACAGATCAGGTTCTTACCCATGAATTTCGGGGGCAGACGTTTTATTTCAACGACACGCCAACGGCGCCGACGCTGATCAAGGAAATCTTCTCAGACAATTATCAGGTATTGGAAAAAGGGATTGAGTTCAAGGCGAATGATGTGATTCTGGACATCGGGGCCTGTGAGGGAATGTTTTCTATCATGATGGCGAAACTCTTCCCCATGACAAGGATAATCGCCCTGGAGCCAGTGCCGCAGACATACTTTCAGTTGGTTCGCAATAAGGGACTCAATGGTTGCGGAAATATCGAAGCGTTCAATGTCGGGATCGGGAAACCAGGGCAACATACCGTGACGATGAATGTGTCCAAGGGTTTCTCCGGGGGATCCACTGTTCTCTGCACGTTCAATCCCGAAGAGCAATATCAGGTAGAAGTTGGCCTGATCTCTCTGGATGATGCCTTTGAACTCTACCGAATCGATCGATGCCGGCTTCTTAAATCCGATATTGAGGGATCCGAATACGATGCTTTTTATGGATCGACTGTTTTGCCAAGAGTGGACTATATGGTTATTGAGCTGCATACGAATAAGCGTCTTGAGTTTATGACTCGCCGGATGGATGCTATGGCAACATGGCTCTCTAACCAGACGCAGTTGGTGCATGTAGATCTTTGTCGGATGGCGGAGTGAGGAAATGGGAAGGTATTTTGATTTGAATGATGTGGTTTATGATCATCCTTTAGCAATAGAGGAATTGGCCGAATACCGAGAAATGGAAAAGAAATTAGAAGGGATGGCCAAACTCCTGAAGTGCAAACCACTTGAGGTTGCAGAGAAGGTACGGCTGCTACTTGAAAATATAAAACGGCTGGAACGGGAGAAGGAAAGATTGACTAAACTACTTAACGAGTAAAAGAGGGCAAAAAAATGAATGAAAATTTAACGGCAAAAGCGGCAAGGGAATGTCAAGTACCAGAACAATTTCACCGAATCGGTAAAGGACTGGAGGAACTTCATGCTCAGATAGATAGACTGGAGCAGAAAATATCATCGTCTCTTAGTCCAGGAACTCCAACGGGGTCGGATGGAAACCAGGCCCGGGCAATTCTTGTTCCTTTGGCCGATGAGCTTAATAAATGCGGAGAACGACTGGAAGGGGCAATAAACCGAATTGGCGATCTCATTTCAAGGTGTGAACTTTAAAGGAGGGTACGATCATGGATTTCTGTTATGCGTTAAATGCGTTAAAGGAAGGGTTGAAGGTAGAACGGTCAGGTTGGAACGGGAAAGGGATGTATATTTACTTAGTTCCAGGACATCAGGAAGTAACGGGCGGTGGACCAGCATCGATGGAAGATGGAGATGGATTAACAACGCCCGCTCCTAACGAACATCGAAATATGACTTTGAACATTCTACCACACATCAGGATGAAAACGGTTCAGGGTGATCATGTTCCCTGGTTGGCATCCCAAACTGATTTATTGAGTGAAGATTGGAGTATGGTTATTGTCGAGTCGGCATCTAAAGGTCCATTCACAGACGACATGGGAGGGTAAAAATCATGGCTATTAAAGATGAGGGCGTTATTTCAATGGTAATCACCAACGGTATGTTCATCATGGGGAAACTGATCGGCGGAAACAAACTTTGCCTTCCCCGAGTGTTCACTTTTCTTGAGGAGGGGAAACGAATTCAGCTTTCTCCACTTCCGGCCATACCGCCTTTTATCACAATCGGGAACGATGCGGCCAGATACGCAGTCCCCGAAACCGACAGGAACCTACATGAACTCTACCAGCGGGTGACAAATCCGGCGGGTGACAAATCCGGCGGTTGATTTACCCGATGAGGGGGAAATGATAAAGATGCAGTAACGGTAGAGCTCACTTGCCGCTGTTTTTAGCGGTCAAGTGTAGCGCATGGTTAGCCCTTGGAGGTTGTTATGAATGATAATATTATTCGTTGGGATCAGATTTCTTTTCCGGCCATATCGGAAACTGAATTATATTTGATCCAACAGCGTGTGGTTTCTGAGATGGTTGCTTCTTCCATGAATGCCCTGAAGGCAAATATTGGGATAAACCACCATCCAGAAGTTGACGTGCCACCTCACGTGTAGCTTCGCTTTGTCTTTGATCTACCGCGAATGCTTCGGACATAGTGGCAAATCTTGCACGACTTTGTGGATCGGGCGTTATAAAAGCCAACAGGAGATTACATTGACCTTCTAAGAAATTTGATTTCGCAGTTAATTCTGCAACTCTAACGATGAGAGATTTTAAGTCAGTTGGGATGCTTTCATTCATTTTTTATCTCATTTTGTGAGGCTAACGCTGAAACTCACTGGGCCGTTTTACGGCTCCGGTGTAGTGTGTGGTTATCTGGGGGGTGAGAAGGAAGGGGGTGATGCCTGTGACGACTGATCCACGTAATATCAGCCCAATCCCAGTATTGATGTCGGGGGTTGCGCATCCGACTAAAAAACACGCATTGATTGAAAGGAACATAGATGATCGCTGAAGACATAATCCTTCTTCTCAGTTATCCAGACTCAGAGATGAAGTTAAAGATTCTGCGTGATCTCATAGGAAGTATCCGGTCAACTACTTCTTTCCCTGTCGCGTTGGCTACCCATTGGCCGATTCCCGAGGATATCATCCGCAAAGTTGATTATTTTATCTACGATGCGGATGATCGCCCCGGGGAAAACTTTAATGTCTATTACCATCATACAATCCCCGGGGATGTCACCATCAAGACAAAAAGATTCGATCCATACCATGCTCTGTCGTGCATAAACTCCATTAAAAACGGCGCCACATTCCTGCGCAATAAGTTCCGGCATACCCATTTCTTTGAACATGACTCACTAATCAACTTCCCCCGATACATCTCTGTTGTCCAGGATAAACTGAAGAAGGCAAAGTTTGTCGGGATGCAATATGAGGTCCCCAGTCAAAAGATTCATGGAATTGTCGGCAATTATTTCTCTTTCGATACCAAATGGTACGATGATCACATCCCGGAGATATCAACATGGGATGAATATAAATCCTATGCCCGAGATGAGAAAGATGGACTGTTGGCAGAATGCTGGCTCTATCATTTCTTTGCGGTATATAACCTGATGCGCGATTGCTATTTTCTGTCCTCAAAAGAGCAACAGGGCCTGAATATCAAGGGGGATGTCAAAGTCATAGGAGATGTCGAACCGGCCCTGTTTGCCTATTTGTCCGAGTTAGTGGATCACCGCCTGATCCTCTTCGCCCATCTCTACTGCCCAAACGGAAGATCCCTTGATCTTGTCGTAAACCACAACGGGAACAGGGAAAATGTCAGACTAACCGGGACGGTTCTCTACTGGAAGGTTATCGAAAAAACCGGATGTATAACCGTGAAGTCGGCGGAACAATCCCATGTATTTGACATTGATCCGGCAAAGGAATATACTGATACTATATTCAAGTTCGAGAATAACAGGATGAGGTGCTTAAAAGAGATTGACTGAAGAATTAAAACCATTTCAAGTATTGTATGATTTTTCTGATGTACCTACCATCCGTAGATTCGCTCTATGCGATAAGCGAGTACGTTGTCTTATGGGGCCATTTTCATCAGGTAAGTCAAGTGGTTGCGTGATTGAAATAATAAGAAGGGCACATGCCCAACTGTCCGGTCCTGATGGAATTAGGCGTAGTCGGTGGGTCGTTGTAAGAAACTGTTATGATGACCAGACAGAGATCTTGACAGAAAAAAGAGGATGGAAGTTATTTAAGGAATTATTACCGGATGATGCCGTAGCGACTCTTGATGGGGATAATCTTATTTATAAGATTCCCGAAGGGGTTGTATCCTACCCCTATTCAGGAGAGATGTTTGGATTTGAAGGCGAAGGAGTTAATTTTCTTGTCACTCCAGAACATAAAATGTGGGTAAGTAAACGCCGAACCCGAAAAAAAATATGGGGCGATTACGAAGTTGCCACAGCAGACGAAATCTATGGCAATCAACTGATGCGAGTCAGGCGCGATGCAAAATGGGAAGGAAAGATTCCACAGTATAGTATTGACTTTTTCGAGTTTCTTGGTTTTTGGTTTGCAGAAGGTTCATGTGGAGAATATAATTATGACGGACGGTATGTAGCATCTAAGCATTTAAATATAACACAAAAGAAACACACATTGTATGTTGAATTGCTGCTTGGCAAAAATGATTTTATATACCGGAAAAGCGAGAAGAAAGACAGTAATGGATGTTTTACTTATCATCTTGAACAAAATAACAAATTGATGGATTTGTGGGACATGTTCATCCGAGCGGGAAAACAACCCATAAGATCAATACCTCAATGGGTTAAAGACGCTCCACCGATTTATATAAAAGCGTTCCTGTATGGTTATGAAGTTGGGGATGGTGGCAACTATAAGGGGACAGTTCGGTTATCGACATGCTCAAAGATTCTTGCAGATGATCTCCAGGAGTTAGTCTTGAAATCTGGAGGTGTAGCAAATATCGGAATGTCTGATTACACAGGAAAGGAACTTTTGATAAACGGAAGAAAAGGAGTAGTCGGTTATCCGTCATATAAAGTAACTCTCCTTGGAGAAGAAAAATACAGACCAATACTACATGTAGATCCAAAGATGACAAATCACCTTCGGGGGTGGCATAAAGAATCCTATGATGGGATGGTGTATTGCGTCAAAATGCCACTTATTCCCGTATATGTCAGAAGGAAAGGTAAGGCTTTTTGGTGCATTCGGAGTTATGGACAATTAAAAGATACGACTATTAAAACCTTCCACGACTGGTTCCCGCCCAAGATTTTTGGCGAATGGCGGGTGACAGATCACACTTTCTTCCTTACCCGTTTCCCGGGTGTACATTTGGAGGTAATGTTTCGCGCTCTTGATAGACCTGATCAAGTATCAAACTTACTTTCTCTTGAAGTCACTGGCGCATGGTTCAATGAGGTACGCGAAATTCCCAAAACCATTATCGAAGCAATGGATTCCCGTATCGGTCGGTATCCGTCTAAACGTGATGGCGGTCCTACTTGGCATGGAATGATATTTGACACAAATCCACCCGATGAAGATTCCTACATATATCGTATGTTTGAGAAGGTTCGCCCAGATAACTGGCAAATCTTTAAACAACCAAGTGGATTAAGTGTCCATGCAGAAAACACTAAGAATATTCCAGTCAAAAATTACTACCAGAACCTCGCCAAGGGTAAGGACGAGATGTATATCCGCATTTACATTCACGGCCAGTATGGGTATCTCGTCTCCGGCAAACCCGTCTTTCAGTCATTCCGGGACAACATCCATGTCGCCCCGCATCCCTTAGAACCGATGAAAGGGGTCGATGTGCTGATATCTTTCGATTTTGGTCTCCAGCCGGCTTGTGTAATCGGCCAGCTCACCCCTCTCGGGCAACTCAGGATATTGGATGAGCTTGTAGCTGATGGGATGGGTATCCGGTCCTTCTGTCTTAACCAGGTGCTTCCCCTCTTGCGCCAGAAATATTTCGGGATGAATGTAATGGGGTATGGCGATCCCTCGGGTGTCTCTCGCGCCCCCACGGATGAATCAACCTGTTTTGAAGTGCTCCACTCCCAGGAGATCGGATTGACCAATATTGTGCCTGCGCCAACTAACGCGATAATGCCCCGGGTAGGAGCTGTGGAGTTCTTCCTGAACAAGATGTATGCCGGCGAACCTGGGTTTGTTCTTTCGCCGAATTGTCATTTCCTTCGCAAGGCTATGAATGGAGCCTATCACTATGACAAGGATCCAAAGGGGTCGGGCGATGAATATAAACCCATGCCAGTCAAGAATTTTGCTTGCGTTGATATGGACACAGAAATTCTTACCATAAATGGCTGGAAATTCAGGAATGAAATTAAGGTAGGCGATATTGTCTTTGGGTATAAAGATGGGAATTTGGTAAAAGATGAAATAACCAATATATCTGATTATGAGGGGAAAATAAAATGTGTAAGATTTTTCTCTCCACGGTATGAGTTTATTTTTACAGAAGATCATAAGTGTTTGGTTTATCACAGGCATAAAGAGGGGATTCTTGAAGTTAGTGCTTCTGACATAATCGGGAACCATGCGTTTGTTGCTGGTGTTTGTTACAAAGACGATAGCCACAAAAAACTACTTACAAATTGGTTTATAAAACTATGCGCATGGGTGTTTACGGAAGGTCATTATCGAAAAGATGGGTCTATCGTGATTGTTCAAAGTGCCACCCATAATGCCAAATATGTAGAAGTTATTGATAAACTTCTTACCGGATCCTCATATTTAATAAATAGATGCGTTTATAATGATCTTGTGAGGTGGAAAATAAATAAAGAATTAACAATTTTAATAAGATATTTAATGCCAGGCAAATGCCCATCCTCTGAATTCATTATGAAAATGCGAAACTCACAGAGAAGATTGTTTTTATATGAGTGTTTGAAAGGGGATGGGTTTAATGGCGGATCAATGCCAGATAAAGACGAAATAATAAGGGATAGGGACTTCTGGCTTAATAGGAAATATGAATATAGCGGAGATAAGATCACGCCACGGCTAACAATAAATGGAAAGCACGACACAGGGATGATACAGATGATTGCCACCCTTGCCGGAATGGAAACTCACATAAGAACCAAAAGGCAAGGAGATAGAGCAAATCTGTACGATCTCAGCTTTATTGACAAAGGAAAAATAAGTGCTGCAAAACTCGGGAAACAGATCGTATTTATGGATAAAGTATGGTGTCCGCAAACGACGACGGGTACATGGGTGATGCGAAGAAAAGGCATTGTTTTGCTTACCGGAAATTCTCACATATCGGACAGTTTAGAGTATCTTTGTCTTTACGTCGTTGAGAAAGAATCCTACGACAAGCAGCGCAAATCTTTCCTTGCGCAGATGAAGCAAAGGGTGTACCGTCCAGCAAGCGAAACAGCGGGATATTGATATGAGGAAAAAATCAAAGGAAAACTGGATTCATTATGAAACAAATCTTGCATTTTCACCACCTAAAGTTCCTCCAAGAATAGGAGATCCCATTCCTTGTCCTTTTTGTGGTAAAATTGGAATATTGCGAGGCGATATTAAATTTGCAGATTGGCATGTGTGTAAATTAAATAACAACAGTTGGGGGCCATAACCTACAAGGAGATTGACTATGGATGCTATTCAGACTGCCTTCTCAAAGAAGGAACGCAATTCCGAAGCTATGCAGGCGTTCGGCTTCCGGCTCCGCAACCAGTTCTCGCAAAATCAGGCATATCGGCGCATGAAGGAGATTGTCTGGTTAGAGGATCTTCGCTCATACAAGGGTTTATACGATCCCGATGTGAGGATAGAACCTGGAAATAGCAAAGTATATCCGAAGATCCCACGGTCGAAAGTGAACATAGTTCTGTCCAGACTTCACGAGATGTTATTTCCCAGTAAAGGCAAAAACTGGGAAATTGTTGAACCAACTCCAGAACCGAAAATTTCACGCGAGATAGTCACTCAGATTGCTCTGGCTCTCGTTCAACAGGACCCCGAAACCGGGGAAAAGATCATCCCTACCGCTGATGAACTCCAACTTGCCATAAAAGCCTTTGCGAAAATCACCTGTGAGAAGATGTCATCCCAGATCGACGATCAACTTACCGAGATGGACTATTCCGAGGAAACCAAGAAAGTCCTCCGCTCCGGTCTCCAATATGGCACAGGGATCATGAAAGGTCCTATGGTGAGCAAGCGCACAAAACGCCGGTGGAAACCCCTCCCTGATGGATCCGACTACGAAGAAGAGATAGAAAATGAGGAAGTCCCGGATCTTCAGTTTGTCCGTATCTGGGACTGGTATCCCGATATGACAGGAACCGAGATCGAGAAGATGACGGGAAGTTTCGAGCGCCATGTCATAACAAAGCATGATCTCCGCAAACTCATGAAGCGTGAGGACTTCTACGATGACATGATCCGTACTTTTATCGAAGAACATCAGGATGGAAATTATGTTCCCCTTAACTGGGAAGTGGATCTTCAAGTCATAGAGATCGAAGCCGGAACGGGGAAAACGGCATCATCTACATCAGCCACCGGATCCAGCGCCGACAAACTTGGAACCACCAGCAATCAACTCGGAAAGAAATATGAAGTCCTGGAGTTCTGGGGTTATGTGGATGGGAACGATCTCGAAGCCTGTGGTCTTAACATACCGGATGTTGAACTGGAATACGCCGCGAATGTCTGGATTCTTGGCGATAAGCCTATCAAGGCCGTCCTCTATCCCGCCGCCCTTGATATGTATAAGGTGTTCTATTATGAGAAGGATGAAACCAGCATCTTTGGGGAAGGACTGATTCGCGTCATGCGTGGCTCGACACTTGCTATTGGCGCTGGCTCAAGGATGGTTCTCGATAACGGCGCCTGTGTCGCTGGCCCGCAGGTGGAAGTCAACTGGTCTCTCATGACGCCTGATACTGATCTGTCATCCTTCTATCCCCGGAAGATTTGGTATCGTGAAGGCAAAGGTATTGATGCACAATATCCGGCCCTCCGCGTTTATAACATTGACTCCCATATTGATGAATTGATCAAAATCATCGAACTTTTCAAATCATTCGGCGATGAGGAAACCACCCTTCCCACCTGGATGATCGGGCAACAGGTGAACAATGAAACCGCTCAGGCCACCTCCGGCCGCAATGCTACCGTTCTGGTATCAATCAAAGACATCGTGAAGAACTTTGACACCTTCACCGAAAAGATCATCCGCGACATTTATGCCTGGAATATGGACTTCAATCCGCGACAGGACATCAAGGGAGATTTTAAATGCAAGGCTCTTGGCGTGTCCTCGCTCGTTATGAAAGAGATCCGGATGCAAGCCCTGACGCAATTAAATACTACCTTAACTCCCGAGCAGAGAGATTATATCCCCGAGGGTGAGATGGTTAGAGAGATTCTGAAATCTCACGACATTGACATCACTCTCCGGACTGAGGAGGAAGTGCAGAAACTACGCGAAGCCAGAGAACAGTCTATCCAGATGCAGCTCGCAATAAAACTCCAAGAGGCCGAAATTGGCTACAAGCGTTCTCAGACCATGGCGATGTTGTCGAAGGCAAAGGAGAAGAACATCTCAGCCAACAAAGAAGCCCAGACGCCTGTTGAAGGGACAGAAACCACTGATCCGCGACTTGCTGAAGAGGAACTTGCCCTTCATCAGACGGAAAGAGGGGGTAAAGAAGCCGAAATCCGGCGTAAGGAAGAGAAACACGGCATGGATATGGCACACTCAGACGAGGCCCATCGCGTCAAAACAGCCACAGAAACCGCAAAAACAGCCCAGGATATGGAACTTAAGAGGAGAACTGCGGAACATGGCATGGTTATGAAGGAAAAGACGACTGCGGCGGCAGCCAAAGCAAAGACTGCGGCATCCAAAGCGAAACCAGCCACCAAAAAACCGTCTAAAAAGACGAAATAGGGGGATTTATGTACGCGAATCGTGATAAAGCGGCCTTAATTCTGGAAATCTCCGGGCATCGTGATGAATCAACCTGCAAGAATGTCCTGGGACTACTGGAAATCCTCATTCAGGAGGTTCGGGAGGCGAATGACACTGCTGAAGGGGATACCATGTTGCGGAATCAAGGGAAAGTCCAGGCATATAACGAATTAAAAGGGTATATTGATCGCGGTTTGCCTTCCGCAAATCGGGGAACGTGAATTTAGCTTGATAAAGGAGGTTAAAAATGAATTGGTTGAGGGCAATATTGCGTAAATGGCTTTGTCCTGAATTGTTAGAGTTGGGACGGACAAAGTATGAAATAAAACAGATCATGAAAAATATATGTGAAGTCAAAGAGGAAGTTACGGAAACGTTGGTAGCGATTGAAAATAGAAATGCAAATGTTACAGTTGTTGCCGAAGAAAGATTAAAAAGAGTAGCGACCGAACATATAAAAATATTGAAACATTTGCATAAAACCATGTTGGAAGAAGTGAATATTGAAGTAGCTTCCATGTTCTTTGTATTTCCAGGAAAGAAAAGGGTATATGTTAAAAGTATTTTGAAACTCCTTCTGAATTACTTAAAACTTGAGATATATTTATGCAACCGTAAAAACAGAGAAATTGAACCCGGGATTAGGACAAAAACAAGGAAGAAGCCTGAACCGAAAAAGGCCATAATTGCCGAAAGTAAACCCAAGGAAAATTCCTCTTGACAGGGATATAAGATTCTGTTATGGATGAACCAACTTACATAAAAGCGACGACTGGACAGGCGGGAACCGCTGGTTTGATTAGTTATGTGACGCTTCGGAAGAACGAAGTTATTGAAATTCTGAAGGCTCTGGAAGGCTTGAAAAAAAAGCTGCAAACGCTCTTGAAATAAGGGTTTAACGCTCGGTTTTAATAAGAGAATAAAGGCCACCATGGATTAACTTCCATAGGTGGTTTTTTTGTTTTTGTACCACCACTATCAAGAAAGGAGAACAGGTTATGGTAGACGAAGTAACCACGGACAGAGGGGCCGAGGAAACTAAAGTCGCAGATGCGGTTGTTCCAGACGAGTTTGAGGAGGCGTTTAAGGAGGCGGATGTGCCTGGGGAGAAAGCTGACCTTTCGGCAGCGGACGA
>Ga0180008_1001433_pt1 | contig 15044 bp, 4 predicted proteins | sample MM_PW_MetaG_FD_121121 | JGI IMG/M metagenome (GOLD analysis project Ga0180008, IMG submission 121121) | Groundwater microbial communities from the Aspo Hard Rock Laboratory (HRL) deep subsurface site, Sweden - MM_PW_MetaG | ecosystem: Environmental > Aquatic > Deep subsurface > Groundwater...
GCTCAACGCGCCGCAGGTGGATGGCGAATCCCTTGCCGTCACGCAGGTCGATCCTTCGGGCAACATATCCAACCCGACCGGCATCACGGCGCCCGACCTCACCCCGCCGGCCGCGCCAGTCGCGACCATAGCGGCGGACGGATCGTCGATCAGCGGCACGGGCGAGGTTGGCGCGACCATCACCGTTCGCGACGCATCGGGTGCGATCGTCGGCACGACGGTCGTGGACGATGACGGCAATTATCTCTTCCCGCTCAGCCCGGCACGGGTCGATGGCGAGGTTTTTAGCATCACGCAAAGCGATGTGGCCGGCAATGTATCGACCGGTGTGACGGTTACGGCGGACGATACGACGCCGCCGCCTGCGCCGACCGCGGCTATCGACGATACCGGCCGGATCGTGACCGGCACGGGTGTCGCCGGATCGGCAGTCGAGGTGCGGACGGCAGGTGGCACCCTGCTGGGCACCGGCATCGTCAATGCACAGGGCAATTACAGTGTCGTGCTGACCCCGCCGCAACTGGATAGCGAGCCGCTGCGCGTCACCCAGGCGGATGGCTCCGGCAACATATCCGACCCGGCCAATGTGACGGCGCCCGACCTTACCGCACCAGAACCGCCAACTGCCAATATTGCCGGCGATGGCGCGTCGATGAGCGGTACGGGTGAAATCGGTGCCACGATCATCGTCACCGATCCAACCGGTCGGGAGATCGGCACGGCGATAGTGGATGGCTCCGGCTTCTGGAGCGCGCTGCTTACGTCGCCACAAGTACATGGCGAGCCGCTGACCGTGGTGCAGAGCGACGCGGCAGGCAATGTGTCGGACGAACTGCCGGTGACTGCCCCCAATCTGAATGGACCCGACGCGCCCGATCCTGTGACGGCGACCATCTCCCCCACCGGCGATACGGTGTCCGGCACTGGCGAGATCGGCGCGACGGTGACCGTGACCGGGCCTGGCGGGCTGGCATTGGGATCGACGATCGTCGATGGGGATGGCAATTACAGCATCACCCTGGGCACGCCGCAGGCCAATGGCGAGAAGCTGGTCGTGGTACAGACCGATACGGATGGAAACAGCTCCGTCCCTGTGATCCTGACCGCGCCCGATATCACCCCACCTCTTGCGCCGACCGCGCAGATCGATGCGACCGGTGCCGTCGTGACCGGATCGGGCGAGAAGGGCGCGACCATAACGGTGCGTGATGCCGACGGCACAGTGATCGGCACCGCGACCGTCGATGGCCAGGGTCATTATGCGGCAGCATTGACCACGCCGCAGACCGACGGATCGCCCCTGAACGTCACGCAGACCGACGCGGCAGGCAATGAGTCCGGCCCGACCGCGATCGCGACGCCCGATCTGGAAGCGCCCGCTGCGCCGACTGGCACGGTCGAGCTTGACGGGAGTGCGGTGACCGGCACCGGCGAGGCGGGGGCGACGATCACCGTCACGGATGCCAATGGCGTGTCGCTGGGTAGCGTCACGGTCGATAATGACGGCAATTTCAGTGTGCCGTTGAACCCGGCGCTCACCAATGGCGAGCCGTTGACGTTGGTTCAGACCGATGCGGCCGGCAATGCGTCGATCACCGTCGACATCGCCGCGCCCGACATTACGGCGCCCGATGCACCGACCGGCACCGTCACATCCGATGGTTCGGCCGTGACCGGTACTGGCGAGGCCGGGGCGACGATCCGCATCACCGATGCCGATGGCACGCTGCTGGGCACGACGACGGTGGGGGCCAATGGCGCCTATATCGTCATCCTTCCCACGCCGCAGTTGAATGGCGAGACGCTGGGTATCGTTCAGACCGATGCGGCGGGCAATGCCTCGGCGCAAGCCGATGCCATTGCGCCGGACGTTACCGCGCCGGCCGCGCCGACGGGCACGATCGCGCCCGATGGTACGGAAGTTACGGGTACGGGTGAGGCGGGTGCGATCATCAGCATCACCAATGCGGCCGGGACCGTGCTGGGCACGGCGACCGTGGCGACCGACGGCAATTATAGCGTCACGTTGACCGAACCGCAGGCCAATGGTCAGGCGCTGACATTGGTGCAGACGGACGGCGCAGGCAATGTGTCGCCGCAGGTGCCGATCACCGCGCCGGACATTACGGCACCCAATGCGCCGACCGGCACGGTTTCGACCGATGGCACGCTCGTGACCGGTACCGGTGAAGCCGGCGCCACGATCAGCATCACCAATGCGGCCGGGACCGTCATCGGCACGGCGACGGTGGCCGCCAATGGCAGCTATGCCGCCACGCTTGCGACGCCGCAGCTGAATGGCGAGACGCTGGGCATTACGCAGGCGGATGCCGCCGGCAATGTGTCGGTCCGGGTGCCGACGATCGCGCCCGACGTCACGGCGCCGGTCGCGCCGACCGGCACGATCAGCGGCGACGGCGCGGTGGTGAGCGGCAGCGGCGAGGCTGGCGCGACGATCAGCGTGACCAATGCGGCCGGCACGGTGCTGGGCACCGCGACGGTGGCCGGCAATGGCAGCTACAGCGTGACCCTGACGACGCCGCAGACCAATGGAGAAGCGCTGACGCTGATACAAAGGGACGGGGCGGGCAATGCGTCCCCGACCGTGCCGATCACCGCGCCCGATACCACAGCGCCCACCGCGCCGACCGGTACGGTGACATCCGACGGCACGACCGTGACGGGGACGGGTGAAGCGGGGGCGACCATACGCATCACCAACCCGGGTGGGACCGTCATCGGGACCGCAACGGTCGGTGCCAACGGCAGCTATAGCGCCACGCTGACCACGGCGCAGGTGAATGGCGAGACGCTGGGCGTGACTCAGACGGATGGCGCCGGCAATGTGTCGGTCCGGGTGCCGACGATCGCGCCCGATATCACCGCCCCGGTCGCGCCGACCGGCACGATTAATGGCGACGGCGCAGTGGTGAGCGGCAGCGGTGAGGCTGGCGCGACGATCAGCGTGACCAATGCGGCCGGCACGGTGCTGGGCACCGCGACGGTGGCCGGCAATGGCAGCTACAGCGTGACCCTGACGACGCCGCAGACCAACGGCGAAGCGTTGACGCTGATACAAAGGGACGGGGCGGGCAATGCGTCCCCGACCGTGCCGATCACCGCGCCCGACACGACCGCGCCGACCGCGCCGACCGGTACGGTGACATCCGATGGCACGACCGTCACCGGTACCGGGGAGGCTGGCGCGACGATCCGCATCACCAACCCGGCCGGGACGGTCATCGGTACCGCGACCGTCGCTGCCAACGGCAGTTACAGCGCGACGCTGACCACGCCGCAATTGAATGGCGAGACGCTGGGCGTGACCCAGGCGGACGGTGCCGGCAACGTGTCGGTCCGGGTGCCGACGATCGCGCCCGACATCACGGCGCCCGCAGCGCCGACCGGTGCCGTCACGGCCGATGGCACCACGGTGAACGGTAGCGGGGAGGCTGGTGCGACCATCACGATCACCAGCCCGGCTGGCGCCATCATCGGCACCGCGACGGTGGCCGGCAATGGCAGCTATAGCGTCACTTTGACGACGCCGCAGACGAACGGCCAGACGCTGGGCATCACCCAGGCGGATGCGGCCGGCAATGTGTCCCCGCGCGTGCCGACGATCGCACCGGACAGCACGCCGCCGGCGGCGCCGACCGGGACGGTCACGGCCGATGGTGCGGTGGTCAACGGCACGGGTGAGGCTGGCGCGACGATCAGCATCACCAATCCGGCCGGGGCCGTCATCGGCACCGCGACGGTGGCCGGCAACGGCAGCTACAGCGTCACGTTGACGACGCCGCAGACGAACGGCCAGACGCTGGGCATCACCCAGTCGGATGCCGCTGGCAATGTGTCGCCCCGCGCGACGACGCTGGCGCCGGACAGCACCCCGCCGGCGGCCCCGACGGGCACCATCACCGGCAATGGCGCGGTGGTGAACGGCACCGGTGAGGCTGGCGCAACCATCCGCATCACCAATGCGAGTGGCACATTGCTGGGTACGGCGGTGGTGGCCGCCAATGGAACCTATAGCGCCACGCTCAATACGCCCCAGACCAACGGCGAAAAACTGACCTTGGTGCAGAGCGATCCGGCAGGCAATGTGTCGCCCGTCGTGCCGATCACCGCGCCCGATACGACGGCGCCGGTGGCACCCACTGCGGCGGTTTCCGCCAATGGCGGGTCTGTGACCGGCACGGGTGAAGCCGGCGCGACGATCACCGTCCGGGCGGCCGATGGCACGATCCTGGGCACCGCGACGGTGGCGGCCAATGGCAGCTACACCGCGGCGCTCAGCCCGGCGCAGTTGAATGGCGAGCGGTTGAGCGTGAGCCAGACGGACGGGGCGGGCAACGGATCGCCCAACGCTGCCGTCACCGCGCCCGACCATACCCCGCCTGCCGCCCCCACCGCCGCCGTTTCGGCGACGGGTACGGTGGTGACGGGTACGGGTGAAGCGGGTGCGACCGTCACCGTGACCAATGCGGCAGGTGTCGTGATCGGCACGGCTCTGGTCGCCGCCAATGGCAGCTATTCGGTGACGCTGACCCAGGCGCAGGCCAATGGCGAAACCATCGGCGTCGTTCAGACCGATGGCGCCGGGAATCCGTCCATATCGACCAGCGCGATCGCGCCGGACATCACCGCGCCCAATGCGCCCGCCAATCTGGCGGTCAACACGGCCGGTACGACGCTGACCGGCATCGGTGAAGCCGGGGCGACGGTCAGGGTTCGCGACGGAACGGGAACCGTGATCGGCACCGGGCAGGTGGGATCGGATGGCCGCTTCTCGGTCACTCTGTCCAGCCCGCAGGTGGGCGGCCAGAATCTGACCGTTACGCAGACCGATGTCGCCGGCAATCAGTCGCTTCCGGGCGCCGTCGGCGCGCCGTTCGACATCGCCGCGTTCGACAATAGCACGGTGGCCCTGATCGACCTGCTGCCGGTATCGACGGCGGTCAACCATGGTACGGCCAATTATCTGGCGCTGGTGTCGCTCGGCCTGCTCAATGTCAATGCGCAGGTATTGGCGACGCCCAGCGTCGGCTTCACCGTGGCGGACGGCCATAGTCTCAACGCCGTCTTCACTTATGACGCGACGCTCAGCATCGGCGTGCTCAGCGGCTATTCCGTCGCGGTGCAGCGCTGGAACGGATCGGCCTGGGTCGCGGTGGGCGGCGGCAACGGCGCGTCGCTACTGCAACTGGGCCTGCTGAACGGCAATCTGGTCAGCACCGAAACGCTGGGGCCGGGCCAATATCGCGCCTTCGTCACCTTTGACGGGACGTTGGGTGTCGGTTTGCTGGGATCGCTCAATGTCGCAGGGACCGATTCGGACTTCACCGACATTGGCGGGATCGTGCCCCAGCAGATTCAGGGCAATGTCATTACCGATCCAAGTCCGGACGGTCATATCGACATCATCAGTCCGCAGACGGTGATCCAGAGCGTCACCGTCAACGGGGTGACGACGGCCGTGAACGCGAACGGCACGGTGGTGAACGGTGCCTTCGGCCGGTTGGTCATCAATCTGGACGGCAGCTACAGCTACACCCCGTCGCCGACCGCCGCGTCGATCGGCAAGACGGACGTGTTCCAATATACGCTGATCGATCGGAGCGATGGTGAAACGGAAACGGCGAACCTGTCGATCCGGATCGGCAGCGACGACATCACGGCCGCCCCCGTCGCCAATCACGATACGGCGACCGCAGCGGTCCAGTATCAAAATGTCGTGCAGACGGTCGCAACCGCGTCGGATTTCAGCTTCAACACGGCTGGCGCAGTGCTGGTACCCGTCACGGGATCGAGCTCGAAGAGCTTTACCGTGGGTGCGAACAGCCAGTCCGACGTGACGATCACGGTCATCCGCGGTGGTTCGCTGACAGTCCTGCCCAGCTACACCATTACGGTGAAGAATGCGGCAGGCGCGACCGTGGGCACCTACACGGCGACCGCCGTGGCAGGGCTGCCGCTAGGATCGGGCATCACCCATACGTTCGACGATCTGCCGTCGGGCACCTATACCTACACGGTGTCCAGCACGAACATATTGGGCACGGGCTACGGATCGACCGTCTATATCGGTCAGTCCATCACCCATTTGGACCAATATACGGTATCGGGCGTGACCGGCACGCAGGGCGAATTGCTGGCCAACGACGTGACCGGCACGGCATTCCCGGTAGTAAAGGTCGGCACGGGTAGCGGTTTCGTCGAGGTTGGCGAGACGGCTGTGACCATCCAGGGAACTTATGGGACGCTGACCGTCAACGAGACGGGCCATTACAACTACACGCCCGGCACGACGATCCCGCATTCGACGGTCAATCTGGTGGACAGCTTCACCTACCAGATCGTCCAGCCCAATGGCGTCACGGCCACGGCTACGCTGGACGTGACGATCAATGTCGGGTCCGGTGCGACGTCGGCCTTCATGTCGTTCGAGCAGGCGAGCCTGCGCATGGATGAAGCGGCGGCGGTCAGCGACGACAGTTACCAGACGGCAAGCCTGACGTCGGATACCACGACGGATCAGGCGATCGCCTCGGCGCCCGAAGCCCGGATATCCTCCTTCTCCGAGGAGGCAACGGTTTCCGGCACGGACGATCCGACCGTTTCGGGCACCGATCTGGTCGTTGCGGCATCCGCCGCAGACCCGGTCGATGCGCCAAGCGCGGATCAGCCTGTCACACCGGATGCGGACCCGACCGATACGCCGGTTTCCGACGAAGTGCTGGGCGAGCTGGCCTATCAGATGTTCGAAGGCCAGGGCGTGCTGGAGGATGTGTTGTCGGCCTATCTCGACCGCGCAGCATCGCCGGAGAGGGTGGACCCGATCGACATGACAACGACGCCGACCACAGAAAGCGTCGATCTGACCCCTGTGGATGTGCTGCAGGATCCACTAGCTTATCTTTCCACATCGGATGATATCGAAAAGCACAGCATAAATAATGGTCATACATTCTGATGTATGTCTCAAGCATAGGTAAAATCACAACATGTTACGATAGCGATATAATATTAATGCTGCCATGTTAGTATGTCCGTAACCAATGGCATCCATGCTGGTCATAACTGGATGAGGATATGACCGGCATGGGAACATGGTTCCATAACGGCAGAGCCTATCTATTGCTCGCCGGCGGCCTGATGATTTCGGCCGCATACGCACAGACCGGACCGGCGGTGAACCCCGCCGATCCGGTGACGTTGGAAGAAGCCGCCCGGGAGGCGATCGCCTGGCACCCGGTGCTGACCCAGGCGGCGGGCGAACTCAACGCCCGCGCGACGGAGGTGGATGTCGCCCGCGCCGGCTATTCGCCGCAGATCAGCGCCGGCGTCGCCACCGGCTATGACAGCCGCCTGACCGCCGACTGGCGCCCCCGGCCACAAATCAACGCGTCCCAGATGCTCTTCGATTTCGGCAAGGTGTCGAGCGCCGTGGCTTCGGCGCGCGCCGGCACGCGGGTCGGCGAAGCGGAAATGCTGCTGGCGGTCGACGGGCTGATCCGCGACACCGGCTATGCGATGATCGAGATGCAACGCGGCGAAGCGCTGCATCGGATCGGCCTGGAACAGCTGGAGCGCGTTCGCGCGATCAGCGATCTGGTCGACAGCCGCGTGACCAAAGGCGCGGCGACCCGATCCGACGGCTTGCAGGCGCAGGCCCGCGTGGAGGCCGCGATCGCCACCCTGTCGCAGATCGAGGCATCACGCCGCCGCTGGTCCAGCAACCTGGCCTATCTGCTGGGGCGAACCGCGCCGCCGACCAAGGTCGATGAAGAAGTACCCGGCTGGCTGATGGCGGCCTGCCGCCAGTCGCCGCCCGACTGGGACGATGTGCCCGCTGTCATGGTCGCCGAAGCCCAGAAGGATCAGGCGGTCGCGGACCTCAAGCGTCGCAAGGCGGAGCAACTGCCCACCATCTCCATCGGCGGCACCGGCACGATCGACGTGTCCGATCCGCTGTCCAGCCGGCGCAGCGCCTATTCGCTGGGCCTCAACGTCAGCAGCAATGTGTTCGGCGGCGGCATTACCAAGGCGCGGGTGCGCGGGGCGTCCTTCGCGCTGGAGGCGGCCGACGCCGCCACGGACCGGGCGCGCAACGAAACCGCCCAGCGCCTGTCCGAGGCGCAGCAGCAGATCGACAGTCTGGGCGCGCTGCTCACAACCCTGGCATCGCGGGAAGGCAATATGGACGAAACCGGAAAGCTGTATCGCATGCAATATCTGGAAATGGGTACGCGCACGCTGGTCGACCTGCTCAATGCCGAGCAGGAATTTCAGCAGGTCCGGTTCGAGGCGGCCAATACCGCCCACGACCTGCGGCGGTTGCAGATGGATTGCCTGTATAATTCGGGCCGGACCCGCGCGGCCTTCCACCTCACGGGAACAGTGGTGCGCGGGGTGACGCTATGAACATGATGCCGCCGATCAAGCCGGTCGCCAGCGCAGGCGCGACCAGCGGTCCGGCCCCCGCTGCCCCCTCCATCGACGCCTGGCTGGACCTGTTGCAACAGGTGGCGCGCCATTATGGCCTGCCCAACAGCGAACAGGGGGCCAAGCTGGCGGGCCTGTGGGCCGGGATGGATGGAGAACAGGCCAAGGTGCGCGGCATGGCGCGTGCATTGGGCCTGTCGATCCGTTTCCGCACGCCCGACGCGCGCGACAAGCTGTCCGGCTGGCGCTTGCCGATGATCGTGCGGATGAGCGACGGCGCGCTGGCGCTGGTCACGGCCATAGCCGAGGATGGGGAGGCGACCCTGTCGCTGGCGGGCGAAGGCGGGCTGCGCGCCCATATGGCGATCGCGGACGTGGCGCGCGGCGCGACCCTGCTGGTCATCGCCCGACCGGTACGGTCGGCACCCGATGCCCGCGTCGATCCCTATATCCACCAGCAGGACGAAAACTGGCTGCGGCGGATCATCCATCAGGACAGCCGCTCCTATGTCCATGTGATGGTGGCGTCCTGCATCGCCAACGTGCTGGGCCTGTCCGGCGTGATCTTCTCGATGCAGGTCTATGACCGGGTGGTCCCGGCGGAATCCTACCCGACGCTCTACATATTGGTGCTGGGCGTGGCGCTGGCGATCGGCTTCGATTTCCTGCTGCGGCGGTTGCGGATGAACATCGTCGATGTGCTGGGCAAGCGCGCGGACCTGCGCATGTCGGACAAGGTGTTCGGCCATGCGCTGCGCGTGCGCAACCGGGCGCGGCCGACCTCCACCGGCACCTTTATCGCCCAGCTGCGCGACCTGGATCAGGTGCGCGAGCTGCTGACATCCACCACCGTGGCGGCGATGGCGGATCTGCCCTTCTTCCTGATCTTCCTGGTCATTCTCTGGTTCATCGGCGGGCCGCTGGTGCTGGTGCCACTTGCCGCGCTCGTGCTGCTGCTGGTGCCGGGCCTGCTCGCCCAGCGCAAACTGCGCGCCTATGCGACCGCGTCGATGCGCGAAGCCTCGCTGCGCAATGCCATGCTGGTGGAGGCGGTTCAGGGGATCGAGGATATCAAGGCTTTACAGGCGGAGGAGCGCTTCCAGCAACTATGGAACCGCTACAATGCGGAGGCCGGGGAGCAGCAGCTGAAGCTGCGCGGCCTGACCAACAGCCTGACCGTCTGGACGCAGAATGTGCAGAATGGCGTCTATGCCGGGATCGTGTGCGTCGGCGCGCCGATGGTGATTGCAGGCGACATCACGACCGGCGCCCTGGTCGCCTCCTCCATATTGGGGTCGCGGATGATGGCGCCGATGTCGCAGGTCACATCGCTGCTCAGCCGTTTCCAGCAGTCGCGCGTAGCGATCGGCAGCCTGAACCAGATCATGGGCCTGCCGGTCGATCGCCCCGATGCCGAACATCGCATTTCGGTGAATGCGATCGCAGGCGCGATCACCATCCATGGCGGCGTGTTCAGCTATGCCGATCCCAATAGCCCGCCCGCGCTCACCATCCCCGAGCTGGAGATCAAGGCGGGCGAGAAGATCGCGCTGCTGGGTCGCAACGGCGCGGGCAAATCCACCCTGTTGCAGGCGCTGTCGGGCATGATGCAGCCGGTGTCGGGCGAAGTGCTGATCGACAATCTGGCGCTGCACCATATTGACCCTAACGACTTGCGCCGCGACGTCAGCTTCCTGTCGCAGAACAGTCGGCTGTTCCATGGCACGATCCGTGAAAATCTGACGCTGGGCGCGCCGGATGTCTCCAATGAGGAAATCCTGTCCATGCTGGCGATGACCGGTGCGATCCAGTTCGTCCGACGCCTGCGCAGCGGATTGGAACATATCATATTGGAAGGCGGCAACGGCCTGTCGGGTGGGCAGATCCAGTCGCTTTTGCTGGCGCGCCTGCTGCTGCGCCATCCGACCGTCGCGCTGCTGGACGAGCCGACCGCGGCGATGGACGAGGTGTCCGAACGCCACTTCATCGACGGCCTCAAGACATGGGCGCAGGGGCGGACGCTGGTGATCGCGACGCACCGGATGCGGGTGCTGGATCTGGTCGATCGGGTGATCGTGATCGACAATGGCGGCATATTGCTGGACCAGCCCAAGGATGCGGCGATCCGCACCATGCAGGCCAACCGGGCGAGGGTGGCATGAGCGGCGTCGCGGTCATCGATGACGAATGGCAGTTCGACGATGAAGGGCGCGGCCGCATCACCGGCGCCAAGCGCCTGCTATGGCTGGTCACGGCCCTGTTCGTCGTCGCCTTCACCTGGGCCTGGTTCGCCAAGCTGGACGAGGTCGCCAGCGGGAGTGGGCGGGTAGTACCGACCAGCCGGGAACAGATCATCCAGTCGCTGGAGGGCGGCATATTAGCCAAGCTGATGGTCAAGCAGGACGATATCGTGAAGCCTGGCCAGATATTGGCGCAGCTCGACCCCACCCAGGCGGGATCGACGGTGGACGAAAGCGCCGCCAAATATCGCGCCGCCCTTGCGAGCGCCGCGCGCCTGCGGGCGGAGGTGGGTGGCACGCCCATCGCCTTTTCACGGGAACTCGATCCCTATCCGGAGCTGAAGGCGGCAGAAACGCGCCTCTATCGCGACCGGCGGGAAAGCCTAATGAGTTCCGACCGGCTGATCGACGAATCGCTCGCGCTGATCAGCAAGGAAGTGAAGATCGGCGAATCCCTGATCGCCGTCGGTGCGGCCAGCAATGTCGAGGTGCTGCGACTGAAGCGGCAACAGGCCGAACTGGCGCTCAAGAAATCGGACCTGCGCTCGCAATATCTGGTCGAGGCGCAGCAGGATCTGGCCAAGGTCAGCGAGGAGGTGGAGGCACTGGCGCCGGTGGTGCGCGGCCGGTCCGATACGCTGAAGCGTCTGACGCTGCGGTCGCCGGTACGCGGCGTGGTGAAGAGCATCGACGTGTCCACCATCGGCGGCGTGGTGTCACCCAATGGCGAGATCATGCAGATCGTGCCGCTGGACGACCAGTTGCTGATCGAAGCGCGCATTTCGCCGCGCGACATCGCCTTCATCCACCCCAACCAGCGGGCGACGGTCAAGATCACCGCCTATGATTATGCCATTTATGGGGGGCTGGAAGGGACGGTGTCGAGCATATCGCCGGACACGATCAAGGATGAGGTGAACCCGGAAATCTATTATTATCGCGTCTTCGTGCGGACCAAGTCGGTTGCCGTGGTCAACAAGGCGGGCAAACGCTTTCCGATCGTGCCGGGCATGATCGCCACGGTGGATATCCACACCGGCAGCAAGACGGTGATGCAATATCTGCTCAAGCCCCTGAATCGCGCGCGCGAAGGGTTGCGCGAACGATGACCGGGTCGCTGGAGGAGAGACTGGCTGCGATCGGCGAGCGATTGCGGCAGGTGGCGCCGTCACCGATCGACGGCGCGGGGACGGTGGTGCTGTTCCTGTCCTTCACCGATGGCGCGGCGCGGGCGCAGACCATCACCGTCATCGCACCGGATGCGGCAGGTTGCTGGAACAAGGCGCTGCCGCTGCTGCGGGCGGCGGCGGATCGGCTGGACTGGCTGCGCGTCGATTGGGTCCGTGCGGTCGAACAGGCCGACTGGCAAAGCCTGCGCCAGCGGCTGGATGCGACCAAACGCAATTATTTCCGCCTCGGCATCGCGCTGGATGCGGGGTTGGAACAGGCATTTCTGGAAACGGAAATCAACGCCAATGCCATGCTCTATGGCGGCAACGGGCATCCTACAGCCACCGTCAATGAAGGCAATTTCCTGCGCTACGCCCGGCTGCGTCATGGCATTAGAGCGATCGACTTCCGCGATGACGTGCCCATCTGGCTGTTTTCGACTGCCGGTCTGTTCGTGGGCACGGATGGTGTCATCCACATGATGCGGGAGCAGGGCCGCAACGCCGGGCGGCGGACGGTGGAGCGGCTGGATCCCGACCTGCTGCTGCGCCTGATCGATGACGGCAGCGCTTATCTCGCTTCGCAAGTGCAGGCGGATGGCCGGTTCCATTATGGCTGGCATCCCTGTTTCGACCGGCCGATCGCCGCCTATAACAGCCTGCGCCATGCCAGCAGCACCTATGCCATGCTGGAAAGCTGGGAGGTGACGCGGTCCCCGGATCTGCTCGCCGCGATCAAGCGGGCGCTGGCCTATCTGGAGCAGGAGCTGATCCGCCCGGCGACCTTGCCGGATGGCACGCCGGCAGCTTTCCTGATCGACCCCGGCAATGAGATCAAGCTGGGCGGCAATGCCGTCTGCCTGTTGGCGCTGGTCAAATATAGCGAGTTGATGGCGACCGACCGCTATCGCCCGCTGCTTGACCGGCTGGCGGCCGGCATGCTCCATATGCAGGATGCGGACAGCGGGCGCTTCGTCCATGTGCTGGACTATCCGACGCTGACGGTGAAGCAGGACTTCCGCATCATCTATTATGATGGGGAGGCTGCGTTCGGGCTGATGCGGCTCTATGGCCTGACCGGCGATCCGCGCTGGATCGAAGCGGTGACGCGCGCCTTCACCCATTTCATCGCGGCGGGCCATGCGGCGGCGCACGACCATTGGCTCAGCTACTGCGTCAATGAACTGACCCGATATCGCGCGGATGAGGCCTGGTTCCGCTTCGGCCTGGACAATGTTCGCGATCATCTGGATTTCGTGGAAAATCGCATCACCACTTTCCCGACGCTGCTGGAACTGATGATGGCGGCGCAGCATATGATCGCGCGCCTCTCCGCCGACCCCGATCATCGCCACCTGCTCGACACGATCGACCTCGGCAAATTCCATCGCGCGCTCCATGCCCGCGCCCATTATCTCCTCAACGGCCATTTCTGGCCTGAACTGGCGATGTTCTTCGCCAATCCGCAGCGGATCGTCGGCAGCTTCTTCATCCGCCACCACGCCTTTCGCGTGCGGATCGACGATGTCGAACATTATCTGTCGGGCCTTATCGCCTATCGCCGGAACCTGCTGGAGACACAGGCGGAGGCGGCGGCGCTGCCGGTCGAAAGCGGCTGGACCGCGCGCAACGTGATGCAGGCTACCGGCGGGCGCTGGGTCGTGCCGCCGCCGGCCGACTGGCGCGCGGAAGGCCTGTGCATCTTCCCCCCCAGTCTGCGCGACGGCGAGGTGGTTGTGATGCGCGGTACGGCGGGGGAGCGGGGCATCCCCCCACGCCTGATCGACCGGCTCCGGCCACAGGCATCGGCGATCATCACCAGCGCGCCCGACCGGCTGGCCACTACGGACGTGCCGGTGCTGGCGGTACCCAATAATGACGAGGCGATATTGGCGCTGGGCCGCCATGCCCGCGCGGCGATGACCGGCAAGCTGATCGGCGTGACCGGCAGCGCCGGCAAGACCACCATGGTCGCGATGCTGGCGCAGGCGCTGCGGCCTTGGGGCGATGTTGGCGAAACGCGGCTGAACGCCAATCTGCCGCATGGCATCGCCTGGAATCTCGCCTCCATTCCGTGGGATACGCCGCATATCGTGATGGAGCTGGCGATCGGACGGATGCGCCAGAATGCGCAACTGACCCGGCCCGACATCGCGGTCTTCACCAATATCGCGCCGGCGCATCTGGAATTTCACCACGACCTAGCCACCGTCGCGCAGCGCAAGAGCGCCATCTTCGCAGGTATGCCGCCCGGTGGCGTCGCGATCCTCAACGCGGACATGGCGGAACTGCCGCAGGTGCGCGCGCTGGCGCTGGCGCACGAACTGCGCGTCATCAGCTATGGCGAAGCGCCAGAGGCCGACTTCCGCCTGATGGACCATCAGGATGGAAGGGTGACGGTCATGACGCCCACAGGCATGCTGGATTATCGCTTGCAGGCACCGGGACACCATATGGCGCTCAACAGCCTGGCGGTGCTGGCGACCCTGTCCGCGCTATCCCTTGATGCCGGGCAGGGGCTGGCGGCGCTGGCCGATTTCCGCCCGCTCGCCGGTCGCGGCGAGGAGGTGGCCCTGACCATAGACGGCCGCGCGATCACGCTGATCGATGAGGCCTTTAATGCCAATCCCGCCTCCATGGCGGCGGCGCTGGAACTGCTCGGCACACGGACCGGCGGCCGGCGGATCGCGATATTGGGCGAGATGCTGGAACTGGGGCCGGACGCAGTCGCCTATCATGGTGCGCTGGCACCGCTGATCCGGCAACAGGGCATAGATCAGGTTCATGCCGTAGGAGCGCTCTATGCGCCGATCTGGGCCGACCTGCCATCCCATTGCCGTGGCCTCCATGCCAGCGATATCGGCCAACTGCGCGCCTGCCTCCGGGAAACGGCGCGGGATGGCGACATCATCCTCATCAAGGGATCGCATGGCAGCGGCCTGCACGCACTGGTCGCCCAGTTAAAGGCGGATGCGGAGCAGGAAAATATGTCCGCAATAGAGATGGTTTCGGTCGCATGACCGCAAGAAAATTACGCTGTTTATAATTCGTTAAGGTGGAAGGCGCGTAACCGGGGCAGATTGCCGGGCAGTCAGGCTTTCGCGAGCCTGAGGAGGTCCGGGAGCGCCGGGACAACGGGCGCGCCGGCGACGGCGAAGCGATGGCCGAGGAACTGGTAGAACGACAC
>Ga0180008_1001434_pt1 | contig 15029 bp, 9 predicted proteins | sample MM_PW_MetaG_FD_121121 | JGI IMG/M metagenome (GOLD analysis project Ga0180008, IMG submission 121121) | Groundwater microbial communities from the Aspo Hard Rock Laboratory (HRL) deep subsurface site, Sweden - MM_PW_MetaG | ecosystem: Environmental > Aquatic > Deep subsurface > Groundwater...
ACTTCCCCTTGCCGGGTGTGTAGAGGACTTTCACCTCCAAGTCGCCAGGCTCACCACCACAGTGAACCCGACAGCGCCAGTCACGGCGCTACGCGCCATGCCTGGCGCACCATAAAAAAGCCCGCAGATGCGGGCTTTTCGGTTTTTAACGGTCAGATCAATCCAGCGTCAGCCAGCTTCTGTTCCAGCCCAAGCAGGTCGGGAATCTTGAGCACCGTGTCACCGAACTGCACCGCGTCCAACTCCAGTGGCGACAACGCGACATCGGCACGCACCAGCTCGGCACCGACCTTGATCGAACGTGGAATACCTTGCACCAGTACGGCAATAAACTTCACCGTTGGACGACCGCCCAAGGCATTGATCACCGCCACCCGCGAGCCTGAGCTAACAGTCGCCTGGCCATCCGACGCGGCCTCGAACGACAACAGCGGCAGGCGTAGATCACGCCAGGCAATCTGCCCGAGAAACCAGCTGGGCAACCCTTCACTGACCTGCGGCGCGCGGTAAGGAATTAGTTCGGCGACCGCCACGTTGGGCAGCAGCAGAGTGCGATCAGTCAACGGCATCAGCAGGCCGGTCAGGCTAGTGACGCTGTTCTGCGTGGCGACGGCTTGGCTCATAAATTTATCCTGTACAGGGCACGGCCCCGGATTAACGGCACTGCTCGGCCAAGTGGTTGACCAAGGCGCCGGCCAACTCGCGCGGGTCACCGCTAAAGCTGCTGTAACCGCCTTCACGCAGGCTGTCGGGCATGCTCGGGCATGCGCAGCTGTCAGCACGCTGGGTCCAGATCAAGCCACCCTGACGGCGCACATAAGCCGCCGCAGCACTGCCATCACTGCCCATCCCGCTGAAGGCAATAACACCGCTCAGCGCAGCGAAATGCTGCGCCAGGTTAAGCATCATCTGGTCGATCGACGGGCTGTAGGGTTCCGGCCAGCCGCGTTCGGCTACCTGCATCTGGCCGTCATCGTTGAAGCCCAGCTCGTGACTGATCGGCACTACCACCACTTCACCGCAGCGCACGGCATCGCCGTGGCGGGCCGGGTTAACGTGCCATTGACTGTGGCGGCCCACGGCCTGCGGCAGCGAACTCTCAAAACTGGCAGCAATATGTTGGGCGTAGACGAAGCCTATCGGCAAACCGCCTGGCAAGGCATCGAGAAAGGCCTTTACCGCCGCAGGGCCACCCAAGGAAGCGGCCAGTAACCAAACCTGACGCGCCGGTTCGCCGGCGACCAGCGGGGTGTCCGCCAGTACAGCCGGTAAATCCAGACGCGACGGCCGCTGCGCTTCGGCCAGCAAGGCTTCCAAGCTAGGACCAACGGCTTGCGACGGGTCGCCCACCAATTTCTTCAGCTTGCCAAACAACCGCCGCTCCCAGCGTGGGTAGTTTTCCGAATGACGCTCAGGCGCATGGCCTTCGCCAAAAAGCACGGGGACTACGGCATTCTCCATCAGGTTATCGATCAGCGGCGAATCATCCGACTGCGCCAGATCGACCAGCCATAAATCGGTCTCGCACGCACTCAGGGTAGCCTGATCGAGACGCGCCGGATCACTGTTCATCACCACCTGATAGCCGCTACCCGTCAGCGCTTGCTGCAGCACATGGCGCTGCAATGAGGTGTCAGCAATTACCGCGATGCGGGCTGCAGTTTTATCGGTCATGTGCGGTTTACCGGCTGACGGCCCACCAGCTGCTGAATGGTTTCAAGCAACAAGGACTCTTGGTAAGGCTTACCCAGGTATTCATTGACGCCGAGGCTCATGGCCCGCTCACGGTGCTTCTCACCAGTACGCGAGGTAATCATGATGATTGGCAGGTCTTTCAGGCCTTCGTCATGGCGCACCAGGGTCGCCACTTCAAAGCCGTCCATGCGCGGCATTTCAATATCCAGCAGCATGATGTCGGGCTTGCGCTCCTGCAGCTGCGAGATGGCATCGACACCGTCTCTCGCGGTCAGCACGTTCATGCCGTTGCGCTCAAGCAGACGGCTGGTGACCTTGCGCACGGTGACCGAGTCATCGACCACCATGACCAGCGTCGGCCGATCCGCTTCAATCTCGGCGGCGCTGGCTGATTGCCTGAGCTGGCGTGGCTGCAACTGGTTAAGTAGATGCGCGTGCAGCACACGGATGGTCGCCAGCAGGTCAAGAATCACCACCACGCGGCCGTCACCGAGAATGGTTGCACCGGAGATCCCGTGCACACCGGCAAACTGCGGGCCAAGGCTCTTCACCACGATCTCGCGGGAACCGGCCAGGGAGTCAACCTGTACCGCCACCGCGTGCTCCTTGGAGCGCACCAGAATCACCGGCAACGGTAAGCTCTGGCCAACTAGTTTGGGCTGCTGCCCGTTGTTGAGCAGGTCGCCCAGGTAGCGCAGTTCATAGCTCTGCCCGGCATACTCGAAGCGCGGTGCATCGGGGGCGTAATAAGCTTCCAGCTCGTAGGGCGAAACCCGCACGATACCTTCAATGGTGTTCAACGGAATGGCGTACAGGTCTTCACCGGACAACACCATCAGCGCGCGGTTAACCGACACGGTGAACGGCAGGCGAATGGTAAAGGTGGTGCCGGTGCCCGGCAGCGACTCGATGCTCATCGAGCCACCGAGCTGCTTCACTTCCGAGTGCACCACATCCATTCCGACGCCACGGCCGGAGATCTGCGTGACCTTCTCAGCCGTGGAGAAGCCGGCCTCGAGAATAAATTGCAGGATTTCGTAATCGCTCAGGTCGGAGTCTGCGTCCATCAAGCCGCGCTCAATGGCTTTGCGCTTGACTGCATCCAGGCGAATACCGCCGCCGTCATCCGCCAGGGTCATGACGATATCGCCACCCTCACGGCCGAGCGCCAGGCGAATGGTGCCCTGCTCCGGCTTACCGGCAGCACGCCGTACATCAGCGGCTTCAATACCGTGGTCAACGGCGTTGCGCAGCATGTGCTCCAGCGGCGCGACGATACGTTCGAGGACGGTACGGTCCATCTCTCCATCGGCATTGCCGACGACAAACTCAACTTGCTTGCCCAGCTCACCGGAGATCTGCCGCACGATACGGCGCAAACGCGGCACCAGGCGATCGAACGGCACCATGCGCGTGCGCATCAGGCCTTCCTGCAGCTCCGAGTTGACCCGCGCTTGTTGTAGCAACAGGGTTTCCGCATCGCGGTTACGCGCCGCCAGGGTTTCTTTCAGGTCGAGCAAGTCGGACGCCGACTCAAACAGGGCGCGCGACAGCTGCTGTAACTGGGAATGACGATCCATTTCCAGCGGGTCAAAATCTTCATAACCCATACGCTCGGCTTCAGCCTCGATACGGCTGAGGATCTGCGCTTGGGTTTCGGTATCGAGGCGGCGAAGCTGGTCGCGTACACGGTCAATGGTGGCTTCCATTTCACTCAGGGTGAAACCAAAGTCACTGACCTGCTGCTCGACTCGGCCACGGAAAATCGAGGTTTCACCCGCCAGGTTAACCAGGCCTTCAAGCAATTCGGCGGGTACCTTGACCAGCTCCTGCGGCGCACGGCGCGATGCCGCTTCCTGCGCGGCTTCTTGTGCGCGGCGCACGAATGGCAGCACCTTGGCCACCAGCTCCTGCGCAGGCAGCACACTGGCTGCCACAATCGGTGTGCTCAACTCCGGCAGGCGAGCTGCTGGCGCAGGCGTGTGTGCACTGGCGGCGTCGTCAAGCAGGCTGTCATTCAAGCGCTGGCGCAGAACCTCGAGTTCCTGCTGCAATCCTTCGAAGCCCGACTGCACATCGACAAACAGGCTCTGCGGCCAAGGTGCGCCCTGAACCTGTGCTTCAGTTAGATGCTGTTCGAGGTTGTGGCTAAGGTCGCCCAAACGCTTTTGCCCGGCTAGGCGTGCACCGCCTTTGAGGGTGTGCAGGGTGCGCAACATATCATCGATGGCGCTGGCGTCTTCACGATCAGCTTCCCAGCGGCCAATCGAAACTTCCATGGCTTCCAGCAGGTCATCCGCTTCCTCAAGGAAGATGTCGAGGATGTCCGACTCACCTTCATCGGGCTGATCTTCGGCGGCTTTAAGCGCAACCGCAGACGGCATACTCAGCTGCTCATCCGGGTTGGCGCGGAAGCGCTTGATGGTGTCGATCAGCTCCTCACCACTTGGCACGCTGTGCTTGCCGCGCACGGCTTCGAGCATCTCAGCCAGGCTGTCGTGACAGGCCTGCAGCAGGCTGAACAACTCTTGACTGGCACGCAAACGGCCATCGCCAAGGCCTTCGTAGAGGAATTCCAGCTCGTGGGCCAAGTCACCGATTTCACGGATTTCAGCCATGCGTGCACCACCCTTGAGGGTGTGCAGATCACGCTGCAGCGATTCCAGTTCAAGGCTGTTGTTGACGTCGTCCATCCAGCGCTGCAATGCCGCACCGGCGCTGTCGATGATGTCGAAACCTTCCTCCAGGAAGATCTCCACCAACTCTGGATCGCGTTCGTCTTCAATGGCCGCGGGGGCCGGCGCTGCATCGAGCTGCTCGTGCGCAATATCCGCAAGTTCAACCGCGTCCGTTTCAGGCTCGGGATCGAGCAATTCGGGATCGTCGAACTCGACGACAGGCAGCTCGGTCACCTCGATGTCTAGCGACTCAGCCGCTAATGGCTCGCTGTCCAGCGCGTCTTGCGGCTCATCGGTGAGAATACCGAAGTCGATTTCTTCATCGGCTTCGGGCTCAGCCTCTAACAGATCTGACAACTCGATCACCGGCACGGCTTCGGCTTCGGCTTCGGCTTCGGCTTCGGCTTCGGCTTCGGCTTCGGCTTCGGCTTCGGCTTCGGCAGCAGGTTCGGGCATCGCGTGGCTGACCGGCAAGCTTTGCCCACCACTCTGGCGGAAACTGCGAATGGCCTCAATCAACGCCACCGGGGAAGGCATCGCCGCGCGGGCCTGCAACTGCTCGAGCAATTGCGCCAAGCTGTCATGGCTTTGCTGCAGAAGACTCGCCAACGCCGGGGAGGCGCTGTAACGGCGATCCACCAGGCCTTCGTACAGCGATTCGAGTTCATGGGCGAGATCGCCAATCGGACGAATTTCGGCCATGCGCGCACCACCTTTGAGGGTGTGCAGATCACGCTGCAGGGATGACAGTGCGGCTTTGTTGTCTGGGTCAGCCAACCAGCGCTCCAGCGCCTGGCCGGCACTGTCCAGAATATCCACGGCTTCTTCGAGGAAGATCGACACCATTTCTTCGTCGAGCGATTCATACAGCGAAGCAGTCGGCTGTTCAGCCAGCGGCTCGCTAACAGGCTCAGTAGACTCAAGCAGCGCGTCGAGTGGCAGCGCATCGAGCGACAACGGCTCAATCACTTCATCCGGCTCACCCACGCTAAGTTCTGCCAACGCAGCCGTGGCGTCTGTCAGTTCAACAATCTCGATACCGGCAGCACCGTTGTTAGACAACAGCGCCAGGGTATTAGGATCCAGCGCCTCCATCATCAAATCACGCAGGGCTTGCACGCGCTCAGGAGCAGCGCTTACCTGCAAGCCCGCAGCCACCTGATCCATCATGCCGATCAGGGCTTCGTGAGCTTGCTCAGCTTCGCTGAAGAAGCGCTCGCTGACAGCCAGGCGGCCTTCTTCCACGGCGCCATAAAGGTCGAGCAAGGCTTCGCAGAGTTCGTCTATCTGCGGCAGATCGGCCATTTCGGCGCCGCGGCCCAGGGTAGTCAACTCATCCAACAGTGAGCTGAGTTCCTGGCGTTCGGACGGATGCTCACGCCACTGGCGTAGCAGGTCTTCGGCATCCAGCAGGATATCCATGCCTTCGGCGAGGAAGATGCTGATCATCTGCGGGTCGCGCTTTTCCCCACCCTGCTCGCTCTGTCGGCTGTTTTCCGCCTGTTCGAGGCGCTCATTGTGCAGCTTCTGCACGCGCTCAAGGAACTCGGCAGCACCCGGCAATACGCCCAGCGGTTGGCTTTCCAGCTGCTCAAGCCCGAGGCGGAAGAGCTTCTCAGCGCTGCTGAGCAATTCCGCTTCGGCCAGGTCCATGGGGATCAGGTTGGCTTTAAATTCCTTAACCAGCTTCTCTAGCGGCGAAGCAATCTCAGCCACTGGCAGAATGCCGGCCATCGAAGCACTGCCTTTAAGGGTGTGCAAGGCCCGCTGCAAGTCGTCGGTTACAGGCTGCGGCAGCTCCTGAGCACAGTCAGCCAGGAAGCCAACCAACGTATCGAGGTGCATCTCCGCTTCGTTGCGGAAAATTTCCAGCAACTGCGGGTCCAGACCTTCAGCGTCTGCGCCGCTCTCGTCGGTAGCGCTGGGCAGACCCTCGGGCTCAGCTACCTGCTCAACCGGGGCTTGAGGTTTTGGGAGACTTCGGCCTTTGGCCAAGGCATGGGCCGTGGCGGCCAAATGGTCGACATCGTCACGCTGACGTTGTGCCTTACTGGCAAACTCATCGACCAAGGCCGGCATCAGGGCGACCACGTCGGCAATCACCTGCTGCACCTCGGCACCCGGTTGAATGCTGCGGTCGAGCACGCGGTTGAGCAGGTTCTCAATCGACCATCCCAACTCACCGATCACCAACGCGCGGACCATGCGACCACTGCCCTTGAGGGTGTGGAAGGCGCGGCGAATTTCGCTCAGGGCATCTTTGTTATCGGTGTCCGCGCACCACTGCGGAAAATACTCGGCGATGGTTTCCAGCACTTCGCCCACCTCTTCGATAAAGACTTCCATAAGCTCTTCATCAATCGGCTCTTCATCGGCCGGCGGCGGTAGCAGGCTTGGCGGTACATCGTGCGCAGGTGGGTTGATCGCCTGCACGGGAGCGGCCATGACATCGGCCATCGACAACGCTTTTTCAGCAACAGGCGGAGGCGACTCTTCGCTTGGCGGGGCGCTCGGCAGGTCAACTTCAGGTAACTCCAGCGCGGCCAGCTCGTCTTCACCCCAATTGGCTGGGCTATCGCTGACATCCAGCTCAAAGCTGTCGAGCGACAACTCCTCGCTGGGTAATGACGGCTCTTCCACGGTTTCCGCCTGAGGCAACAGCTCGGCGTCACTCAGATCACTACTGAAGTCGATCAGCTCAAGCTCAGCCGACGGCGCATCCAGGGCGGTAGAATCTAAATCCGCAAACTCAGCACTGAAGTCATCCGTCAAATCCAGGCTCAGCGGTTCATCGTCAAGCGCCGGCGGACTGACTTCGGGCTCGGGCTCGGGCTCGTCACGCAACACCTCCATATCGAGCAGCGGATCAGCCAATGGCGCGAAGGTTTCTGCAGGCGTGTCGATGCGGTCAAGAATCGACGGCTTTTCTTTAAGCGGATAACCCAGGCTGTCGAGGCTTTCCTCGGCCACATCAAGGATCAGATCGCCTTGGCTGGCATGGTCTTCAGCCAGGCGTTCGAGGTAATACTCAACACTGGTAATGGCGTCCGCCAGGGTGTCGAGGTTTTGCCAGTTGGGCACGGCCTTGCGCGCCAGCAGTTGTTCTTGGATATAGCGGTTGCAGGCATTGAGCAGATCGGCGGCGCGCTGCAGCGGAATCATCGCCAGACCGCCACGCACCTGAGTCAGTAGCTCGGGCACGCGGGCCAAGTGTTCATGGTTCCACTGCGAGGCGATAAATTCGATAATCGCGTCTTTAGCCTGCTCCAGGCCGGTGCGCGCTTCTTTGATTACCAGCTGGTGAATCTGCGCCACATCGGTAGTCGGCAGGTGGCTTTCTTCACGGCCGCCGTCCTGTGCGGGGCCAACCATGCCAGCCAGAGTGGCCTCGACATACAACAGCGCACCGGCGACATCCATCAGCACCGCATCGCTGGGCTCGCCCTGGCCTTTGGCCAAGCCGTTGATCACATCGAGTTGGTCGACAATCACTTTACGCGGCTGGCTAAAGCCCAAAACCGCAAGGGTATCGGCAATTTGCTTGAGCGGTGCGGCCAGCGCCTCCAGGTCAGCCACCTGAGTGCGGTCGCTGCGTACGAATAGATCGAGGCTGTCTTTAACGCGGACCAACTCTTCACAGAGCGCGGCCACCACCGAACGCATAGCGTCGCGGTCGGGACCGGCCAGGCGTGCACGCTCTTCATCGACAACATCGTTGTCCGGCAGTGCATCGTCGAGGCGGTATTGGTCTTTAAGGCCACGTACGCGCGGTGATTGAGCCGTGGATTTCGCCACGTAGAACAGCAGGTTCTTACTCAGCTCATCAGGCGCCGGCTGATTCAGACCTTCAGCCCCCTGCTCAAGCAGACGCTTGAGTTCTTTATCCACCTGGCGCAACAAGGTACGCACAGAAGATCCATTGGCTACGCTGCCGTTGGCCAGGCCTTCGACCACGCCCGAGGCGATCTGCCACAGTGGGCCAAGGGGCGAGTCTTTGCACAGGTTTTCCAGGCGGGCGAACACCCGTGCCATATAACCCAGGTTGGTCGGTAAGTCCTGATTGCGGATCACCCCCACCAAGGCCATTTGCAGCATCTGCCGCAGCTTACGCAACAGCCCTGGCAGCTCGGCGGTGCTCAGCTGCGCGATCGAATCATTGGACAGCGCCGCATTGCGCCCGGACATGTCCGGGGCAAACAGGCTCGTCTCCGAGAGCAGTTTTTCCCCGCGGGCGGCGCGCAGGTCATTGAGTAGCGGCAGCACGACCATCGGCAGGTCGCGGCGCGCAGTCTGGATACGGTCTAGATAAACCGGCAGCTGCAGAATCGACTGCATCAGCACTTCCAAGGCTTCGCCCTGGTTGCTTACCCGGCCGTCAATCAGCGCACCAGCCAGCTGTTCCATTTCCTCAGCGAGCAGCGCCGCGCCGAAAAACTCGACCATCTGCAAGGTGCCCAGCACCTGATGCACATAGGTCTGGCAGAAACGCATGCGCGTAGCGTCCTGGGGGTTCTCAACGAACGCCTCCAGCGCCTGACGCGCCTGTTTCAGGGTTTCCGCGATCTCGCCTTTAACCCATTCCAGGGCGACATAATCGTGCCGATCACCCATAGCCACTCCACTCATAAACTTGGCTCTTCTGCCTTATCCCTTGCGGGTAAACGCCAGCACTCGCTCGTCGGCCACCGGAATCAACTCCGGATGCTGCCAACCTGCTACTTCACCTACTCCGACCACCAGCAGCCCTCCGGGCGCCAGGCGCTCGGCCAGGCGGTTAAGGATCTCGCGGCGACGCCAGCGACGAAAATAGATCAACAAGTTCTGACAAAAAATAACGTCCATTCCGGACATAGGCGCCTTGGCCAGCTCCAATACATTGAGCCGGGCGCAACACACGCGTGCGGCCAGGTTAGGCAGCACTTTAAAACGTCCATCATCCTGGGCCAGGAAGTAGCGCTGGCACAGGTCAGCATCCAACTGTTCCAGACGGCGCGCGCCGTATTGGCCATCGCGCGCCTTATTCAGCGCATTCAGGCTGATATCGGTGCCTGTTACCCCGAAATGATCCGGATGTTCACTTTCACGCAGAACCTCGGCAGCGCTGATGGCCAGTGAATAAGGCTCTTCACCACTGGCGCATCCCACGCTCCACAGCTCCCATGGCTGCGTCATGCCCTGCTGTAAACGCTCGCGCAAATAGCTTTCGAGCACTTCAAAGGACGGGCGATGACGAAAGAAACGGGTTTCCTGCACAGTCAGCCGATCCAGCAGGGTCGACCACTCCACCGCACCGCGGGGACCATCGGTGACCTGCTGGTAGTACGTGGCGTAATCCGTCACGCCCAGCTCACGCATTCGCGCACTCAGATTGGTTTGCAAAAACGCCTGCCGCCGCTCATTGAGAACGACCCCAGTACGTTCCTCAAGCAGCACCTGCCAGTCACGAAACTCCGTGGCTGTCATGTCTGCCAGAGGCTGCAAGGCCCAAACGCCTGACTGCATGTCGTGCCCCTCGCTTACGGCCATAGCCCGCTGTGCAACAGGCTTTCCAGCCTGTTGCACAGCAACCAATTAAGCCTGTTCACCACCCGGCAAGGTAAAACCGGATACCGACTTACGCATCTCACTGGCCATCTTGGCCAGGTTACCAATGCTCTTGGCGGTGGCAGTGGTACCGGAGGAGGTTTGCGAGGTGATCTCTTGGATCACGTTCATGGTGTTGGAAATGTGGCCTGCCGAAGAGGCCTGCTGGCGTGCCGCGTTAGAGATGTTCTGAATCAAGGCCGCGAGGGTCTTGGATACCTTCTCGATCTCTTCCAGTGCAACCCCGGCGTCCTGCGCCAGACGCGCACCGCGCACCACTTCGGAAGTCGTTTGTTCCATCGAGATAACGGCTTCGTTGGTGTCGGTCTGAATCGTCTTAACCAGTGCCTCGATCTGCTTGGTCGCCGCCGAGGAACGTTCTGCAAGGCGTTGTACTTCGTCCGCTACCACGGCGAAGCCTCGACCCGCATCACCGGCCATGGAGGCCTGAATCGCGGCATTCAGTGCGAGGATGTTGGTCTGGTCAGCAATGTCGTTAATCAGGCTAACGATGTCACCGATCTCCTGGGACGATTCACCGAGGCGTTTAATACGCTTGGAGGTGTCCTGGATCTGCTCACGGATGTTATCCATGCCGGTGATGGTGTTGTGCACCACTTCGTTGCCTTTGTTGGCGATGGCTACGGAACGTTCCGCTACCGCGGAGGACTCCGAGGCGTTCGCCGATACCTGGTCAATCGACACAGCCATTTCGTTGATCGCCGCAGAAGCACCGGCAATTTCCTGGGCCTGGTGCTCGGAAGCTTCAGCCAGGTGCATCGCCGTGGCCTGGGTTTCCTGGGCCGCACCGGCTACCTGAACGGCGGTCAGGTTAATCGTGGCTACCAGATCACGCAGCTGGTCGATGGAGTAGTTGATGGAGTCAGCAATGGCACCGGTGAAGTCCTCGGTTACCGTCGCGGCTACGGTCAAGTCACCGTCGGCGAGGTCAGCAATTTCGTCAAGCAGGCGCAAAATCGCGGTTTGGTTACGCTCGTTCTTCTCGGCGGTAGAGGCCAAGCGACTGTTGGTTTCGCGCACCATCACCAGACCGATCAGGATGATCGAAGCCAGTGCCAAAGCACCCAGCACATAACCGATCAGGGTATTGAACGCGCGGCCACTGGACTGCGCTTCAAAACCGATAGCCAATTCAGACGCTTTGTCCAACAGGGTCTGCGAAACGCTGAAGATCACGTTAGCCGACTCACGTACCTGGAACAGCTCCGGCGAGGTTTCGAGAATCTCGTCCACCGAGCCGGAAACGAACTCAAACAGCTCGGAAATTTCCGCGAGACGCTCAAGAGCCTCCGCGTCGCCCACTTGGGTAATTTCCATGGCCGCGTTGCCTTCAAGCATCGCACTCAACACACGACCGAACAGGCTGGCGTCACGGCCGAACATGTCAGCGGCTTGAACCGAGTCTTGGTCACCGGCCAGTACCTTGTTCACCGAACCGAGGATACGTTCTGCCAGCAAGGATTGACGCTGAGCAACCGAGACCTGGGCCGCCGGCGCGCCGCTTTCCAGCAGAATGTCGACCACTTCTTCGTACTCGACCTGCAGCTGCGGAATAGTTTCAGCGAGCGTGGCGGCTACCTGGTGCAACGACAGAACAGTCTGTTCGTTGGCCAGAATGGCGTCGGTGTTTTGCCGCAGCGTATCCCAGTCCTGCTGCACCGCAGTCATCTGCGGCTGCAGGGCCTCTGGAGCAGCTGGCAGACCGGTCTCTTCGTTACCGTCAGTCAGATAGCCCCAACGCGCCTGAAAGTCGTTACGTGCGTCACGCAGCAAACCGAACGCTTCTGGCGTACCGGCGGCAGCTTCAGATGAGTTCTTGGCAATACGCTGGGACAGGACGCGCAGCTCACCGGCGTGACCGATGTATTCCGTGTCGTAGTTGGACTGGGTGTTGATGTAGGCGAAGTTGGCGAACAACAACACGATCGACACGATCAGGACAATAAACAGCCCTGCGATCAATGTGCTACTGCGCGCACCTGCTAACAAATTACCTGTATTTAGTTTTTTCATTTACTGGCCCCCGCCTGGACCGACCGCACTACGGTTCCCATGTAACGCCAAAAGGCCGGCAATGCCGACCCCACCGATAAACTGTTAATACGCCACGTCGAGAAAACCCGCGTTCTGGGCCAGCGCGTGTGGGCTGAACACCAGCCAGGGCTGTTCACGTTGAAATACTCCGTGGATAAAAGGTGTGATGGACGCTTCGAGCGGCGGCAGCTGCTCGGAGAAGGTGTCCACTGGAAAATGCTGCATGCCGAACACTTCATCGACCGTAAGACCCGCAAAGACCTCCTGGTGATCGACGACTAACACTCGGCGTTTTTTGCGCAGCGGCGACAACTCATTGCCGAAGAAGCCGCACAGGTCCATGACCGGCAGCAAGCGTCCGCGCACGTTGGCTACGCCCTTCACCCAGCTTTTCACGCCGGGCAACAGGGTGTGACGCGGCTCATGCAGAACCTCGCCGACCTCACCCATAGGGGCAACAAAAAAGCGCTCGCCCATGCGAAAACCGATACCGCTCCAGGTTTGCACGACCGCTTGCTGCGAAGGCAAGCCAGCCGCCAGCGAACGACAAAGCGCGTCGATATCCAGAAGGGTTTGAAAAGGTGTTTGCGCGTCCGACATGCCAGCTGCGGCCTTATTGTTTTTTAATTGCCGACTGACTCGGTTTAACCGGCCAATACTGCATTCAAGGTTTTAACCAGGGTGTCTTCGTCAACCGGCTTGGTCAGGTAATCCTTCGCACCCTGGCGCTTGCCCCAGACCTTGTCGGTTTCTTGATCCTTGGTGGTGACGATGATCACCGGGATATGACTGGTGTCGGCATCTTTGGTCAGCTGGCGGGTCGCCTGAAAGCCATTGAGGCCAGGCATAACGATATCCATCAGCACCGCATCCGGCTTTTCCTGGCGTGCCAGGGCAACGCCATCGGCGCCATTTTCCGCTTTAAGTACTTGATGACCGTGCTTTTCCAGCATGGCGGTCAGTTTGTACATTTCAGTCGGCGAGTCATCAACAATCAGAATTCGAGCCATGGTGTTTCCCAATACTTTAAAAAGACGCGCAGCTGGTCAGCCAGGCGTCAGGACGCTTGTTCCACCGGAATAAAGTCGGGCACATGAGCCTTGATCGCCCCAAGCAGCTCTTCTTTGCTGAAGGGCTTGGTCAGGTATTGATCGGAGCCGACGATGCGCCCTTTGGCTTTATCGAACAAACCATCTTTAGAAGACAGCATGATCACCGGGGTGGATTTGAAAGCGCTGTTGTTCTTGATCAAGGCGCAGGTCTGATAGCCATCGAGTCGCGGCATCATAATGTCGACAAAAATGATATTTGGGTGGGTATCAGCGATCTTTGCCAAAGCATCGAAGCCGTCAACTGCGGTAATTACCTCGCAGCCCACCTTTTTCAGCAGGGTTTCCGCGGTGCGACGAATCGTTTTCGAGTCGTCGATCACCATCACCCTCAAGCCCTCGGAATGCTGTTCCATGTTTGCCCTACCATCGCCTCGGTGAGTCGTTATTTTTGCGTTATATCAGTGCGCCTGAGACCCTGTCACCGACGGGCTACCTCCCAATCGTCGGGCCTTTTTAGCACACTCTCCAGATGCAATCTATAAGCCGGCGGGGCCAAGGTTTTTCCTTGACCACCTGGCTTGTCAACGCCACCCTGACGCCATATCGCGTCCTGTCACACCCTAATCGCTACCATTTACGGAGAACACCGCCATGAGCGTCCGCCTCGGCATTGTCATGGATCCAATCGCCCAGATCGCCTTCAAGAAGGACAGCTCGCTGGCCATGTTGCTGGCCGCGCAAGCGCGCGGCTGGACCATCTTCTATATGGAACAGAAAGATCTTTACCAAGCCAAGGGTGTCGCACGCGCTCGGCTTTCAGAGCTTAAGGTATTCAACGATCCGCAACGCTGGTTCGAGCTGGGCAGTGAGCAGGATGTCGCGCTGAGCGAGCTGGATGTGATCCTGATGCGCAAGGATCCGCCCTTCGACAACGAGTTCGTCTACTCCACCTACCTGCTGGAGCAAGCCGAGCAAGCCGGCACGCTGGTGGTCAACCGCCCGCAAAGTCTGCGCGACTGCAATGAAAAGTACTTTGCCACCCAGTTCAGCCAATACACCCCGCCGACCGTGGTCAGCCGTAGAGCCGACATTCTGCGCGAGTTTGCCAAAGAGCAGCGTGACATCATTCTCAAACCACTCGATGGCATGGGCGGATCGATGATATTTCGCCATCGCGAAGGCGATCCCAACCTTTCGGTGATTCTCGAGACCCTGACCAATCACGGCCAGCAGCAGATTATGGCCCAGGGCTACCTCCCGGCGATCAAGGATGGCGACAAGCGCATCCTGATGATTGACGGCGAACCCGTGCCTTATTGCCTGGCACGTATTCCCGCGGCCGGCGAGACACGTGGCAACCTCGCCGCCGGCGGCCGCGGCGAAGCCAGACCGTTGAGCGAACGCGACCGTGAAATCGCTGCCGCCGTCGGGCCAACCCTGCGTGAGAAAGGCCTGCTGTTCGTCGGCCTGGACGTGATTGGTGAATACCTGACCGAGATCAACGTCACCAGCCCGACCTGCATCCGCGAGATCGATACGGCCTTCGATACACGTATCGGCGAGCGCCTGATGGACAAAATTGCCGAGAAGCTCAATGCGCGCAGTGCTTCATAGACTTTTCCATGCACCCTCGGCAGACTGCGCGGCAACCTGAGCAGACCCGGCATGCAATGAACGCAACAGCCCAACTCCCAGAACTTCCCAGCGCCGGCGTACAGCCGGCGGACCGCTTGGGCTTTACCCTGTTCCTCGCTGCCGCGCTGCATGCCGCACTGATTCTTGGCCTGGGCTTTACCCTGGCCGAGCCCAGCCAGATCAGCAAAACCCTGGAGATCACCCTCTCCACCTTCAAAAGCGAAGAAAAGCCTAAAGAGGCGGACTTCCTCGCCCAGGACAATCAACAGGGCAGCGGCACCCTGGAACACAAAGCTGCGCCGAAAACCACTGAGCAGGCGTTGTTCCAGGA
>Ga0180008_1001436_pt1 | contig 15011 bp, 15 predicted proteins | sample MM_PW_MetaG_FD_121121 | JGI IMG/M metagenome (GOLD analysis project Ga0180008, IMG submission 121121) | Groundwater microbial communities from the Aspo Hard Rock Laboratory (HRL) deep subsurface site, Sweden - MM_PW_MetaG | ecosystem: Environmental > Aquatic > Deep subsurface > Groundwater...
ATCAATCATGCCGTGGCGCACGGCCAGTAGGGCCAGTTCGACATCGCTGGTGATCGAGAGTTTTTCGAAGATGCGGTAGCGGTAGGTATTCACGGTTTTCGGCGACAGACACAGCTTGTCGGAGATCGCTTGAACTTTCTGACAGCCCGCAATCATCAGCGCAATTTGGATTTCGCGTTCGGAAAGCAGATCAAATGGCGAATTGCTGCTTTGCGGCTGGAATGACTTGAGCGCCAGTTGCTGGGCGATCTGCGGGCTGATGTAGCGTTGGCCGGCGAAGACCATACGAATAGCCTGAACCATTTCTTCGAGCGCGGCGCCCTTGGTCATGTAACCCGCGGCGCCCGCTTGCAATAGACGCGTGGGGAACGGGTCTTCTTCGCAGGCCGTGACGGCAACAATTTTCAGGTCGGGGTGGCTGCGAATCAGCTTACGAGTGGCTTCAAGGCCGCCGATTCCCGGCATTTTGATGTCCATCAGGACAACGTCGGGCTTGAGCTCGCGGGCTTTGGTCAGGGATTCTTCACCGGACTCTGCCTGACCAACCACCTGCAATCCGTCGATATCAGCCAGCATTCGGGTGATACCGGTGCGCACCAGGTCATGGTCATCAACAACGAGTACCCTGATCAAACGTCACCCCGATTCACATCAATCGCCAAGAGCGAATGGTTGGGTTGGATAACAGGCGTTTTGCTAGGTTTCAGCTTGGTGCAAAACCGTCAAAATGCAAGCGTCAATAAAATCAGGCGCTGCAGGTGACGGTTTTCATAATATGGCGGAAGCGGTGAGATTCGAACTCACGGAAGAGTTTCCCCTTCGACGGTTTTCAAGACCGTTGCATTCAACCGCTCTGCCACGCTTCCGGCGTGTTGCGGGCGGCAATCTTACCCGAACGCAACACGCTGTCAAACTCTGCGTGTTGGCTGATTGCATCGCAATGCTATGATCGGGCTGAAATTGGTCACGGACCATCCGTCATTTAAGGAGTGTCGCCATGAACGAACACAATTATGTACTTGACCATACGCAGGTTGAACAGCAAGAAGTCAGTCGCGTCCTGCGCAATACCTATGGTCTGCTGGCTATCACCTTGGCCTTCAGTGGCTTGGTGGCCTACATCGCGCAGCGCGCCAATGTGCCTTACCCAAATATCTTCGTGGTGCTGATTGGCTTTTATGGTCTGTTTTTCCTCACGGCCAAATTGCGTAACTCGTCTTGGGGCCTGGTTTCGACTCTTGCCCTGACCGGTTTCATGGGTTATACCCTCGGTCCTATCCTCAATCGCTACATGGGTATGGCCAACGGCGCAGAAGTCGTCAGCTCGGCCTTTGCCATGACTGCACTGGTGTTTTGCGGTCTGTCGGCCTATGTACTGACCACTCGCAAGGACATGAGCTTCCTCAGCGGCTTTATTACCGCAGGCTTCTTTGTTTTGCTCGGTGCGATGGTGGCGGGCTTCTTCTTCCAGATCAGTGGCCTGCAGTTGGCGATCAGTGCGGGTTTTGTGCTGTTCTCCTCGGCCTGCATCCTGTTCCAGACCAGCGCGATCATTCATGGTGGCGAGCGCAACTACATCATGGCGACCATCAGCCTGTATGTGTCGATCTACAACCTGTTCATCAGCCTGCTGCAGATTTTCGGCATCATGGGCGATGACTAAGCTGTCGCCGCACTGAAAAAGCCCGCTTCGGCGGGCTTTTTGCTGCCTGCCACGCGCATCTTGGTGGCCCAGGCTTTATCATTTCGAAAAATTTGCCTCGCCAGGTTTGTCATGAAATTTGCCATCGCCCTGTTCTCTTCTCCCCACGCACCCTCGTCACGCCGCGCCCTGCGATTTGCCCAGGCGGCATTGGCGGGTGGGCATGAGATTGTGCGTTTGTTCTTCTATCAGGACGGCGTGCACAGCGCATCAAGCAGCGTGGTCAGCGCACAGGATGAAGTGGATTGGTCGCGTGAATGGCGTGAGTTTGTGCAAACACAACAGCTTGATGCGGTGGTGTGTATCGCTGCGGCCCTGCGCCGTGGCGTGCTGAACGTCGATGAAGCGCAGCGTTACTCACGCACAGCCGCCACGCTGGATGCCCCATGGGAGCTTTCCGGCCTGGGGCAATTGCACGAGGCGACGCAATTAGCTGATCGTTTAGTGTGCTTTGGAGGGCCATGAGATGAGCAAGTCACTGTTGATCATCAGCCGCCAAGCCCCCTGGTCAGGCCCAGGTGCTCGCGAAGCATTGGATATTGCCCTGGCCGGCGGTGCTTTCGACCTGCCGATTGGCATGCTGTTTCTCGATGACGGCGTGTTTCAACTGAGCAGCGCGCAACAACCAGCGTGCGTGCAGCAAAAAGACTTCGGCGCCAACCTGCAGGCGTTACCGATGTTTGGCGTGGACGCGCTGTATGTTTCGCAGCACTGCTTAGCCGAGCGCGGCTTACAAGAGCTATCCAGCAGCCTTGCTGTTACCCCCCTTAACGACGCCGAAATCAGCGCCTTGATTGACCATTACGACCAGGTGATTACGCTCTAATGGCTACCTTGCATGTGCTTTCGCACTCCCCATTTACGGATAACCGGCTGAGCAGTTGCCTGCGCATACTCGGCAGCCAGGACGCAGTGCTGTTGTGTGGTGACGCGGTATACACGCTACAAGCTGGCAGTGCGCAACGCCAGACGCTTGAACGGCTGCCTGAGGCCATTGCCCTGTATGCCCTGGATGAAGATGTACACGCCCGCGGCCTTGCGCACCCTGCTCGCCTTACGCTGATCGATTATCCCGCCTTCGTTGCACTGAGCTGCCAATACGACAAGGTAAATACCTGGCTATGACGGTATTGAATGTTGAGGGACGTAGCCTCCCGCTGGACAAAGATGGCTACCTGGTTGAACTGAGTGATTGGTCCGAGGCCACTGCTGAGGCGCTAGCGCAGCGCGAGGGTATTAGCCTGAGCACCGAACACTGGGAAATCTTGCGATTGGTGCGCAGTTTTTATGACGACTTTCAGCTGTCGCCGGCCAATCGCCCGCTGATCAAGTTTATTGCCATGAAAATCGGCCCCGAGAAAGGCAATAGCCTGCATCTCAACCGCCTGTTCAATGGTGCTCCCGCCAAACTCGCCGCCAAGCTGGCGGGCCTGCCCAAGCCGACTAATTGCCTATGAACCTTGTGACCCCGCCCGAACATCCTTTCGCGCAATTTGTGCGCATCCTCGGCAAGGGTAAGCGCGGCGCACGCAACCTGACCCGCGAGGAAGCACGCGAGGCCATGGGCATGCTGCTCGATGGCCAGGCCGAAGAAAGCCAACTGGGCGCCTTCCTGATGTTGCTGCGGCACAAGGAAGAAAGCGCCGAGGAAATGGCCGGCTTTGCTGAAGCCGTACGTGCACGCTTACAGGCGCCGACGATCCCTGTTGATCTCGACTGGCCCAGCTATGCCGGCAAGAAACGTCACCTGCCCTGGTTTCTGTTGGCCGCCAAAGCGCTGGCCAATAGCGGCATTCGCATCCTGTTGCATGGCGGTGGGCCGCACACTGCGGGCCGCTTATACAGCGAGCAACTACTCGAGGCGCTCGACATTCCACTGTGCCGCAACTGGACGAGTGTTGAGCAAGCACTCGCCGATCAGCACTTAGCGTTTATCCCGCTGGGCGACTGGATGCCGCAATTGCAGCGGATGATTGACCTGCGCAATATCCTTGGCTTGCGCTCACCTATCCACTCCCTCACCCGCATTCTTAACCCACTGGGTGCACGCTGCGGCCTGCAGAGCATCTTCCACCCGGGTTATCAGGCCGTGCATCGCGAGGCTAGCCAGTTGCTGGGCGACAATGCCATCGTGATCAAGGGCGAAGGTGGCGAAATCGAGATCAACCCGGACGCCACCAGCCACCTCTACGGCACCGCCAATGGTGAAAACTGGGATGAGGAGTGGCCAGCGCTGTCGGCACAACGTCACGTCAAACCGCAATCACTTGAGCCCGATCATCTGGCGGCATTCTGGCGTGGCAACCTCGAAGATGCATACGGTCAGCTTGCGGTTATCAGCACCATGGCGCTGCCCCTGCGTGCCCTAGGGCGCAGCCGTGAGGCCGCCTTCGATGAGGCGAAACGCTGCTGGGAGGCGCGTAAAGCATCGAACTGACTGATGTGTTTAGTCGTCTTTTTACACTTTTTAACCGAGTACAAGCCGTTAGACTGACCCTTCATGCATCACGGAGTCAGTCCTATGGGCCTGCTTATAGACGGACACTGGCGAGACCAGTGGTATGACACCGGCGACAACGGCCGCTTTCAACGTGAAGACGCACAACGGCGCAATTGGATCACCGCCGACGGCGCGGCGGGCCCCAGTGGCACTGGTGGCTTTGCCGCAGAAGCTGGGCGCTATCACCTGTATGTCTCACTCGCCTGCCCATGGGCGCACCGCACGCTGATTTTGCGCCAGCTAAAAGGCTTGCAACCGCTGATTGGCGTTTCGGTCGTCAGCTGGTTAATGCGCGAGCATGGCTGGACGTTCGACACCGAGCACGGTGCCAGCGCTGATGCCCTCGACGACCTGACCTACCTGTACCAACGCTATACCGCCGATGACGCTCAATACACCGGGCGAGTGACGGTCCCCCTGCTGTGGGACACACAACAGAAACGCATCGTCAGCAATGAGTCAGCCGAGATCATTCGCATGTTCAACGGTGCCTTCGATGCACTGACGGGCAATCGCCTCGATTTTTACCCCGAGCATTTACGCGAGCAGATCGACGCCCTCAATGAGCGCATCTACCCCGCCATCAATAACGGCGTGTACCGTGCGGGTTTTGCCACGCGCCAGGATGCTTATGAGGAAGCGTTCGATGAGCTTTTCGACGCTTTGGATGATCTAGAAGCCAGCCTGAACAGCCGCCGCTATCTGGCCGGCGAGTACCTGACAGAAGCGGATATCCGCTTGTTCACCACGTTGATCCGCTTCGATGCGGTTTACCATGGCCACTTCAAGTGCAACCTGCGCCGATTGGAGGACTATCCCAACCTGTCCAACTGGCTGCGTGAGCTGTATCAGTGGCCAGGTATTGCCGAGACCGTGGATTTCATCCACATCAAAAGTCACTACTACGCCAGCCACGCCACCATTAACCCAACCGGGGTGATCCCCAAGGGGCCGCAGTTAGCCTTAGACCGAGCGCATGACCGTGAGCGTCTAGTGGGTAAGGGAATTTACCAAGGCTAAGTATGCCCCTGGGACCCAGCAGAGGGTCCCAGCTCCTACAGCCGCTTAATCGCGGCGAGTAGCGTCTTCGAACCAAGCCAGCTTTTCGCGCAACTGCACCACTTCGCCGACGATCACCAGGGTTGGCGCATGCACTTCATGCTCGGCGACCAGCTCGGCCAGGTTGGCCAATGTCCCGGTAAACACCCGCTGGTTTTGTGTGGTGCCCTGCTGGATCAATGCCGCCGGCGTTGATGCGGCGCGCCCATGGGCGATCAGCTGTTTGCAAATCATGGGCAAACCCACCAGGCCCATATAAAACACCAGGGTCTGGCTGGAAGCTGTGAGCTCGTTCCAAGGCAGATCACTGCTGCCATCTTTCAAGTGCCCGGTCACAAAACGTACCGATTGCGCATGGTCACGGTGGGTCAGTGGAATCCCCGCATAGGCCGCGCAGCCTGACGCCGCAGTAATGCCCGGCACAACTTGAAACGGAATACCGTGAGCGGCCAGCTCTTCAATTTCTTCGCCACCGCGACCGAAAATAAACGGATCGCCGCCCTTGAGGCGCAGTACACGTTTGCCTTCTTTGGCCAGAGTGACCAGGCGTTGATTGATTTGCTCCTGCGGCAGTGCGTGCTCGGCGCGCTGTTTGCCCACATAGATACGTTCAGCATCGCGGCGGCACAGCTCGATAATCGCCGGCGCTACCAGGCGGTCGTACAGCACCACATCGGCTTGCTGCATCAGGCGCAGGGCACGGAAGGTCAGCAAGTCAGGGTCACCCGGCCCGGCGCCAACTAGGTACACCTCACCGAGTGCGCGCGGTGCAATGCCGGCAATTTTTTCTTCCAGCAGGCGCTGACCTTCCTGCAGTTTGCCGGCGAACACACTTTCGGCCACTTGGCCCTGGAACACGTCTTCCCAGAACACACGGCGCTGCTGTACATCGGGAAACAGGCCTTTGACCTGGGCGCGGAAGCGCTTTGCCAAGCCAGCAAGCTGACCATAGGTCGAAGGAATCCAGGTTTCGATTTTGGCGCGGATCAGCCGAGCCAGCACCGGCGCATCGCCGCCACTGGTAATCGCCACAATCAACGGTGAGCGGTCGACGATGGCCGGGAAAATCACGCTGCACAGCTTCGGCGCATCCACCACGTTGACCGGAATACCCAACGCCTGGGCCTGGGCCGATATCTCGGCATTCAGCGGCTCGTCGTCGGTGGCAGCAATAATCAGCGCCACGCCGTGTAAATCATCCGGCTGGTAATCACGCAGCAGCACCTCACCCTGGCGGGCCGCGGCCATTTCACGCAGTTCTTCACGGATATCAGGCGCGACCACCCGCAACTTGGCACCGGCATCGCTGAGCAAGCGCGCCTTGCGCACGGCGACTTCACCGCCACCGACCACCAGTACCAGGCGATCCTGCAGCTTGTGGAACAGGGGCAGAAAATCCATGACACGCACTCTCAATCAGATAAACAAAACGGGGCGGTATTGGCCGCCCCGTCGCAGGTAACAGAAGCGCTGCTTAGCCGATCACTTCGATACCGCCCATATAGGGCTTCAGAACGTCCGGTACGCGAATGCTACCGTCGGCCTGCTGGTAGTTTTCCAGTACCGCAACCAGGGTGCGGCCGACTGCCAGGCCCGAGCCATTGAGGGTGTGCAGCAGCTCTGGCTTGCCAGTTTCCGGGTTACGGTAGCGCGCTTGCATACGGCGGGCCTGGAAATCACCACAGTTGGAGCAGGAGGAAATTTCGCGGTACTTGTCCTGGCTCGGCACCCAGACTTCGAGGTCGTAGGTTTTAACCGCGCCAAAACCCATGTCGCCCGTGCATAGCGCCAGCTTGCGATAAGGCAGTTCAAGCAACTGCAGCACGCGCTCGGCGTTGCCGGTCAGGCTTTCCAATGCCTCAAAGGATTGGCTTGGCTCGACAATCTGCACCATCTCGACTTTATCGAACTGGTGCTGACGGATCATCCCACGGGTATCGCGACCGGATGCTCCGGCCTCGCTACGGAAGCATGGGGTATGCGCAACCAGCTTCAGCGGCAGCTGCTTCGGATCAAGAATCTCGCCGGCGACGATATTGGTCAGCGACACTTCAGCGGTTGGGATCAGGTACAGATCCGCTTCGCCTTCACGGCTGATCTTGAACAGGTCTTCTTCGAATTTCGGCAACTGGCCGGTGCCTTGCAGCGCTGGCGCCTGCACCAGATAAGGCGTGTAGGCTTCTTCGTAGCCGTGCTCGCCAGTGTGCAGGTTGATCATGAACTGTGCCAGGGCACGGTGCAGGCGAGCGATGGGGCCACGCAACAGGGCAAAGCGCGCACCGGACAGCTTGGCGGCGGTTTCAAAATCCAGCCAGCCGTGCTGTTCACCCAACGCAACGTGGTCCTGAATCGGGAAATCGAAGCTACGCGGCGTGCCCCAACGTGCCACCTCGACGTTGCCGTCTTCGTCTTCGCCAATCGGTACCGACTCATGCGGCAGGTTGGGGATATTCAGCAGCAGGATGTCGAGTTCGCTTTGAATGGCATCAAGCTCACGCTTGCCCGCCTCCAGATCACTGCCCATCTGGTCGACATCGGCCAGCAGTGGCGCAATGTCTTCACCGCGCTGTTTGGCCTGGCCAATGGATTTGGAACGACTGTTGCGCTCGGCCTGCAGCTGCTCAGTGCGGGTCTGCACAGTTTTGCGCTGGGCTTCGAGCGCTTCGAAGCGTGCAACATCAAGTACAAAGCCACGGGTGGCCAGGCGCTCGGCCACTTCATGGAGCTGGGTACGAACGAGTTTGGAATCGAGCATGTTCTGGTCTCAACACATCACAAGGGTTTGCATGGCCGTTGCCATGGCGCGCAATGCCGCGCAGTTTAAGGCTTTAACAGGGTCGCGTGCCACACCGCGGGTTAGACAAGGCGCTACTGGTAGAGGCGTGCCAGGCTAAATCCGCCCCAAACCGCGGTGACACCACCCAAAACGCTGCATAACAGGTAGGCAAATGCCTCATTGTGGCGGCCACTTTCAAACAGCTTGAGTAGCTCCAGGCTGAATGAGGAGAAGGTGGTAAAACCGCCGAGCAGGCCAATGATCAAGCCGCTGCGCAACTCGATGGGCAGATCGCTGCGCAGCAGCAATAACCCAGAGAGCAGGCCGATCAGCAGGCAGCCAAGGATGTTGACGGTGAAGGTGCCAATGTAAAAGTACCGCGGCCATTGTGCGGCGACCCAACTGGCGGTTAGAAAGCGCAAAACGGAGCCGACTGCGCCACCGAGGGCTACGGCCAAGGCCACACGAATCATGGTTTTCTCCGCTGCCGAGGGCTATTGCGATCTTGATTCTGCAAGTGCTGCAGCTTGTCGCGAATCTTCAGCTCCAAACCACGCGGCACAGGCTGATAGTAGTGACGCGGCTCGAAGGCTTCCGGGAAGTAATCTTCCCCAGCCGCATAGGCATCGGGTTCATCGTGGGCATAACGGTATTCGTCGCCATAGCCCAACTCTTTCATCAGTTTGGTTGGCGCGTTGCGCAGGTGCAGCGGGACTTCCTGCGAGCCATGTTCGGCGGCATCGCGTTTGGCGGCGTTAAAAGCGTTGTAAACCGCATTACTTTTTGGCGCGCAGGCCAGGTAGACAATAGCCTGAGCCACGGCTAGTTCGCCCTCGGGGCTGCCCAGACGCTCTTGAACATCCCAAGCATTCAGGCACAGGGTTAAGGCGCGTGGGTCTGCGTTGCCAATGTCCTCGCTGGCCATGCGCACCACACGCCGAGCGATATACAACGGATCACAGCCGCCATCGAGCATGCGTGCAAACCAATACAGCGCGCCGTCTGGGCTGGAGCCGCGTACAGATTTGTGCAGCGCGGATATCTGGTCGTAAAAGGCTTCGCCGCCCTTATCGAAGCGCCGGCGGGTATCGCCAAGCAGATTGAGCAACAGCTCGCTATCGATCGCGCTGCCGTCCTCTACCAGGTCCGCCGCATTTTCCAGAAAGTTGAGCAAACGGCGGCCATCACCATCGGCGGCTGCCTGGAGAATCTTAAAACTTTCTTCGGGCAGGCTCAGTTGGCGCTCGCCCAGGCCTTTCGGGTCACTTAAGGCGCGCTCGACCAGTTTGCGCAACGCGCTTTCATCCAGGCTCTTAAGCACGTAAACGCGCGCCCGTGAGAGCAAGGCGTTGTTCAGCTCGAACGAAGGGTTTTCCGTGGTCGCGCCAATAAAGATCAGCGTGCCGTCTTCCACATAAGGCAGAAAAGCATCCTGCTGGGACTTGTTGAAGCGGTGTACTTCGTCGACAAACAGGATGGTCTGGCGGCCGTATTGCGCAGCGTGTTGCTGGGCCACTTCGACTGCCTGTCGGATTTCCTTGACCCCCGAGAGCACGGCGGAAATCGTTTCGAAATGCGCGTCGGAAACCTGGGCCAATAGCCGCGCCAGGGTGGTTTTACCCACGCCGGGCGGCCCCCAGAAGATCATTGAGTGCAGCGCCCCCTGCTCCAGGGCTTCACGCAAGGGCTTGCCACGGGCGAGCAAATGCTCCTGGCCGACGTAATCGTCGAGGCTGGCTGCACGCAAGCGGGCAGCCAGAGGTTGAGCAACGGGGGCCTTGCGAAACAGGTCCATGATCGGGGGTTAACGCCTCTTGCTCGAGTGTTTCTACTCTTGGATCACGTCGGCGCCGGCCGGAACGTCGAAGGTGAATTGCGCGTCGTCTTGCGGCTCATTCATTTTCACGTTGAGGAACAGAATATTGGTGCGCTGACCAATGCTGTCGATCAACTGCATGTCATTCAGCACGTTGTTACGGAACGACAGACGCAGGCTGTCGAACAGGGTGTCTTTGGACTTGGGCTTGAGGATGAAGTCGACCACATTGCCGCCTTCCTTGTGGCTGATGTCGAAGTTCTCGCGAATCTTCGATACATCGCCGGAAAGCAGCAGCGCCGGGGTGTGAGTCAGACGCTGGTCAAGGGTCTGGATGGTCACTTGCAGCAAATCCGGGTCATACAGCCAGACTTTTTCGCCATTGGAAACCAGCAATTGCTCCATCGGAGCATCGGTGTGCCAGCGGAACAGACCTGGGCGCTTGAGCACAAGCTGACCGGCGGTTTCCTGCAGCTGAGTACCGCTGCCATCCAGCGTCAGCTGGGAAAAGCGCGCAGTAATGGTTTGCGCCTGATTGAGCAGCTCGGTCAAGCGCTGCACAGCGACTTCATCGTCAGCCATGGCGGCAACGCTGGTAAAACTCAGTACGGTCAGCAACAGCATGCGAATCAGGCGCATGGGGATCCTTATCAGTTCAGGGCGAAGTGTTAATCGCGAACGGGGCTCGGGGCTATGACCTCACGAGAGCCATTGGTGTTCATTGAGGTGACGACGCCAGCCATTTCCATGGCCTCAATCATCCGTGCAGCACGGTTGTAGCCGATTTTAAGTTTACGCTGCACCGCCGAAATTGAAGCGCGCCGGCTCTCGAGGACGAAATTGACCGCCTCATCATAAAGCGCATCTGTCTCACTGCCTTCACCACCCTCACCGCTGCCTTCAAAACCACTACCGGCCTCTTCAGCGCCGTTGAGGATGTCATCGATATAGTCCGGCGTGCCGCGCTGTTTCCAGGCTTCCACGACGCGGTGGACTTCTTCGTCGGAAACGAATGCACCGTGTACACGGATCGGCAAACTGGTGCCCGGCGGCATGTAGAGCATGTCACCGTGCCCGAGCAGTTGTTCGGCACCGCCTTGGTCAAGAATGGTCCGCGAGTCGATCTTGCTCGATACCTGAAACGCCATGCGGGTCGGAATGTTGGCCTTGATCAGGCCAGTGATCACATCCACCGAGGGCCGCTGTGTGGCGAGAATCAGGTGAATCCCCGCCGCACGGGCTTTCTGGGCGATACGCGCGATCAGCTCTTCAACCTTTTTGCCGACAATCATCATCATGTCGGCAAACTCATCGACCACTACCACAATGGTCGGCAGCGGCTTAAGCAGCGGCGCTTCATCGTGCATGCTTTCGCGTTTGTACAGCGGGTCGGACAGCGGCTCACCGGCATCGATGGCGTCTTTGACCTTGCGGTTGAAGCCCGCCAGGTTACGCACGCCCATCTTCGACATCAGCTTGTAACGACGCTCCATCTCGGCGACCGACCAGCGCAGAGCGTTGGCAGCCTCTTTCATGTCAGTAACCACGGGGCATAACAGGTGCGGAATGCCTTCGTAGATCGACAGCTCAAGCATTTTCGGGTCGATCATGATCAAGCGCGCCTCTTCTGGCGTGGACTTGAACAGGATCGACAAGATCATTGCGTTGACCCCTACCGACTTACCCGAACCGGTAGTACCGGCCACCAGCAGGTGGGGCATTTTGGCCAGGTCGGTAATCACCGGCTTGCCACCGATATCGTGACCCAGGGCCAGGGTCACCGGCGACTTGGCTTCGTCGTACTCAGGCGACGACAGCACTTCGGAGAAGCGCACTATCTGCCGGTCTTCGTTAGGAATTTCAATACCGACGGTGGTCTTGCCAGGGATCACTTCCACCACCCGCACGCTGATGATCGCCATCGAGCGCGCCAAGTCTTTGGCCAGGCCGGAGATACGGCTGACTTTGATCCCGGCAGCTGGCTGGATTTCGAAGCGGGTAATCACCGGGCCGGGATGAACGGACTCGACGATGACCTCGACACCAAACTCCTTGAGTTTAATTTCCAGCAGCCGTGACATCGCCTCCAGGTATTCAGGCGAGTATTTCTTCTGAACTTTTTCCGCCACATCGAGGATCGATAAGGGTGGCAGGCTGCCAGCAAGGACGCTGTCCTCGAATAGGTTGACCTGTTTTTCTTTGAGCACACGTTTGCTGGGCTCAGGCTCTTTCGGCGTAGTGGTCGGTGCGATTACCGGTGCGGCGCGGTTGATGCGCTCGCTCATGTGTTTACTCAGTGACTCTTCGCGCTGAATAAGGCGTTCTTTGACTTTGGCCTGCTCGCGACGATCCAACACAATCGGTGCAGAGACATCACTGACCCGCTCATCGACCTCGCGCAGCTGCGCCACCAGTTGCTTGCGCTCAACCCGCGCATTCCACCAGCGGTTGGCCAGGCTCTGGATCAGCTCGATAAGGTCCAGGGTGATCTTGCCGGTCAGGTCCATCACCTTGAACCATGACAGGTCGGTAAACACCGTCAACCCGAAAAGGAACAAGGCAATCAATAACAGCGTGCTGCCCTGCACGTTCAGGCCATTGATGGCCAACTGCCCTAAGCTCTCTCCTAGGGCGCCGCCAGCAGAGGCCGGCATGCTTGAACTGGAATCAAAATGAATAAATGCCAGCGCGGCCCCGGACAACACCAGAAACATCAGGCCGATTAGCCGCCAAGAGAACAGCCAGCCGCTCCACTGCCAAGGCTGATGCCGGGTGCGGAACACTTGCCATGTTTTAACGGCCAGTAGTAGCGGGAATAAATAGGCGAAATAGCCCAGCGCCATAAACAGAATGTCAGCGAACCAGGCACCAGCGCGCCCGGCTGAGTTCTGTACCTGCTCAACGTTGCTGGTGTGGGTCCAACCAGGGTCGGCCGCATCGTAAGTCAGCAGCGCCATCCACAGATAAAGACAAAGCGCACCCAAGCCAATCAATGCGCCTTCTTTCAGTCGAGAAGGCAGCTGCTGACGCCAGATTGGGAGTTGTGCGGTTGGGCTAGATTTCTTCAAAACGCTTGTGTTCCTGCACCTGGGGCGCCGAATAAGGGATTAACGGTAAACATGCCGCGATTGTACGGGTTTAGCGAGGTGGTGCCAGGCTCCAGGTCTCGCTGGCGCGAGCGGCGGCAGTTGACTCCCGCTCGTTACCTGCTTCGGTGTAGCATATCGGCCACTGTCTTGCGCGCAGCTCAATTTGAGCATGCATTCTCTTTTGTGACAAAGGCTTATGAGGTGTTTTTATGAGCGAAGTCAAGCATTCACGCTTGATCATCCTGGGCTCCGGCCCTGCTGGTTATAGCGCTGCCGTTTACGCCGCCCGCGCCAACCTTAAGCCTGTGATCATTACCGGCATGCAACCTGGCGGTCAGCTGACCACAACTACTGAGGTGGACAACTGGCCCGGCGATGTCGAAGGCCTGACCGGGCCAGCGCTGATGGAACGCATGCAAAAGCATGCCGAGCGCTTCGATACCGAGATCGTCTATGACCACATCCACACCGCCGAGTTGCAGTCGCGCCCTTTCACATTAAAAGGCGACAGCGGCACTTACACCTGTGATGCCCTGATTATTGCCACCGGCGCATCGGCGCAGTACCTGGGCCTGCCATCGGAAGAGGCCTTTGCTGGCAAGGGTGTTTCGGCCTGCGCAACCTGCGACGGCTTCTTTTATCGCAACCAAGTGGTCGCAGTAATCGGCGGCGGTAACACTGCGGTTGAAGAAGCACTGTACTTGTCGAATATCGCTAAGGAAGTCCACTTGGTGCATCGCCGCGACAAGCTGCGCTCCGAGAAGATTCTTCAGGACAAGCTGTTCGACAAGGCTGCAAACGGTAACGTAGTGCTGCATTGGAACCACTCGTTGGAAGAAGTGCTGGGCGACAACACCGGTGTTACCGGGGCACGCCTTAAAGACACGCAAACCGGTGTCACAACCGATCTGCCACTTGCAGGCGTGTTTATCGCCATCGGTCACAAGCCCAATACCGATCTATTCCAGGGACAGCTGAACATGCGTGACGGCTACCTGCTGATCAAAGGCGGCAATGAAGGTAATGCCACCGCCACCAGCATCGACGGGGTGTTCGCGGCAGGGGACGTGGCCGACCACGTCTACCGCCAGGCCATCACTTCGGCCGGTGCCGGCTGCATGGCAGCGCTGGATGTCGAGAAATTCCTCGACGACAACTGATCCATCCTTGGGCGGACACACATCCGCCCTCCCCTCTCATCTATCCGAATCCCGGCCCTGCTTATGCTGACGTGGCTGCAACGCGACTCTCTGGATTTCCCGCCGCTATCTAAAGCCCTGCGCGAACCCAATGGCTTGCTAGCTGCTGGTGGTGACCTGCGCCCAGAACGTTTGATTCAGGCTTATCGTCATGGCTGCTTCCCCTGGTTTCAGGATGGCCAGCCAATTCTCTGGTGGTCGCCAGACCCGCGCACCGTTTTGTTTCCCGACAACCTGCATATCTCGCGCAGCTTGGCCAAAGTGTTGCGCCAAGGCCGTTATCGGGTGACCTTTGACCGCGCATTTGCTGACGTCATTCGCGCCTGTGCCGGCCCGCGCAGTTATGCGGCAGACACATGGATCACTAGCCCGATGCAGGACGCCTACCTTGAGCTGCACCGCCGAGGCGTAGCGCACTCAGTTGAAGTATGGCGTGAGAACGAGCTGGTTGGCGGCCTGTATGGCTTGGCCATGGGCCAGCTGTTTTTTGGTGAATCGATGTTTAGCCACGCCGATAACGCATCCAAAGTGGGTTTCGTCACCCTGGTTGAGCAGTTGCAGCGCTGGGGATTTGTCCTGATCGACTGCCAGATGCCAACCGAGCATTTACTCAGCCTGGGCGCCCAAACGATTTCACGCACTGATTTCGCCCTCTACCTGAGCGCTCACCTTGACCAGCCCAGCCGAGCAGACTGGCTCGCCTAGGCGAGTTTGCCAGCCTGGCTTACACTTGCTGAAGACCGATCCCGAGAGCCGATCATGACTGAGCTGGCCCGCCTGAAGTTTTACGCCACTCAACCGCACGCCTGCAGCTACCTGCCCGACGAACAGGCTACAACGCTGTTCCTCGACCCCAGTCAGCCCATGGAC
>Ga0180008_1001437_pt1 | contig 15000 bp, 17 predicted proteins | sample MM_PW_MetaG_FD_121121 | JGI IMG/M metagenome (GOLD analysis project Ga0180008, IMG submission 121121) | Groundwater microbial communities from the Aspo Hard Rock Laboratory (HRL) deep subsurface site, Sweden - MM_PW_MetaG | ecosystem: Environmental > Aquatic > Deep subsurface > Groundwater...
ACGTACCCGTATGGGTGGAGAAGCTGCTGATTTAAGTCCGGAGCAAGGTGCAGAAACACCAGTCTGGCTAGCCACATTGGCTGAAGATGGCCCGACCGGTGCGTTTTTCCGCAATAAAACTCAGATTGACTGGTAGTTGTATCTGGTAGTGCAGGCTTAGAAATCCTGCACAGTAGGGCGCAACACTATTTCGTTAATATCTACGTCTTTAGGTTGTTCTATGGCATAAGCCACGGCTCTTGCCACTGAATCGGCCGGAATAGCCATCTGATAGAAGTTACCAACAAATTCTGCGCTTTGCTGGTGGCTGCTGCCATGCTTCAGCTCAGAATCTACTGCGCCGGGCAGAATAGTGGTAGTGCGGATAGCTCCGCCCACTTCATGGCGTAAGCCTTCGCTGATGGCCCGAACCGCAAACTTAGTGCCGCTGTACACTGTGCCGCCTGGGCTGAAGACTTTAATGCCTGCCACTGAAGATATATTAATAAAATGGCCGGATTGTTGTTGTTCAAAGATAGGCAAGGCGGCTGCTATACCATACAACACACCTTTGATATTGATGTCGATCATCCGATCCCATTCATCAGTTTTTAACTCACTGATAGGGGCAATAGACATCAAACCGGCATTATTGATCATGACATCTACCTTGCCAAAACGACTGACTGCCAGTTGCACCAGAGCCTGAACCTCGCTGGCTTTAGTGACATCCGTCACCAGATAGGCCGCTTGTCCGCCTTTGGCTTCGATGCTTGCTGCTATCTGTTGCAGTTTGTCTTCGCGGCGTGCGCCTAATACAACCTTGGCACCCAGACCGGCCAGATGGTAAGCAGTCGCTTCACCTAAACCGCTGCTGGCACCTGTGATCACTACAGTTTTTCCTGAAATATTCTGACTCATGGTTTTGTCCTCAATTGAGTGGTATCTGATTAATTTCGACCTGCTCAGTATGAAGTGATAGACAAATCCAAAAAATGGAAATATTTTGATTTTATAATTCCTTATTTCGGAATAATTGATGCTAAACAAAGTTGAATTACTGCGAATTTTTTGTACTGCAGCAGAGAGCGACAGTTTTAAAGCTGCTGCTGTAAGGTTGGGTATTTCACCTCAGGCAGTCACCAGAGCAGTACAACAACTGGAGCAAAGTACCGGCGAGGTGTTGTTCCATCGTAGTACCCGCCATATCCGGCTGACCCGTTTCGCTGAAGGTTTTGCTATGCAGGCGAAAAACAGCCTGCAGCAACTGGACGCTTTGTTTCAGCAACATCAGGCGGTTTCAAATCATGCTATTGCCGGATTAGTGCGGCTGGCAGCTCCGAGAGTGATTCGGCCTGTGCTGATGCCTGTACTGAGTGCTCTGGCGCAACAGCATCCGGCGCTGCAGCTCGACCTGCGGTTGTCAGATCAGATTGCTGATGTAGTGGATGAACAAATTGATGTAGGTGTGCGGATTGGACCAATACGGGACAACAGTTTTATTGCCCGGAAAGTCGCCAATGTCGGCTTGTTTTTGGCCGCCAGCCCTCTGTTGCTGGCAAAACACCAGTTCCCACAGGATTTAGAGCAACTGACAGAACTGCCGACAACAGCCTTGATGGACAAAGCGACAGGTCGAGCCTGGCACTGGTATTTTAAAGAGGGTCAGCTATGGTCGCCCAAAAAAATCAGTTTTGTCGCAGATGATTCCGAAACGGAAGCCGATGCGACTCTGGCTGGCCTGGGTGTATCACAGCTTGCATCTTGTATGGCTATTCCTCATCTGCGTACTGGTGCTTTAGTGCGTTTATTGCCTGAACTCGATCCCGACCCCTGGCCCTTGTCTGTTTACAGACCACAACGTGGTCCCGTGCCTGAGCGAGTTAGATTGGTATTTGATGCCCTGATTACCGCACTAAGCGACAAAGAGATATTTCCTGAATTGCCATAACTTTACTCAGGTACATGAATACGAGCCTTCACATATTTGAGCTGCGCCACTATGGTGAAGGTCATAATGACCAACAAAGACCAGGAGCTCCATTTGCCAACATGCACCACAGACCAGGCACCCAGCTGATTGGGGTAACTCCATAAGCCCATAAAAGTGCTGATATTTTCTGCCAGCCAGATAAAAAATCCGACCAAAACAAAACCGAGCAACAAAGGCATCTGCCGCTCTTTTTCCAGTGGATGGTAATAAACTACAGTTCTTGCATACAAACCTAAAGTAATAGCGGCCAGATACCAGCGATAATCACCAATGTAATGATGGCTGAAAAAATTAAGGTAAATCAGTGATGCAATCAGAGCGGCCATCCAATAGGGTGGATGATGCCGCACCCGTAGCTCCATTAACCGCCAGATCTGAATAATGTAACTGCCGACTGCTGCATACATAAAACCAGCAAAAAGTGGCACTCCGAACACTTTACTTAACGCCGGATCAGGGTAGCTCCAGGACTGAATGCTGCCTGAGGTTTTAAAGACTTCCAGAGCAAAACCAACGACATGAAACAAACTGATGGCTTTGGCTTCATCCAAGGTTTCCAGTTTTGCCCAGACCATCCAGATTTGGATCAGCAGCGCCAGCAGCAACAGCACGTCATAACGACTGATACCTGCTACCCCTTCCCGCGGGACCAGCAAAACAGACAGAAAAAACAAGCCAACAAATAAGCAAGCGCGGGCCTGTTTGAGGCCAAAAAATAAAAACTCCCAGCAAAATCTCTGTATGGCTGAACTGTCTGTTGGTGTTGTAACGGACATAAGCCATTGATCGAATTTATTAAACTGCAACGACATCCGGCGCATATCCTTATGATTTCAGAGCTTGGGTGTAGCGCCACGCTAAAGCCTGAGCCAGACAAAATCAAGATCTGGCCAGCACTATCTTGTCTGATGTCTGAGCATTGTTTTTGTCCTGTAACAGTTGGACGAACAAGGCAGAAGCCCAACCAGCTGCGGTTGGCTGCTGATCGCTGTTCCGGTATTGCCGTACACTAAAGTGATAAATAATTATGGAGCCAGCTTTTTCTGATGATTCTGTTTCAACGTTTTCTTTTCTTATGGATCGTTTTAATGGCTCTGGCCATTGAGCCAGTTCAGGCTCAAACCAGTGGCTGGGTCAAGGCCAGCCATTTAAAAGCTGAGCTGGTCAGCGATCATCAGGACGTGCGGCCCGGGCAGACCTTTAAGCTGGCACTGCATTTTATTCCGGACGAACATTGGCATACCTATTGGCAAAACCCCGGAGATTCAGGTTTAGCCACCAGCATTGAATGGGATTTACCGGACGGTGTCGAAGCTGGCGCTATTCAGTGGCCTGCTCCAATGGCCATCGCTGTGCCACCACTGGTGAATTATGGTTTTGAAGGCCCGACTATCTTAGTGTCTGAATTAAAGATCCCAGATGATTTCAGCGGCTCCCAACTGCTAATCAAAGCCAAGGTGGACTGGCTGGTTTGCAAAGAGATTTGTATTCCAGCCGATGCCAGTTTTGAGCTGAACTTGCCTGTGACCCAAGCTGCTATTGAAGCGCGTGATTATAAAAAACTGTTTGAACAAGCCAGTCAGAGTCAGCCCAAAAATTTGTTGTTGCAGGGCCGTTATGATGTGCAAAATCAGAAGTTTTCCGCTGTTATTCAAATGCCGGAAGATTTAAAAGTATCGGCTTTTTTTGTCTCAGCCCCAGAGCTGGTGGATCACGCTGCACCTCAGCAAATTGAATGGGTAGACGGCGAATTGTTATTGCGCCAGCAGCAAAATACCTACTTTAGTCAGACTCCACAGCAGTTTGATTTGGTGCTGAATACCGCAGCTGGCCCAGTGTTATTGCAACTGCAGCATGAAAGTGCACCACAAGCTTCTGAAGCTACTCTGGCCGGTTTCAGTCTGCAGGACTGGTTGGGGATGCTGGTATTGGCGGCTTTAGGGGGCTTGATCCTAAACCTGATGCCCTGCGTATTTCCGGTGTTGTCTTTAAAAGCGCTTAGTTTGGTGAATCAGCAGAATTCTGCCCAACAAATCAAAGCTGAAGCTTTATGGTACAGCGCTGGTGTGGTGATTAGTTTTGTGTTGTTGGCTGTTTTGTTGTTGGTGTTCAGAGCAGCAGGTCAGGCCGCAGGTTGGGGTTTCCAGTTGCAGAATCCCTTTGTAGTTGGTGCACTGGCTTATCTGCTTTTTGTGCTTGGTTTAAGTTTGTCAGGTGTAGTGCAGTTGGGCTTAGGCTGGATGAACTCAGGTCAACAACTGACACAGCAACAAGGTCATAAAGGCTCATTTTTCACAGGTGTATTGGCTGTTGTTGTGGCCAGCCCTTGTACAGCACCATTTATGGGCACGGCTTTAGGTTATGCCGCGACGCAGCCGGCATTAGCGGCTTTGACGATTTTTGCGGCTTTGGGTCTGGGAATGGCATTACCTTTCCTGTTATTGGCCTGGTGGCCGGGTTTTGCTGCTGTATTGCCTAAACCCGGACTTTGGATGGAGAAACTGAAGCAATGGCTGGCTTATCCTTTGTATTTAAGTGCGGTTTGGTTATTGTGGGTTTATGGCCGTCAGCAAGGTTTAGATGCTTTGGCTCTGGCTTTAGTGGGCTTGGTATTGGTAGCCGCAGCTTGTTGGTTATGGGGGCAACAACAACTGCAACAGGCTGGTAAAGTCAGCAGCCTGATCGCATTATTACTGTTGCTTGGTGCTGTTGCTTTATTGTGGTACCCCCAACCTGCAGCTCAAAGTGTGCAAAAGACCGATCATGCAGAAGTCTGGTCAGAGCAACGTTTAAAGCAACTGGTACAGGAGGGCCAGCCTGTCTTAGTCAATATGACGGCAGACTGGTGTATTACCTGCTTAGTCAACGAGCGTGTGGCCCTGGACACAGACAGTAGTAAAGCCGCTATGGTTTTATATAATCTGAAGTATCTGAAAGGTGACTGGACTAACAAAGACCCAGCCATCAGTGCCTATTTACGCCAGTTTCAGCGCGACGGAGTGCCTTTGTATGTGTTGTATTGGCCAGGACAGCCGCCTGAAGTGTTACCCCAAATCTTAACGCCAGATTCATTGCGTCAGGTGTTAGAGCAATTAAGCAGTAAACAACCCTTAATTACCAGTCAATAGCCACAGGAATTAAACGATGAAACTCAAACTTGCAGTAATCTTATCTGCCTTGTTTTTTGCCGGTAGTCTGTTTGCTACACCTCAAGTAGGTCAGGCTGCGCCAGCCTTTCATCTGACTGACAGCAAAGGCAAAAGCCATTCGTTAGCCGATTTTGCTGGTAAAACCGTGGTACTGGAATGGACCAATCACGATTGTCCTTTTGTGGTGAAACATTACAGCGGCAATATGCAAAGTTTACAAAAACAATTTGGTACAGACGATGTGGTCTGGCTGACTGTAATTTCCTCAGCTCCAGGCAAACAAGGCCATGTCACAGGTGCTAAAGCAGATGAGCTGACCAGCAGCCGCAATGCAATGCCGGACGCAGTGCTGTTTGATGAAACAGGTGTTACGGGTAAAGCTTATGATGCTAAAACTACACCTCATATGTATGTGATTGATAAAAAAGGTGTATTGCAATATATGGGGGGTATCGACAGCATTCCGTCTGCCAAGGTGGATGATATCGCCAAAGCCACGCCTTATTTTTCTGACGCCTTAACTGCTGTGTTAGCAGGCAACCCAGCTAGTCCTGCGGTGACTAAGCCATACGGCTGTAGTATAAAATATTGAAACATCTTGTCTCCGAAAAGCCGCCTTAATCAGCGGCTCTTTCTTTGCGCTGATAAAAATCCGGATTTACTCTTTTACGCCTGCGTTAAACAAGGTATAAGTGCGCAATGAAAACTCCAAAACGCATTCAGCCCCTGATCGACGAAGGTCTGGTGGATGAAGTACTCAGGCCACTGATGAGTGGCAAAGAAGCCTCCGTATACGTGGTACGTTGCGGGGACGATATTCGCTGCGCTAAAGTTTATAAAGACGCCAGTCAGCGCAGTTTTAAAAAAGCTGTGCAGTATCAGGAAGGTCGTAAAGTACGCAGTTCCAGGCGGGCCCGAGCTATGGAAAAAGGTTCGAGCTTTGGTCGTGAGCAAGCAGAAGAAAGCTGGCAAAACGCTGAAGTCGATGCCTTATACAAATTGGCCGACGCTGGTGTGCGGGTGCCTGTGCCTTATGGCTGTTTTGACGGCATTTTGCTGATGGAACTGATTTTAGACGCCGAAGGTGATGTTGCCCCTCGTTTAAATGATATTCAGCTGACGGCAGAACAAGCCCGGCGCGACCACAAAACCATGATGCAGGATATTCTGCGCATGTTGTCCGTAGGTCTAGTGCATGGCGACTTATCCGAATTTAACGTATTACAGGACCCACAGGGCCCAGTCATTATCGACTTACCGCAAGCCGTAGACGCTGCCGCCAATAACAACGCAGAGTGGATGCTGGAGCGGGATGTCAATAACATCACCCAATACTACGCTCAGTTTGCACCTGAACTTGCTGCCACCAAATATGCCAAAGAAATCTGGGCCTTATTTGAAGCCGGTAATTTAAATCCAAATACAGAACTGACAGGCGAATTCGCTGAAGCAGAACAGGCCGCTGATGTTGGCGCCGTGCTGGATGAAATCAATGCCGCTTTTGCTGAAATGCAGGAGCGCAAAGAACGGCAACAGGCCGCCAATGAACCGGATTAACAACGCCTGATACTTCAGGTGGGGAGCAGGATATGTTGGTGAAACAAGCAGACAGCTTAGTGTTGCTGATTGATATGCAGGAAAAGCTAGCTCCTGTGATCGATCAAGGTAAGGAAGTCGAACAAGCTGCAGCCTGGGTCTTACAAATCGCCGTGCAACTTGGTGTGCCTGTGCTTGCCACCGAACAGTATCCACAAGGTTTAGGTGTCACTTTGCCCGCTTTGGCTGAGTTGGTATCTGAAGACCATGTGATGGAAAAAATCCATTTCAGTGCTTTGCGTGAACCTCTTATTGCTGAGCGTTTAAAGCTAAGCGGCAAAAACCAACTGGTGATTATTGGCACTGAAACTCATGTTTGTGTGCTGCAAACTGCTATGGATGCGTTAGCTGCTGGTTATCAGGTGTTTATCGTTGAAGAAGCGGTAGGCTCCCGTACTGAACAAAACCGTCAGTTAGCTTTGTTACGTTTACAGCAGGCTGGCGCGCAAATTATCAGTAAAGAAATGCTGGCCTTTGAATGGCTGGATAAAGCAGGTACAGATAACTTCCGTACCATCAGCAAAGGCTGGATCCGCTAGATAAGCGGGTGACGCTGTAATGTTAAAACTACTGACCGTTTCCTTCTGGCGTTTGCTTGCCTGCATTAGCTTGCTGTTGGGTTTAATAGGTGTGGTGTTGCCCGGTTTACCTACAGTGCCTTTTTTGCTGGTGTCTGCCTGGTCTGCCGGCAAAGGCTGGCCTCGGTTAGAGCTCTGGTTATTAGAGCACCCCAGCTTTGGTCCGCCACTCAAACGCTGGCGTGAACATGGTGCAGTGCCCCGTAACGCCAAATATCTGGCAACTGCCATGATGTCCTTGTCGGTTTTGATCTTGCTGTTATCTGCAGCACCCTTCTGGCTCAAACTTGCGTTACCTGCTTTTCTCTGTTGTGTTGCTATTTGGTTGTGGCGCCGCCCGGAAGCCTGATTTGTTATCTGAGCGGGCGGCGGCTTGTCCCCGCCCGTCTAACGAATAACGCTTTAAAACTCTGGCTGAAAATGAAAAGCCACTGCGATGCGGTTCCAGCTGTTGATGGTGACGATGAGCGCCGTCAGGTTCAAAATTTCCTGCTCTGTGTATTCTGCCGATACAATGTTGTAGTCCTGATCAGACACACCTTTACCTGCCACTAAAGTTAAAGCTTCAGTCCAGATTAACGCTGCCTGTTCACGGGCTGTAAAAGCAGATTTCACTTCCTGCCATGACGGCAATACATCCAGCCGATGTTGTTGTTCACCATCTTTTCTCGCTTCATTGGCATGCATATGCTGGCAAAAGGCGCAGCCATTGAGCTGGGAAGCCCGAATTTTCATTAAGTGGATCAGGCTTTTATCAAGACCAGAATCTTCGGCTGCTTTGGCCAAACCAACCAAATGCTGCACTATGGCTGGCTGACCTTTATACACTTGGGTACGACTAATACGTTTAGACATAAACACCTCCGTTGGTTGAGGTGTTCAGTGTACAAAGAGCTTATCCGGCAGAATTGGACAATTGCGACATCTTACGTTTTTTATACTGACCCGGTGTTTGGCCTGTGATGCGGACAAAATGCTGATGCAGATGAGCTTGATCATAAAAACCAGCCTGTTGCGCCACACTGGCTAAATCACTCAGCGGGTTCTTGCTGATTAAAAACCTCGCCAGTTTTACTTTAAACAGCAGTTGTAATTGCGCCGGAGATAAACCTGTTTCCAGCTTAAACAGCCGTTCAAACTGTCGGCGGCTTTTCGGCAACTGATGATAGAGATGCTGCAAATCAGCAGCGGGTTGCTGTAACAGTTGCAGGCTTTTTTGCACCAGACTGGTGTTGGTCATCATCCGTTCGGCAAGGTGCAATAACCAACATTCAACAGCTGTCAGCTGGGCAGGCAGATCTGTGCTGCTGGCTAATTGCTCTAACAGCCAGTTCAATCCGACCAGATTTAACAGTCGCAAATCCAGTTGCTCTGTTGCCAGCTCGCCAGGGCTAATGCCCAATAACTGAAAAGCTCCGGTGGCATGAAAACGCACGCTGAGCTGGTGCTGGCCGGCAGAAAAAACACGTTGGCTGAGTTGCTGAGTATATTGAAAACACACCGCCGGTAGCTGGTTGGGGATAAAATCGAAGGTCAGATTACTGCCACCATCCGGATACAAGGCATGAGCTTGGCTGACATCTGCCTGCTCTGGCACTTGCACAGCCCAATACAATTGCACCCATTGTTGCAGCTGTACACAAGGCTGACGCTGACTGAAACCCAAAGCAGACAGCTGGCTATTTTGTTGAAAAGCCAGCTGTTCCGGGGCGGGCTGAATGGTCATTGCTGTGATCAGAATGGTTGCTTAATCGGCAATTTCAACGGCAACAGGCACCAACTGATACAAAGTGATAGCTTCAGTCACGCTTTGTGGATCAAAAGCTTCGCCTTGTTCTTCGGCTTTATGCGCCAGATATTCACGGGTCGATTCTAAATCCATTTCGATCGGATCCAGCTTGCCACTGGCATAAGCGGTTTTACCTTTGGCGCTGACCGGAAACACCATATCGCCGTCTTTTACTTTAATGCGAAAGGTGGGCTGTTTAGCGTCAGCGGCGAATTGCATCCAGCAGCCTTTTTTCTGACAGACTGCTTCCACTGTGCCTTTGACTGTCAGGTGTTGCTGCAGATAACTTTGCGGTTTAGTAAGAATATCAGCGACCTCTACCAGCTTAGTTTTATCGACAGTACCGCCAAAGTTTACGGCTGCTGCGGTGAAGCTGATGAAAGCCAACGTTGTTATCAGCAGTAAAGGTGTAACTCGTTTCATGGTGTTTCCCTGTGTCGGTTCAGGTCCGTAGTTTTAGCCATTATGCGCTGCCCGTTCAGGTCTGTCATCCCAGCTTAACTGCTTAAAACCTGTTGCCAGAACCATTTGGCTAAATCGCCTGTGATATCAGCTTCGGCATTGGTCAGCAGCACTAAACCTATATCTTGCTCTGGTGAATACGCGATATAAGGCCGGAAACCATCCACCACACCACCGTGGTAAAACAGTTTGTGTTCATCGTATTGGATCACCCGCCAGCCACGGCCATACCAGCTGGACACTTGCTTATACTGTTGCCAAACCGGCCAACGAGGTTTACCTCGTAACTTCACCATAGGTTGCTGCAACTGCGCCAAAGCTTCAGCGCTGAATACACCAGGCTTATGACCCAGCATGGCTATCAGGTATTTGGCCATATCATTGACGCTGGCATTGACACCAGCGGCCGGATTGACCCAATAAAAGTTCGGATCTATTTTGACCGGACGCCAGCCTTTACCGCCTCTTTTATGGGGCATGGCTTTATTTTCAGTGGCTAAAAAAGGCGCATAACCGACAGAGGCTGTAGTCATATGCAGGGGTTTAAAAATACGTTGTGGCAGTAACTCTTCGTACGTTTTTCCGGTGCCACGGCTTAATACCTGATCCAACAAAGCAAACACAATATTCTGGTAGCTGTAACAAGTACCGGGTTTGCAGCCTGGCGCAAGCTCTTGGAATTTAGGTAAAATTTGTGCCGGTGTTTGTTTGTCTTCCAGCATATTTTCATAAGCATGCGGCATTAGACCCGTACTTTGGCTTAATACCTGATCCACTTTAATTTGCCGGGTTGCTGCTGCGGTTTTTAATTTAAATTCAGGCACATAATTAATCAGCGGTAAGTTTAAATTCACTTTGCCTTGCTGAGCGGCCAATACGCTAATGCCACCGGTAAAAGTTTTGGATACTGAGGCCAGACGAAATACGGTGTCGGCATCAATTTTTTCTGGTTTGCCCATAGCGCGCACACCATAACTGCCGGTGGCAATAATCTGATTACCCCGCACTACAGCATAAGCACCGCCTGGCACCTTGGCTTTATTGAGCTGCACCCTAAACTGCAAATCCAGCCCTTGCAGCAGTTCGGTTTGCTGAAACTGTGCTGAGCCTGAAAAACTACAGAACAGCAACGAATACAGTGTCGTTTTAAGAATTTTTTTCATTATGAACCTTAACTACTACAACTTTAAATAAGGCGTTGGATCTTGCTGTTTGCCATCAACCAGCAATTCAAAATGTAAATGTGGCCCTGTCACTCTGCCTGTCGAGCCCACTTTGCCTATAGGCTGGCCCGGTTCTACAGTCTGGCCTGCTTCGATATAAAAATCATCCAGATGTGCATACAGCGTTTGATACCCATGGCCATGGTCAATCAACACAGCTTTGCCATACCTGTCATTTAAGCTTTTGGCGTCGGCTATCAACACTTTGCCTTTTTGCGCAGCTTTGACCGTAGCGCCACGTTTGGCACCAAAATCCAGCCCCTGGTGTGGGCGGTTTTTGCGAAACGGGTGTTTTTCACCATAAAAAGAGTTGATAGGCACTTTGCCAACCGGCAAGACCCATTCTTCAGGCGGCGAGCTGAAGCTAAGCTGAGCGCAGCCCACATTCAACAGTAAAGCCGTGCTGCATAACAGGGTTGTAGCGCGCCATTTTTGCCAGAAGGACAACACAGGAGCTGGCTGAAATAACTGCTGCAACCGCTGCTGATAAAAACTTTGGCTGGCATTGCTTTGAGCATTCACCTGAATAAAGCCCGGCATCAGCGCTGGCATCTGCTCTACCTGACTTTGCTTTAAGCTATAAAGCAAAGTTTGGCCATACAACAGCGCTTGCTCTGGCTGCTTTTGCAATACAGCTTTGTCCACCGCCAATTCCATACTGCGAATAAAGGCCTGTTCCATCCGTCGTAATACAGGGTTAAACCAGCATAAAGCCACCAGAATACGAAGCAGTAATAGCTGTTGTGGGTCGCGTCGTTGCAAATGCACCAGTTCGTGATCGATCAATAACTGGCGCTGCTGCTCTGACATACCTTCTATATAAGCGGGCAACACCAATACCATGCGGTTCCAGCCAGCAACAAAAGGCGAAATCGTGGCCTGGGTTTGGCGAATTTCAAATTGAGTGGGTAAAAGTTCGAGTTGTGTTTTGTTGAGCAGCGAAGCGTTGTCTAAAGGCTCGGACTGCTGGATCAGCCGCTGCACCAACTGCCACTGTTTGACTAAACGCCAAAGTGATAACAGGCTGATAATGGCAATCAAACCCAAAGCCATATGCCAGTAAAAAGCGGTATCAGTGGCTGGTTCTGTTAAAGATGGGTGTTGTGGCTGAGCCGTTAAAGCTTGCACAGAGCTGACCGTATCCAGCAGGAGTACCGAAGGCACTGTCCAGTGCTGATACAGCTCCGGCATAGGCAATAAAGGTAAAAAACTTAAGGCCAGTAAACACCAATACAAAGTTGGCCAATGCTGCAAGGCGCTGAATTTCTTCAGTAAAAACTGACTGGAAAACCAAAGCAACCCAGACCAAAGGCTACAAAGCAGCAAGGAAAGCAACAAGTGTTCAGCCATCTTAAGCCTCCCCATTGTTGATTGGAGCCTTTTGCTGCTGAGCTAAATCAGCCAGCAGCTTTTCCAAATCGGCCATTTCATCGGCATTCACCAGCTTGCTGTTGGCAAACATAGCCACAGGCAAAGGACCATTCAGCTCAAATACTCTGCGGGCAAAATCCTGCGCAAAAGCCGCCAGCGTCGGCATTTTATCCAGTAGCGCTTTGTAGCTGTTTTTATTACCCAAAGTTTCACAAGCGACAAAACCTTTTTCGCCCATACGCTCCAGAGTTTTACGGGTAGAGGAATAACCCCAACCCAATACAGACTCCAGCTCGTCATGCAGCTCTCGCGCAGTCAGAGGTTGTTTTAACCACAATAATTTCAGAATTTCCAGCTCAGGAGCAGTAGGTTGGTGCATAAAATTGAGTCTGCGATTTCACTATGCATTTAGAGTGCGACAAATGTCACATCAAGGTCAAGTAAAATCTGCGACATTTGTCGCGGCGGTTAAGTTTATACATATTTTGACTGAAAATAGGTCCATCAGCAGAGCATAGAGCTACAGTTATAGACATTTCATTGGTTGTCGTAACTAATCCATTGGATTACACTTTGAGCTATGTTAACTACCATTACAGAGTTACCGGAATATATTCGAAGAGCAGATGACTTATTTAGTGAGTCAGAGCGGAAGGCCGTGATTGATTATCTGGCGGAACATCCGAAAGCTGGTGATGTAATTGAGGGTACAAGCGGTATTCGGAAGTTGCGTTGGGGGAGAGGTAATAAAGGTGAAAGTGGCGGTGTCCGGGTTATCTATTACTACCATGACGAACGTATTCCGCTGTATGTGCTGACGGTGTTTGGAAAAAATGAACGAGCTAATTTGTCAAAAGCAGACAGAAATTCGCTAGCTGGATTAGTCAGTATTTTAGTTGCCACGGCATTGGAGAAAAAGAATGACGAAGGCTTATAACAGTATCGCTCAAGGCTTAAAAGAAGCTATCGAGTTAAACCTTGGCGAAAAGGTCGCGGCAAAAACGTACAAACCAGAGGCTTTAGATGTCGCCGAAATTAGGCGTAACCTGGGATTAACACAGATGGAGTTTGCTGCAAAATTTTGTATTAGTGTGTCTACTTTGAGGCATTGGGAAAGAGGTGATCGAACTCCACAAGGACCTGCATTGGCATTGTTACATGTGGTCGCCAAAGAGCCTCAGGCGGTGCTTCGAGCTTTGAGTTAATTGCTTAACATGTGCTGCCTTATCAGTTGGAATTTGCCTGACACCAGACATAGCAGCGGGTGACCATGAAGGTCATCCCTACAATTAATCTTCAAATTCTATTCCCGCCTAAGACGAAATAGGTCGATAGCATCGACATATCAAGAAAACATGTTTAAAAAAACGTATTTTTTCGACACGTCTCTGAGTCATGTTGATTCGATAAGCATCAACTGGCTGTAATAAACTGATTTTGGCGTTATGCTGCTGGTGTTGGTGAATGATTCTATAAACCACTTCGTATTTCACTCCAAGATTTTTAGCATTGAGAAAGGATTACTCTATGTTACCTAATGTGCTTTTTATTCATCCTTTGCGTCAGTTGGCTTTGTCGCTGCAGAAAATTCAGCAGCATGATGCTGCTTTGCTGGATGCGGCTTTAACACCTGAGCAATTTCCGTTATGGCAGCAGGCGCAAACCGCTATTTGTTTTTCGTTGCGTGCTTGTAGTCCTTTGGCTGATAAGGAAAAACCAATTTTTGGTCAACCCAAACCAAGTTGGGCTGATTTAGAGCAGCAAATTCATTTAACGATAAAGTTCTTACAGTCACTTCAATCAGAGGATTTTGTTGGCTGGCAGCAAAAGCGTATCGAAACCAAGGCTGGTTTTGCAGAGCTGGAACTAACAGGAGAGCAGTTTTTGTATCTGTATGCTTTGCCGAATTTTTACTTTCACTACGGCATGGTGTACGCCATAGCCAAAGCGCAGCAAGTGCCTTTAACTAAAGGCGATTTTGATGGCTGGCATCAGTATCCGGAAGGTTTTTCATTTCTGAGGTAGGAAATTAAAATGGGGTCAGATCACATTGTTAACAGTTAACAATGTGATCTGACCCCATTTTGAGTTATTGGACTTTTACCACCAGTATCGACTTCGCTGGCAGTTCCAGGCTGAGCTTGCCGTTTTTACCTTTGGCACTGAAGGCCGTTGGCTTGATGGCTTCTGGTTTAGCGAAAGTATTGTGGGTATCCATAGCTTCAGCCGTCAGTAACTGGCCTGATACACTGTTGATCTTAATACCATCCAGCTTGATCTCTGCTGTTTCCGCTTTATTTGGATTGGTATTCACCAGCGCCAGATACACATGGCCATCTTTGGCTTTTGCTGCTGTGGCACTGACTGCAGGTACTGACACCTCGCCCAGTTTGTACTCCGGTACATTACTCAGCTTCAGCGGTAAAGCTGTTGCATCCTGAAATGGCACATACATTTTATAGGCGTGATAGGTAGGAGTCAGGATCATTTTTTCCTTATCCGTCAGTATCATGGCCTGTAATACGTTTACCATCTGCGCAATATTGGTCATATGCACCCGGTCGGCATGCTTATGGAAAATATTGAAGTTCAGTGCCGCCACTATGGCGTCTCTTAAACTGTTTTGTTGATACAAAAAGCCCGGGTTCTCGCCTTTTTCCACGTCGAACCAGGTGCCCCATTCATCCACATAAAAACCGACTTTTTTCTCAGGATCATGTTTATCCATCACCTTTTTGTTATTGGTGATAAAACCGTCCATTGCCAGCGTGCGTTGCATGGTGCTGATCCACTCACTTTCCGGGAACTGCAGTGCCGCACCTTTCACATCCCATTTGCCTGTTGGCAGGGTGTAGTAGTG
>Ga0180008_1001438_pt1 | contig 14981 bp, 24 predicted proteins | sample MM_PW_MetaG_FD_121121 | JGI IMG/M metagenome (GOLD analysis project Ga0180008, IMG submission 121121) | Groundwater microbial communities from the Aspo Hard Rock Laboratory (HRL) deep subsurface site, Sweden - MM_PW_MetaG | ecosystem: Environmental > Aquatic > Deep subsurface > Groundwater...
ACTTCGTTATCCTGGCGGTAAAAATAAAATTGCCGAGCAAATAGCATTTATGGCTCCTGAATTTACAGAATATAGGGAACCGCTTGTTGGTGGTGGGTCAGTATATTTTGCGAACAGACAGTTATACGCAAACAACAGTAATGTATTGTCTAATGATAAAAAGTATTGGATAAACGATTTAAATTATGAATTGTATAATTTCTGGGATATTTGTCAACAAGATACTGATTTTATAATCAATAAAGCAACAGAATGGAGAAATAAATATTTTGTTGCGACAAGAAGTCGCGAGAGTAATGGAAAAGAATTGCATAGATATCTAAGACAAAATTTAAATGTTTTCAATAATAAGGAATTGGCTGCCGCTTATTTTACATTAAACAGAATAGTATTTGCTGGTGGAACGTTGGTATCTGGTGTAACACTACAGCATATTGATGGATTTAAAGAACTAGATATAAAGAATCATTTTAACGGTATAAGTGATATATTAAAAGGAACTAGAATCACAAATTTAGATTATAGTAAGGTTGTTCAAGCGGATGGTAAAGATATATATATATTTTGTGACGCTCCATACTATTCTGCGACTGATAGCGGTTTATATGGTAAGAGCGACAAATGGAGAAATTTACATAAAATGTTTGATCATCAACGTTTTGCAAATACAATGAAGAATATAACGGAAACAACTAATCATAAATGGCTTGCAACATATGATGATTCTCCAATAATTAGAAAAATGTTTAGTTGGGCTAATATCATTGAATTCAAGTTACAATATGGTGGAAGTAAGATAGGAAATGAGATCTTTATTTCCAATTTTGAATTACCAAAAGATAAGCAGAGAACAATAGATGATAGTTGGTTTTGATTTATAGATTCACTGTACACATAGCGTTCTTTGATTATATATTTTGATTATATCTATACAAAAAGATATAAAACAGGAGATGAATATAAATGAACGAAGTAACAAAAGAAAATGAAATAGAAATAGGAAAAGAAGTAGGAAAAGAACATATCAGTTTTGGTATATGGATTTCTGATCCTTATGACAGAATATAAAAAGTTTGGTGACAAATCTAATAAGTTACAAAGTTACAAAATACCATGGCGGTTGATGAGTGATGATGAAAAGGAAGAAATAAAGAAGAATGCTACTAAGAAAAGGGAAGAACTGTTGAGACTGGAAAATATAAAAAAGGCCGATATAATTTCTGGTAGGCAAAAAACACAAGAGAACAGCTGGGAATGAAGATGGTGACTGTTAGAATAACAAGTGTAGATAATAATAAAATAGTTGGATTAGAAATAGGAGGTCAGAATAGTGGAAATAGAATAGAAATACCAATGAACAGGAATATTTATCTTGGGATGTTAGCTGAGATGAAGAAGTCCAATATTCATGTGGATGATGAACTTTCATGTTTCAATAATAGGATCTTTACTATTGTTGAGAAAGATTGGAAAAGACCACCAAAAGATCTTAATGTCGTGCCAATTGTCTTTGGTGTGACATTGAGAGAAGATCTAATGAAATGAAATGATAAATTGTGAAATGAGACGTTGCAGATTGCTGTTAAGACGTTGCAGATTGTTGTATTTTTAACGTCTGTAATAGTAGTACAAAAAGCACTCAGAAGTTAATATGGACTGTCTGTGCTATGTCGAAAGCTTATTCTGTTGCTTTTAACGTTAAAGTTTGTTGTATAAAATTATGATATAAAAGATATTAAAATTAGGAGATGAATTAAATGGAAGATATTGAAGAAATTATTGAAGGGATCAAGAATATGATCCGACATGTTCACCAGGACATCGAGAATGTCAGAAGAGAACAATTTGTACATGAATATAGGTTAATAGGAATAACTTATATGTTACAAGATATAGGTAAACATTTGGATGTCGATACAATTGATGAGAAGACAATCGATGAGATTGTTAATATTCCGCCTAATGTATATGATGAGGCAGAAAGATGTTATTCGCCCATTGATGAAAAGGATAGGTTGGAATGGGAAGAACACCAGAAAAGTGAGATAATAGAAAAGGAAAAGTTTGAAGAATTATAGATTTTATTTTTTATTTTTCAGGAGATGTTAAGATATGGAAGCTCAGATGCCTCCATATCAGATAAATGAACTTAAATTTTATGACCCGAAAATAACACGTCCTGATTTAATAGGAAAAAAGAAAGTGGTGTATAGTATTTTACTAAGATAATGAAGTATAAAGATATAGAAGACCAATGGAAATAATAATATAGGAGATATAAAATATGGCAATTGAAGATATTATTGAAAAGTTAAAATACAGAAAGTTTCTAACAGTTAAAGAAGAAGAAGAATACATGGAGTCAGTATATGATACTGTAGTCGGAGACATAGAAAATCATATGTTTCTAACCCCAAATTGGATTAATAAAAAACAGGAATGATTAATAATATGAAACCAGAAATTGTACTTAAATTGAAATACAAGGACAAGGAAACAGAAGATTATATGAAAGAAAAAATGGCGGAATATTATACTATGTATCCACAAGATAAAACAGATAAAAATTCGGATTATCGCGGTCGTATTCCTGACTACGAGGAAAGGTGCAAGAAAATCAGAGAGATATATAACAATAGTAAGTAATATGGTAATAGACTACGGAAAGGAACAGGAAAAAGAAAAATTTGAAGAATTATAGATTTTATTTTTTATTTTTCAGGAGATGTTAAGATATGGAAGCTTCTAAGGAAGATAAACTGAGGATATTAGAATCAACATTAATACCAGATGGCTATTCTATAGAAAAAGATATAGTTAGTTTACAAAAGATGATAGGTAAACCTATTTCTGAGATAATATATTATAGACATCTTATGCTAAAAGAAAAGATGGAGTATATTGACAAATTACATCAAAAAGCCAAGGAAGATATGAAAGATCCAATATGCGAAAACAATCCTAATAAATATTGGATAGTAAGCAATGTAATTAAAGGTCATAATATTGAAAATGCAAAAGACAATCAAGAACATTCATGTCTATGTTGTGGAATAGGAATAGTTAAAAAATATTGGCATTTCAGTTATTTGTTAAAACCGCACAGAATTGTGTACCAATATTTGAAAGGAGATTATATTCCTTCTAATATAGTGATGCTTTGTTACAAATGTCATGATAAAGAGTTTGATTATTGGACAAAAAATAAGCATAGACTATACCAAAATCCCATTACAAAAAGGCCATTTCCTTGGGATGAACTGAAAGACATATCTTTTGACATATTTAAAGAATTTATTATGAAAAATCATGAATGTACTGATACAGAAATCGAGAATGATATATTTCAAGAAATAGAATCAGATATTCCGTAGATATATGAGATGATGATATGATATGACAATCATTCTTCTTAAAATGCCTGAAAAACTTCGGGAGATAACAATAAAGATTATCAAGGCTCCTTACATAATAGGTAAAGACGTATTTTGTGATGTTCGAATTTGGGGAGATCCTGATAGATATGTATTTCGAATGAAAATAAGTAAGACAATGTGGAATAGTTTATATCAAAAGCTTGTAGATAGATTTGAATTAGGGGGTGATGCCGGAGAAGAAATTGATAAGAATCTAGAATGTATAGTAAGAAAGGTTATTACTATATATGCCATACCAGATATAAAAAGAGCTTACATTAACAAACAAGGGGATACAGATAGTCCTAAGATTTTCAATGTAGAATTTAGAGAAGATCTTGAAGAAGCAGAAAGAATTGGCGGTGATATATATAATAATGCTGTAGATAGGGTAATAATTAATAATAAAGCCTGTCATGAGTGTTATAGAATTAACATGATTATGGCTGAAGAGAAGAGAAAATAGGAGACGATTAAATGGTGAGTCTAGACAAATGGAACGAGACAGACATCAAGATAAAGATATTCTTGAAAGGGTTTTCTGGTAGTGGAAAAACTAGGTTGTGTGTTAAGATGACAGGAATTTTGGCCAGAAAAGGACATTATGTATTATATCTTGATGGAGAAAATGGAGCTGACAGGGAACTTAAAATTTTGAAAAAGGAGTTAACTCCTGAGGAAAACAGTAGAATTGAGTACGAAAGTTTCGAAAACTTTAAGCAAATGTTTGATCACATCAAATTTCATGTTAAAAACAAGGGTAATAGGTTAAAGTTAATTATTATAGATACAATGAGACTTACAGAATTGTCCAGACTTTCTGCTAGAGATATATTCCTCAACCAAGGAAGTTATCCATGGGGTTCTGGAACTCGAGAAATAAAAAATAAAGATGCATTTGACGTATTTGGCTATCTATATGGAACCAGTAATCGTATGGAACTAGAATTTACAAATTATCTAGTAACTTGTACCCAAGACATCATATGTACGCTCAGACTTCTTCCTGACTCAAAAGAATACGAATTTAAATATAAATATACCTATGATGGGATATTTGATTATGTATACGAAACGATGGTTGAAAAAGGTAGTAGGAATCTTAATTTCAAGGCCTATCCTAGCAAAAGGAGGGGTACTAGCTCAACAGATACTACGATAATCGATGACCTACTAGGAGAAATTGTGAGTATATTTAAAGAAAAATATAGTGAACCAGAAAAAGTACTAATACAACCACAAATACCAGGACAAACAACGATGACAACAACAATAATGCCGGTGTCAACAATAATACCTGCATTGGCAATTGTAGAAACAAATAGTAAAGTTGAAAATGAAGTTGAAAATGAAGTTGAAAATGATGTAGATAAAGAAAAAAATAATGATGATAAAAACGTTTCTAGTTCATAATGCAATCAGAAAAAAGAAAAAGAATAAAAGAAGAAAAATAATAAAAGAAATCGATAGAGATTGCATATGATAGTATAGAACAAAGGAAACAACAATATGATAGAAGACAAAAATAAACAAATAAATAAGGAGACTGTATAACATGGCAGACAAAGAGCAAAAGGTAGTAAATGAAGGAGAAGGCGCATTTGATTATCTGATGAGAACAATGCCTCCAGAAATTCTTCAGGCAAAGGTTGATGATGCTGAAGCAAATCAGGCTAGAAATTACAAATTTAAAGAAGGAGAACAAAATATCATCATATTCAAACCTCCTAGAGCGTTGTTAGATGATAAGAGGTTCAAATATACAGAAGGATTGGGTTTTGTTGGCATTGTCAAAGAAATGAAAGATGGAGTAATCGGAAAAGTAGAATATCCAATAACATATACCGAGACACAATTTTGGGAACTCGTTGGACAAACAAGAGTTCACTTTCCTGGGTGGGCTCCTAATATAGACAAAAACTTTGAAGTATTAGATGGCATCAAAGTTATAACATCTACAAAAGGTTATAAAGCTACTTTGGCAGACGGTAGTACTGAAGATAGGAGTAAGACAAGGTTTGAAATTGACGAAAAATACGAAAGATATGTTGAAAGAAAGGCATGGCTTAAAAACAAGATAGAAGATGTAAGTAAAAAAGAAGAATCTGCAGCAATTGGAAGGGTAACTCGAGAAATGGATCATGCACTCTAAATAGTTAGAAAGCAATAGTTAGAAAGCAATAGTTAGAAAGCAATAGTTAGAAAGCAATAGTTAGAAAGTTTGCTCGCAATTTTGCGAGCCAATATTTTTTTTTTGATTTCAAAATGCAAGGGTCGATATATGAAATCAACATAAGAAGGAGACGTAAATAATATGGGTTATGATGATTTTGAAGACGATGATGAAGAATTTGCTAAAGAATATGCAAGATTGAGTGCAGAAGATAAAAATTATAATGAAGAAGAAGCAGAAGCATACAATAAAAATAAGTCTAATAAAAATAAATCTGACATAACTAAAACAGAGAAAAAATCAGGGGACAAAAAACAAGTTGAAGTATACACAAAGAAGTCAGAAGAAAAAAAGGAAAAGAAAGTAGAAAAAGAAAAAGAAAAAGACGAAGATAACAATAATAACTTTGGTGAAGGTCCAAATGAGGGAGATAAAGATAACAACAATCCTTATTTTTACGCCAAAGAATTAATAAAAAATAATAAATTCATATGTTTCTATGGAGAAGAAATTTTGTATTGGTATGACTTCAAATCTGGAAAATATTATATGAATGGAGAATCAATAGTAAAAAAACTTGTACAAAAAATTTCCAATAAAGATTATAGAGGAGTAAGAAAAAATCATGTTTCTGAGACTATTGAATTAATAAAAAGAAATTTTCTAAGACCAAAGCCATATGAAGATGAATATAAACATATATTACTCGTAGGTAATGGTATAATAGATACCAGTACATTGAAAAATCAAAATGATCCAAAAGTTACATTTCACCCATATTTTAATAGTAAATATTTTATATTGAGTGGTGTACCTTGGAAATATGAACCAAATGCTGATTGTCCAAGAATTAATAAGTTTTTAATTGAATTGGTTATTGGTATAGATAGATGTAGTAAATATACCAATTGGGGAGATTTGTTTGCATCACTTTCATATGATGAGAAAAATAAAGTTAGAACTCTACCCGAATTTATAGGCTATTGTCTTTTGAGATCGTGTGATTTTAAGAAATGTCTAATATTAAAAGGCGGTCCAGATTCTGGTAAAAGCAAGTTTACTGATCTGGTTGAAAAATTTCTTGGGTACGAAAGTTGTTCTGGAGTATCATTACAAGAAATGAGACAAGAATACAACATAGCAGAGATTTATGGTAAAATGGCCAATATAAGAGCAGAATTAAGTGGTAAGAGATTGGAGGATACTTCTATAGTAAAAATTTTTATAAATGGAGATCCAGTGACAGGAAGAATTATCAGATCTAGACCCATAAGATTTCAACCTCATGCTAAATTAATTTTTGCTACTAATATATTTCCTGCGGTTTCGATGAACGAAGACAATTCTTTTTTTGGTAAGATAATAGTAATTATGTGTCCAAACGCATTTCCTAGAAATGATGCTTTTTTTGATTATATATCAACACCAGAAGAGATGTCTGGTCTTCTAAATGTTGCGATAAGAGGATTAGAAAGACTAATGACAAATAAGAGATTTTCATATGAACCAAATGCAGACGAAATAGCCAAGTGGTTCCCAAGATATAGTGAAAAGGGCGGAAGAAGATCATATGTTGAAGAATAATAAAATAGTAGAACGATAACAGGAGATAAAATAATATGGAAGAAGATGAAAAAATAGAAGAAAATAACAACATCAGTGAAAAGTTTATGAAAAAGTTAACATTTATGAAAGAGTTAACAAAATTATCCGACGATGTGGGAAACCTTTCTGTTAATCTTTATGAAAATAAAGGATTTATAACGGACTTGAGAAAATTGAAAAGTGACATGGAATATATAATAGAATTAAACAAAGATGTGGAAGAATATATAATAGAATTAAATAAGGATATAGAAAAAATGGTAATACGTATAAATAAAAATAAAGAGTTTGCACAGAGGCTAACTACATTCGAAAACAATATAGAAAAAATGTTAGTTACAAATAGAAAATCGATTATAGCAGCTAACAGAAAATGTATGAACAATTTAAATGAAGCAGAAAGACTGATAAGAATTACTAGAGATAATATAGAGAATCTAGCATATTTAGATGGTACTACAGAAAAAGAGTAATGATAACATGCAATTAATCTACGAATCTGAAGTAAACAAACTTTCTCTAAGAAAAAAGGGAAAAAAATTTGGTTTATATGATAAGGCTATTGAATATCATTTGAAAACTATAAAAGAAGGAATAGAAAATGTCGAAAAAGAAAAAACGAAAGATATTAATACTAAAGACTACAGAATAGATGAGGAAGATTTAAGGGAAATGTTAGGAGAACATCTAAAGGATAATAGTATTGCTGGAATTCTTAGAGGATTGAGATATCATCTATGGAAATACAATATTACTGTATATACAGCAATAAGACCAAGTAGAAAAATGGCTTTTTTATTTAGAAAACTATGTGATGCTGATGTGGCACCGTTTGATGTAGCACCATATGGAATGTATGTAGATAGATAGTTAGTTGATTCTTGCTGGTTGATCTACCTAGTTAGTAACGTCCAGGAATCCCCGTAATACGTGACACTCCCCGGTTAACGTTCTCCGGTTGTTTATTTTGTGGACTAATACTAACTTAACTAACTAGGTAGACCAACCAAGTGTCGGTTCATTACGTTGGGATTACTTCATTTTACGTTGGGAGCTTCTATACAGTTCCCAAATAACGTCGAATATAAAAATATTAATATATAAATATCAGTAAACAAGATTATGCATGCTCTGCTGCATCTAGCAACGTAGGCAACGTAGGCAACGTTGGAAGGTCCTATACTTTTATATTTAAATTGTTCATTCTATAACATTGCTCTTTGTTTCGCAGTATATTCTACTAAAATAGGTTTTGGTATTTCTTTTCTTTCATCATTTATCTCATCTTCATCGTTTGCATCTGTTTGCACTTTTTTTGCTTTTTCCCTTTCTAACATAGCATCGGCGATAGCCTTGCGCTCTTCTTCACCCCAACCAATTTTATGACCCCTTTCTAAACATCCATAACATTCCACGTTCTTATCGACATGCTGATGAATTTTCTTGACATGGTCTATTGACATAGACGCCCCACAATCCGGGCATTTAGCAAATTCTTTTAACATTTGCTTTTTGGTTAGCTCCTTTTCTAGATCGCACAAAAATTTTATTGTTTCATTGGTAGATTCGAAATTTCTTTTCCTCTTGACGTTGGTCAACATTCCTACTATGTTTTCCTTTACTACAAGGGTTTTCTTATCCTCCATATATTTTTTGGCGTATGGATTTTGAATCTTATTTTGGTCAATGTCCCTATTTTGATTCGACTTGCTTTTTGGTGTTTCGGGCACCTTCCTAACGTCGAAACCCATATCTATTTTTTCTTGTGTGTTCATTTGTGTTCACTTCCTTGTCTTTTGATTTTACGATGCTTCTTTTCTGACTTACTAATTTCTATGCATGTACTATATGTAGAATACACAGTTATTCTATGCGAGTTTTGACAGTTTTTTGGGTAGAATGTGTATGTATTATACTCGAGTTATGATTATAATACATACGCATTCTATGCGAGTTTTGACTGTTTTTTGGTTAGGATACATATGTATTTTATACACGTACACGCATAGGTTCTATATATAGATTGTGCTCGAGCCAACCTTTTTAAGAATTTTTTTCTATAGACGCCATTATGAACAGAAAAAAAGCTTTTTTTCTGAAAGGAATTATAATTTGTAGCGTTAACTATATATACACCTACAGACAATGTACATAGTAAGATTTTTTGCTTAAAAGCAAACGATCGAAATATAATGAAAGGTCGGTATGGCCAAGTATATGCGTATGACATAGCACAGGCTAGCTGGCAGAATCCGGATCGGATAAGCACGGGTGTAGCCCAAAAGGTGTGTCTGCTAATGTGTCATTACAGTGGATGCTTTGAAAAGGTGATATACGACGGTCTACCAATGTAGTGACTGCTATGAAGAAGCGTTATGATTTATGATAAAAGCTAATCGCAGTGTCGGTGAACTATTCACTTTATCTTAAGTGTCTGTGAAGTATTGCGAACTATTCGCAGTTATCAGTGAACTATGTCGGTGAAATAAAAAAATGTTAGATCAGTTCTTTGAATGCAGGACATTAGATTTAACGAATAGGATATTAGACTGTTCTAGACAAGCTGCGATAGTTATCAGGACATTAGATTTAACGAATAGGATATTAGATTGTGTATTAGACAAGTATTAGACAAGTTGCGATAGTTATAATAGTTGTATAGTTGAATTATTATGACGCAGTTACGCAGTTATCAGTGAACTATGTCGGTGAAATATGCAAGGGTTAAAAAAAAATGTTGATAAGGTTGTGGTAAGTTGACCGTTTGTACATGTCTATATCCATTGCATATTGTTGACAAAAGGGACATGGAAATTGGTGAGGAAGAACCAATTGAATATCTAGCAATTCCGCAGGAAGTCATTGATGATATGGAAGGAAAAATTAATATTCCGGACATTGAAGTTGTTAAAGAGGAGGGTTTTGATGGTATAAAAAAGGATTATGTTAAAGTTCAGTGGGCAGATCCTTTTGGTGCTGTAACGAAGAGGTATGATGTTAATGATCATATCATGATAATAGGATGTGATTTGTCTGCGTGTAAGATTTCAAAATTGAAGTCATCAAAGTCATCAAAGTCGTCAAAGTCAAAATCAGGATCTTGTAAATGTGAAGAGAAAGAGGTATATGCAGTTTTACATCCTTTTGATGAATGGCGTAGTCACCATATTGTTGAAATTTCTTGAAATAAAAAGATGATAAAAGATAATTGAAAAAAGTCTTGACGGTCTTGGATATCTAATAAGATATCTTTGATAATGTAACCAGTAGCAAATAGTAAATTGAGGTGAAAAGAAATGGAATTTGAAAGAAGGAGAAAGAGAGGCGGAGCAGGTCTCAGAAAGGCTCGTTGTGTAAGGAAACAAATGGCAAAGGGAAAGGGTAAGAAAGCTGCGAGACGTGCATGCGGTGTCAAATTACGCAGGTAAGTAGGAAGGCGTAGGTAGGTAGTTTATGCCAGAATTCGGAACACGGAAGTATGGTGATAAAAGAGGCCGAGTAATGAAGGCCTGTAAAGGTAAAAGAGGATGTGCTTTCAAACATTGTTTGGAGGAACACGGAATTAGGCCTCCAAAATCAATAAGAAAGGTGTGTCCGAGATAGTAAGAAAGTGAGAAGATAATAGAGAGGTGAAAGAATGGCTTTTTATAGAGCTGGTCCCCTAGGAAAAATATCAGAAATGGCTGAAGAGGGTTTTGGCGTTGCTGGTGGCTTCATCGCAGGAGGCATCTTAGGGAGACAATTTGAAAATGCATTGGTAAAAGTACCTGTTACCGCAGCAGATTCCTTTGGCAAAAAGTTATATGCGGCGGCAGCAAATAATGTACCAAAAGTAGTAACTAGGTCGTTGTTAACAAAATATGATGCTGGAGCTACAGGGACAAAAGATGCGTCAAAAGCATTGCTTGGTTCAGTAGCATATGATCTCTTGCTAAGGATAGCAAATAAAGGTGTAAATCCTGCATCAGTTGATCTTGGCGGGTATAGAATACTTGGTAATGGAGCAGGATTAAATCAGGCTTCAGTACAGAGAATTATTCAAGAAAATAGTGTTCTTCGAACAGAATTGAATAAGGCGATGCAAAAATTAGCAGGTAATGGAGTAAGAATACCTGGCATGGTAAGTCCTGATATGCCTGGACGTGGAGGAGATTTCCAATATGGATCGGTTCAGTCTCCTGCTGTACAGAATAGGCAGAGAAAGTATGGTGCAATGCCATGGACTCCTGATGTCATGGAAAGAGAAAGGAGATTTGGTGCGATGCCTTTTGAACAGAATCCGTCTAAGACATCAAGAGAAAAGCGTTACGGATTTATGACATATCCGTCTGAAACACCGTTAGCAGTATTTAATATGCAATAATTGTATGGTAATTTCATAATGGTGAATTAGAAATTAGAAATAATTAGGAATGATAGATAGGAAATAAAGGAAAGGAAATATAGGTGATATAAATGGCTGAAATAGTTTCAACTGATGGATTACAATTGGGAGCAAAACCTGATTATTCCGCATATGTTGAATATCTGGAGTCTCTCGGATGGAGAAGAAGCCAGTTAACATTGGATGAAATGAATACGAGAATTGTGACTCGAGCAGGGCTTGCTGCCGCAGCAACTGGTCAGGTAATCGATGTAAGATGTCCTGCCGGGCAGAAGATGAGCATTATGGGTACACAGCAAGTCCAGAGAGGTGCTGATGCAAGAACTGCACACGCTCTCAGGATAAGATTGGCTGGTACTTCTGATGTCGAAATCTCGCAGTATACAAAGATAAGGTTGACCAAAGAAAAGACAACTGAAGATATTGTTCAGTTGGCAAGAGTGTTCTATGCTGATGTCAACCTTACGAAGCAGGTCATTACTGCAACTGGTGGTCAGGCACTGCTTAAAGATGATTCGCAGTGGTACCGGTTTAAGCAGGGAATTGAATTGAACGGGGAAGAACACTTCTTTGTCTATGTCGTAGCTGAAACACCAACTGGTGGACCTAATCTACCTGATGTTGCAATTGAAAGTACACATGTGAAATTCGCCCTGGATATAGACATGTGGACCTCTTGAGCTAGATAAATAAACGGAATGATAAACCGAATGTAGATAAATCATGCAGATAAAATAAGGAGTCTGCATGATATTCTTTTTTTAACATGATATTCTTTTTTTAATCTAAGTCAACAGAAGGTTTTTGTTTTCATAAAATATTTCAAGATGATTAGTTCAAGCTAATGTCGCTCTACTATAAACTATTTTTAACTTCCCACAATCCCCATATATCAATTATAGCAGAGCGATATTATTTTATTTATTATTTTTTTGATACAGAGTAATAGGAGATGCCGTCAATCATGATTTATCAGAAATTAACAAGGGATAGTCCCAATAATACAAGAATTTTAGCAGGACATAGTTCTTTTACTGTAGAACAATTGGAAGAGGAGATAAATATGGATACGGAAATAGGGAAGAAATTGAAGTCTATTGAAAAGGAACTTGATAAATATTGATGCTTTTTAGGGTAAAATAAATGTCTAGAAAAAGAATCAGAGATAGTAAAATAGACTCATTTGTTATTCCTGTTGATACTATACAAAAGATGAATGAGTTGAATCATCAAACTTACCAAACGGGTAAAGAGCAGGGTATGGCACTTTGTCTAGATAAAAAAGATAAAAAAGAGATGAAAATTGTTCCAGGAAATTCATCTGTAGGTGATGAGATTTCAATTTGGGTGCCAGAAACATGTAAAGAGAGAGGACAGAGGTATATTGGTTCTTTCCATACGCATCCTCAACCTTCTGAGACAGCATTCAGCGCAATGGATTTGTTCTCATCTTGTGCTGTCAAAAGCAAGTTGGATTGTGTTGGTATGAATAAAAAAGGCGAAATAGTTTGTTTTACAAAGAAGGATAAGAGTGTGTCATGTCAGAAAGATGCTGAAGCTCTTGTTAAAATAGAAAATATGTATGGCGAACTTGGTGAAGAATATGATGGTGATATAATCCCGGATGCAGTAATTTCTACAGTTGACAAACTAGTAGAAAAGAAGTTCATTTCAAAGAAAATATTATGAATGTTAGATCAGTTCTTCGAATGCAGGATATTAGATTTAACGAATAGGATATTAGATTGTTCTAGACAAGCTGCGATAGTTATCAGGATATTAGATTTAACGAATAGGATATTAGACAAGTATTGGACAAGTTGCGATAGTTATATAGTTGTATAGTTGAATTATTATGACAAGAAAGAGATCAGACGACGATGAAATTATCAATATAGAAGAAATAACGCCAAGAACCAAGATATTATATTTAACAAAAGATTATTTGAAGAATAGAAGAGAACCAGAAAGTATTGGTGATTAATTATGTATAATAATTTAAATTCAAATTCAAATTCAAATCCAAATATTCAATCTTTAACTTTCAAAGATGTTGGTGCAATGAGATATATCTGGTTAGGCGTAGAGATTTCTTTGGCGAAGTATGCACACGATACCAAACATAGTACTTGGGCAATAATATTTGGATTGTTAAGTATAGGAACTGCGGGTTCGATAATAGAAGATATTAGAAGGCCATAAATATGGTAATGGCGTGTGGTTGGTGGATTCATGATATTGTAGTTACAGATAAGAAAGTAGATTTTTATATTGGTGTAGTGGGAAATAGTTGGTCCATTAGTTTAAAGAATGTTGCTGGTATTGTAGAGGCGGGGACATCGGGTTCGTCGTATGGTAATCATTCTCTAATGGCAACTACATATGGACATCATATATTAGAACTAAATTGTAGTTGGAAATCTTCTAGTCAAAATCCGTGTGAGATTTGTGATGTAGATATTCCTGTTCCTATTTGTGCAGATGTGTCCGTTAGTATGGTAGTAGATATTACATAAGGATTATTATGACGGTTAATTTGATTAATTCAGTTAATTCAGTTAATATATTGGTGACAAGACCAAATAAGAATGGTGATCCCACTTCGTATACGTATACTTGGGGAGAAGAAGCCGTTAAGATGATGAAGAAACTTGGTTATAATGTTATTGATATTAGAGCCGATGATGTCAATTATGAAAATGTAACCTCTGCCATAAGGGAATATAAGCCACGTTTGTACCTACATTGCGGTCACGGCTGTCCGACCGCATTAGTAGGTCAAAAAGAATGTATAGTTACAAGGAAATTCGACTTAGACGAACTTTTGGGAATGGACAATTTCTTAGAAGTTATTCAGCCACTTAGTTATGAGACAGGTTGTAAGTATATGTGTCAGTTAGATGGAATGGGTAGTATATCAGATCTCTGTAGTCCTATTTGTAGTTATGATACAAATATAGGGTTGTTAAGAGATACCATTGTTGTTACGATAGCGTGTTATTCTGGTGCGCAATTAGGAAGGTGTGCCATAAGATATGGAGTGGATTCATATGTGGGATATGACGATCTTCTTTTATTTCCGGTAGATAGTATGCAGAGCGAAAATATATTTAAAGATGTCCATATAGTATTTATCAAAGAACTGTTAGAAGGAAAATCAGTAGGCGAAGCCGAATTTGAAATGAATCGGTACGAAGATTCAATGATAAAACTATATAAGAGTACCAAGTGGGTGAGTCTGCCTCTTTTGTGGAATAAGATGCATAGAAAAGTACTTGGTGATAAAGATGCTAGAATATTTGATTAATATTTGATTAATATTTGATTAATATTTGATTAATATTTGATTAATATTTGATTAATATTTGATTAATATTTGATTAATATTTGATTAATATTTGAT
>Ga0180008_1001439_pt1 | contig 14981 bp, 14 predicted proteins | sample MM_PW_MetaG_FD_121121 | JGI IMG/M metagenome (GOLD analysis project Ga0180008, IMG submission 121121) | Groundwater microbial communities from the Aspo Hard Rock Laboratory (HRL) deep subsurface site, Sweden - MM_PW_MetaG | ecosystem: Environmental > Aquatic > Deep subsurface > Groundwater...
ATTGAACCAGAATTATTGACGAGACTATTTAAATTAGCATAGATTGCTTGCATAAACTTGCTATAGGTGGAAACACCCATAGCATCCCTAAAGGTATCCGCATTGTTTATGTAAATAGAAACGGTGATTCTATTTACATTTGTATTCTTTTGATTGATAATATAATCCAATAGTGCAGTGGTATTTGGAATATGCGTCTCTTGATTAAAAGAGTACATTTGTTTGATTAATAAATTTTTTTCCTTCAAGCGTTCAGAAAAAAATCCACTTAGATAACCAATGAGTAAAAATATAACTATTCTATAAATATAATTGATCGGTTCTTGTTGCGTCATTTGGATGGTATCCAAAGGCATAAGTGGACCTAAAAGTATACCAGCAATCAAGGCAGTTAAAAATCCCCATTTTTTCCCTAATAACATGCCTGCTATTAAAATGGGGATATACATTGTATGGGAATACACATATGTGATGCCTCCGGTTGCATAAACAAGCCAATAAACAAAAGGCACAGAAATAAAAATAAAACAAAATGTAATTACTTTATAATTTTTTGTTGTGTAATCTATTATATTTTTTAAGTATTTCTGCTTGTTTACCACTAAATCACCTCAAAGCATATTTGATTCAGTTCAAACATTGAAGCATGAAGATTATAATTGCATTTTATCACTTTTAATAACAATATACAAAGATTGGGCAATATATTATGATAGATTTCGAAAAATATATAAAAATCTTTTTATTTTATGACTTGATCATCTGCTTGTTTTTTTAATATCAAGCAATTCGTATTTTGAGAACAAATACTTCTTATGGCAGAAATGGCATTCGATTTCAGCTTGACCATCTTCATGAATTAAGGTGTTCATCGTTTCATCATCCAATGCTGAAAGAGACTTACTAAAGCCATATTTTGTACAATGACAAGTATAACTGATATCTGTTTTTTTCAATATTTCTTCTGTACCTTGAGCTAAAAGAGTTAGAATTTCTTCTGGTGTTTTACCATCCTTAATTAAGGATGACATAGGAGGAAGTGCAGAAATAATACCTTCTAGACTTGAAATCGTTTCTTCTGTTACATTGGGCATTAATTGAAGGATATAGCCTCCACTAGCAAGTACAGAATAATCAACATTAACTAGAACACCAACGCCTACAGATGAGGGTGTTTGTTCAGATTTAGTAAAGTAATATGTGAAATCGTCACCAATTTCTCCTGTTTGCAATTCGGATGAAGAAGTAAAATATTCTTTCATACCTAAATCTTTTGTTACATGAAGGAACCCTTCACCTATAGCTGAGCCAACATTAAGTTTACCTTTTTTTGGACCATCTTCATATTGCATATAGACATGAGGATTTTTTATTTCTCCTCGAACTTCTCCAATTGTGTTTGCTTCAACAAGCATCGAGCCTATCGGGCCATCACCTTTAATTCTAAGGGTGATTCTTTCATCTTGCTTATACATTAATCCCATCATAGCGGATACGGTTAAAAATCTGCCCATAGCAGCAGTTGCGGTTGGCCACATGTCATGCATCTTTCTAGCCTCTTCAACAAGGTCAGTCGATGAAGCTACATAGATTCTAACGGTTTGATTATAAGCATAGGCAATTAAAGCGTAATCTCTCATATCATCATTCCTTTTCCATACATATTGTAGCATATATGATTGTTTTTCATAATTTCAAATCATTTCAAACCTTAATTATTAATTAAAATTCCAATAAAAGCACATATGGGTTTGTTATATAGATAATGAATCAATGAAAGGAATCACCTTATGCCCACTTATTTTTTCTTAATTAATTTAATGATATTGCCTATACTTGCTTATTTTTTTGCTGCAAAAATTCATAAATGGAGCATCTATCTATTCACCATTTCAGCTATAGTTGCTGTAGTGTCTATCATCTTTTACGAAAATCCATTATTTAGTTATATCAACGATGGATTCTTAGGATTGAGTTATTTGATCATTGTTATGATTACCGGAGCCTTTAATAAAAACACCAAATTTGCAAAAAGATTGTTTATGGTAAGAAAGGAATACTCCATTATTGGATTTACACTCATCATTCCTCATGGTCTAATCTTCTTATATTATTCTTTAATAGGTTCGGTTGCTTTTGAATGGTTTGGCATTATTAGTTTCGTCGTGATGATACCACTGTTCATTACTTCATACCATTTCATCAAAAAGAAAATGGGTATCAATGCTTGGTAAAAGTTACAAAAATTTGCTTATCTAAGTTATGCTTTACTGTTTATCCATTTGATTGTCACCACATCAACTTATGCGTTATTATACATCATTATATTTGGAGCCTATAGTTTATTAAAACAAAAAAAAATGTTTTCAAAACATTTTCTATTCCTAAAACTCTAGTGACAACATCATTAATCTTATTTGCAGTGATCCAATTTTCTAATGTAGAAGTATTCTCTAGTACAGCAACGACATCGTTAATACCAGATACATATACATTAACTGATGGTGTTTATAGAGCTCAGGCTGTTGGATATGAGAATTTGGTAGTTGATTTAGAAATCGAGATTGTTAATCAAGAGATTGTTAGAATTACATTGTTTGATTCTGGGTGTACCGAAGAAGATCGTAACGGTATATATTTAATCGCAGCAAATCGTTTGGTAGATGAAATACTTTCAAGTAACTCAGCAGATGTGGACATTATAACGGGTGCCACACACACAAGTGAAGGTATTATTGAAGCCGTAGAAAAGCTTTATTACAAGCTATGAATTAATTTTGTCTAATCTCCCAATATCATCATTAAAGCTTAATTGAGATTTTGTGCCAGCAAAAATAATCTCATTAAGCTTTTTTGATAAACTTTCGGCTTTTCTATTGAAAATATCAATTAATTATTCGCAATACGTGATTTTTTAGCAAGAATGCTTTAAACTATAAAGGTGGTAAAAATTAATTAAGTCGCAGAGGTAAGACATGTCATTTAAGATTAAAGATTTAGTTATTGAAAATAAAATCATATTGGCACCAATGGCTGGCGTATCCAATAGTCCTTTTCGTATATTATCTCGTGAGTATGGTGCTGGATTAGTGTTTGCTGAAATGGTTTCTGATAAAGGATTATTGCATAGTAATGAAAAAACTATTAAATTGCTTTATATGACCGAAGCTGAAAAACCGATGGCACAACAAATATTCGGATCAGATTTGAAGAGTATGGTGGATGCTGCTGTTTATATAGATCAACATAGCAATGCTGATATTATTGATATCAACATGGGATGCCCCGTTCCTAAAGTAGCCATTAAAGCCCAAGCTGGAGCATCTTTGATGAAAAATCCAGATTTGATTTATGAAATCGTCTATTCTATTGTTAAAAAAGTTAGTAAACCGGTGACGGTAAAAATAAGAAGTGGTTGGGATTCTGATACTGTTAATGCCGTTGAAGTTGCTAAAAAAATAGAACAAGCAGGAGCGAGTGCTATTACTGTTCACGCAAGAACAAGAGCACAAGGCTATGCTGGTTTTGCTGATTGGGATGTTATAAAAGCAGTTAAAGAGAGTGTGAGCATACCTGTTATTGGCAATGGGGATGTTGTTGATGGTCCTAGTGCAAAGAAAATGCTTGACTATACTGGATGTGATGCAGTCATGATTGGTAGAGGAGCATTGGGGAATCCTTGGGTCTTTAGAGAAATCGATGCATATTTGAAAGATGGCACAATTTTAGATAAACCCACACTTCAAGAAGTCAAAGATATGATTATCCATCATTTAGAAGCTTTATGTGATTTGAAGGGTGAACATATAGGTGTTCTAGAGATGAGAAGTCATGGTCCTTGGTATTTAAAAGGAATTGAACACGCAAGTACACTTAGAAAACAATTATCACAAGCAAAGACTAAAGATGAAATCATTGGTTATGTGAATGCATTCTTTGATAAATAGTTTATAATATCAATGGACGGAAGAGTATCGAAGTGGTCATAACGAGCTGCACTCGAAATGCAGTCATCCGTAAGGGTGCATGGGTTCGAATCCCATCTCTTCCGCCATAAAATTTGAACGCCTGTTTAACAGGTGTTTTCTTTTTTGGCGACAACGCTATAATACGTTATTGACATTGTGGCGAACAATATGACGACAATATGGCGAATGATATATTGACAATTTGGCGAATTGCAGTATAATTAAAGCTAAGGTGGTGATGATATGTATTTACCAAGATTAATTGAAAAGAATATTGAAGACAAAATTTTATATATAGGAGCAATCCAAATAGAAGGGCCAAAGTGGTGTGGGAAGTCAACAACCGCAGCGAGGTATGCTAAAACGATAGTGAAGTTACAAGATCCTACCGTTTTTACTAGATATCAAGTTTTTGCTTCAACTGGAAAAACAGACTTACTGTATGGTATTAAGCCTATTTTATTTGATGAATGGCAAAAAATTCCCGAATTGTGGGATTTTATTAGATTAGACATTGATGAACATCAGGGGGTCGCGGGTCAGTACCTACTTACTGGTTCAACAAAACCACTTGAAGATGAAAACCGACATTCTGGAGCAGGAAGAATTGCTAAAATTATTATGAGGCCAATGTCATTATTCGAATCCAAGGAATCCACCGGAGAAGTTTCAGTTGACAAATTATTTAATGAACCAAAGTATCATGTGAGAGGAACTTCAAAATTAACAATACTTGATCAGGTGAATTTGGTATGCAGGGGAGGATGGCCAGGCTTATATGGACTATCTACAGGAAAAGCGTTACAATATGTAGATGATTATTTTCAAAGTATAATCAATACAGATATCACTAATGTCGATGGAATCAAACGGAATCCAAGTCGTGCAAAAGCAATTTTGAGAGCATATGCAAGGAATATTTCTACATTGACGGATTATCAAACCATGATTCGGGATTTAGAGAATATCGGTGAAGGGGTAGATAAAACAACGTTTGCTTCGTACCAAAACGCCTTTGAAAAACTATTTATCATTGAAAACGTTGATGCTTGGACTCCAAAACTTAGAAGTGCAACTAGAATTAGAACGAGCCAGAAAAAACAGTTTGTTGATCCATCTATAGCCGCACTTGCATTAGGGGCAACACCCGATGATTTGGGTGAAGATATGGAAACATTTGGTTTTTTCTTCGAGTCTTTGGTGACAAGAGACTTAAGAGTGTATATGGATAAGTTAGGTGGAACAGTATTCCATTATCGCGATAAAAACGACTTAGAAATTGATTGCATTTTAAAATTAAGAGACAGCAGATGGGCTGCGGTAGAAGTTAAGGTTGGTGGCAATCAACTTGATAGTGCAGCATCTAACTTGATTAAACTAAAGGAAAAAGTTGATACAGAACATATGAAAGAACCGTCATTTTTGATGATTCTTTACGGTGGAACAACCGCATACAGGAGAGCTGATGGCGTGTATGTCGTGCCAATTGGATGTCTCAAAGATTAAAAAAACAAACTCCATACTTATCACATAGCAAACTTGGTTGTGACAACCTAAAAAGTGGCACAAACTTGGTTATGACAACACATATGTGTTTAACACCTGTTTAACAGGTGTTTTCTTTTTGTTAATACTCAAAATTTTATTTTAACATTTATGATATAAATACAGGTAGACGAGCATGGATATAAGATTGCAAATAGGGAGGCATATTTAGAAGAAATAATTTCTAATAATATTGTATATAATGAGACAACAATATACAGAATAGAACGTATGAAAAATTTTAGTGCAATGCTTTAATGAAGATATGTAAAAAAACTTATGTCGTTCTTTCGAAGTTTCATATAAATGCAACGGAATTTCTTATACAAATAGAATGATTGTTGCAAAAATAAATTAGATTGCATTTTTATGCATCAAATACAGACTTTTAATTATCTTCTTGTCAAGAAATACGATAATTAATTTACAATAGTTGAATGATAATACAAAAATACTTGTTATATTGTTCAATATAAGGTAAAATATGATTGAGGAGTGATAACTATGAAATACATTGAGATATTTTCTGAAAAAAGAGTGTTTGATTTTTCCTTTGTAGTTGGAATAACCAATAGTGAAAACTTGGCTCGTGAAACATTGCAAAATTATTTAAAAAAAGGGTACATAAAAAGAGTTAAGAAAAACTTATATGTAACTATGAGTTTCGAAACGACTGGTGTTATACCTAGTAAGTATGAAATAGCATCAAATATTACAAAAAGTTCTTATGTTTCTCATCATAGTGCCTTTGAATACTATGGATATAATAATCAAGTTTATAATGATGTTGTAACTGCTAGTATAGAGCGATTTTATGATTTTACATTTGAATATAACGAGTATAAGTATAAAAATGTTTCTAATGATAAGTATGTAGACACAATTAATGGTGTACGCGTAAGCACACTACCAAAAACAATAGTAGATTGTATAGATGATGCAAAATCGTATGACGATATGGAAGAATTAATTTATAATTTATCTGCACTCCCAGTAATCAATGGATCACAGATTATGGAATATTTATTATTTGTGAATAAAAAAATTCTCTTTAATAAAGTAGGACTAGTACTATCGCATTTTAATGATGGATATTTGGTTGATGATTCAATTCTAAATCAAATGAAAACCCTAGGTATTAAAGGTGTGAAGTATTTCACAAACGAAAAACATCGTTTAAACAAATACTACAAAGAATGGAATCTATATTGTTACAATTTAGACAAGTTATTGGTGGAGGATGAAGATGAGAAATTATAATTTAAGAGACTTAACTAACATTGCTCAATATAATAAATTTAATAGAGATACTTTAGAAAAAGTATTTCGATTATCTGAACTACTAAAATTATTTAATGAAAATGAAGAACTTAAAGGAAAATATGTTCTAAAGGGTGGGACAGCAATTAATTTATGCTTGTTTGATTTTCCTAGACTGTCAGTTGATATTGATATGAATTTTAATTCTAATTCCTCCAAAGAAGAAATGTTGGAGATGAGAGAACTACACAGAAAACTCATTAGTGCTTTTGTTGCTCTAGATGGATATACTATTGATCCGAAATCAAGATTTACTTTTACACTTGATTCATATCTTTTAAAGTATACAAATGCAGCTGGAAGCAGAGATAACATAAAGATTGAACTGAATTATTCAAACCGTATTCAGATTCTTGAACCGGTGAACTATAAATTAAGCTCACAAATAATTAATAATGAATCTATTTTAGCTCTTAACAAGGTTGAATTATACGGAAGTAAGATAGCAGCTTTAATAGGAAGAACTACTTCAAGAGATATATTCGACGTATTTCAACTTATTAACAAATAAATACTAATGGACAGCGAGTTAGACATGCTTAAAAAATGCAGCATATTCTATCTTTTAACATCAAACGAGTTTCAACCGCTTGGTGATTTATTGAATCAGTTTAAGAAAAACATGGAAAACATGTCATTTAGTGCAATAAAACGTAATCTTATTCCACTGCTACATGTTGGTGAAACAATAGATATCGATGATTTTAAACAAACAGTAAGCCAATTTATTGAAACCTTATTTGAGTTAACTGAAACTGAACAAAAATACATAGATTCCTTTAATGAGGGTAAATTTAATCCAGAACTATTGTTTCATAAAACAATAGCAGATAGATTAAAAGAACATCCAATGGTTTTATGGAAGATGATGAATCACAAATAATAATTAAGAGGTGGATGATGTCAGATATTGAAAATTCCAAAGTATTCATATCATATGCTTGGAAGAATGAAGAGTGTGCTGGATTGGTACGGTTTTTGAACAGTCGGTTGTTATACCTTATGCATCCAAAACAAACTCCATACTAATTACATAGAAAACTTAGTTGTGACAACCTCAAAAGTGGCACAAACTTGGTTATGACAACACATTAGCTATTTAGGGGTTTGAACTTAATTGTTCAAATTCTTTTTTTATTGTTCTTTAGATGATCGAATGTTATATCTAATTATTAAAAACCACATGTAAAATGCTACTGAAACAAAAATAGTCGCATTTTAATATATCATTATCCTAATACCATATTAAGATGTGCTAGGCTTTTTCGTAAGTGATGATTGTCTATACCTAAATTAGCTATTGGTCTATTCAACATAGACTCATGAGTCAATAAATGATACAATAACTACAAAGAACATAAAGTACAAGAAAAAAGTATAAACTCAAAAAAATCTATAACATAAGAAGGAAAGATGAGATGAAATATGTAGCTTTAATTATCAGTTTGATTTTTGTTTTAGGTCTTGTTGGATGTGAAAAAGAAATAGATGATAATGATGATTCATGTAATAGTGGTTATTCTTGGGTAGATGGTAAATGCGAACTTGACGAGAACCCAATCGATAATGTTGATGATCCTATATATATCGCTAATATGAACTCTAATTACATTCCATTTGAAGCTGCAATTACATTTATGGAAGCACATCCATATTTTGAACTAATCTATTATAACGATGAAAATGTGATTTTGTATTTCACTGAGAATGGTACGGCATATCAAATCAATGTGAGTGGTGTGATTGAAACAATCTCATTAAGCTTGAGTGGTTCAGATAGAATCTTTTATTATGATGAGACAACTAATGAAATCTACTATAGAAAAAACTCTTCACTATATAAAATAGGATTTGACACACAAGAAGTAGAAAATTTACAGTTATCTGGGGAGATTCAATATATAAGCAGTGGCATGGTTTTATTTGGCAACAATACAGTGATTTTCAAGTACCCAAATTCGTTAGCAACATTAACAGACTATCAAAAAGCATTCTCTTTTTATAAGGATGGTAAATTGCAGTATGGTGTCTATAAAAATTTAGCAACTACAAGTGAGGTCGCGATATATAGTGAGGACACTATCGTAGTTGAGGGGACATTTGATGGTATATGTACACAGGTTTTAGGCTATGGAGAAAACTTTGTTGCGTTCAAAATCCCTTATGGATCCAATAATACATATGAAACACGCCAGAAAATCGGAATTTTTAATACTCAAGGGGAAATTTCATATATAGAATTTGAGGATTATGAATTGATATCAAACATGGCATTTTATGATTATATGGCAGTTGTTACATATACTGATTCCACGAAAAAATATTATGTGTATGAAACACAAGAAATATTTGATTTAAGACCTACTGGAATTGTAGATGATGGATTTTTGAGTGCAGATGCTGACTATTATTATGGATATGATAGAAATGATAATTTCTTACAAGTAAGTAAAACATCTGGTATGGCAGTGTTAAACGTGGCATCAACTACGGATAATATGAAACCTGTTGTTGAATTTTATGATGGTGTAACATCTATCTATTCTCGAGGATACTATCCTTTATTTTCAGGGGGCATATACAAACCAGATGGAACGGTAATCAATGATCAAATATGTTTATATACTGATTTAAATGAAAATAAGGGCATGTTTCTAGTAGAAACTCAAAGTGATATTTATGAGTTGTATATTCTTGATAAAATTACATATCAATCAAGTAAAGTTGAAGAATTTAACTCAATTTCTAACTTCTTAATTTATGTAGTTGATGATTATTTTGCTTTTTTAGACTACTCTGAAGATAAATTGACAGCTCAATATCCAAATATGGTTGACCTTATATTCTACGATTTTAATGGAGAATATCAGGGGACTTACAAACGACATAGCCATTCTTTATTAACTTCATATACTGATGAGAACGGATCATGGATTTTTACAGAGTATCAGTAAGTATAAAAATAAACTCCATGCTCATCGCATAGCAAACTTGGTTATGACAACAGATAATATTTAACACCTAGAAGTAGGTGTTTTTTTATTATGTATAACACTCAATGTCAGTTTATATTGGGTTGTTGATGATATGAATTCATTAAGCAAACAAAATATATAATATCATAAAAAATGATATATAACTCACATAAAATGATATATAATAGAAATAGAGGTGATATTATGCAAGAAAAAGTAAAGTTTTTAAATTATTTGCAAGAGAAATTAAGTATACAAAACGATGATTTAGCTGATTTTTTATTTATTGATAAAAGAACTCTTTATAACTATAAGAATTTTGATATCAATAATCTTCCGAGTAAGGTTAAAGAAAAACTTATCATATTCTTTCAAGGATATGAGGAGTTTTATAATGATAATCTGTCTATCGATGACATCTACCGTAAGCTAGAAAACTCTGATATAAAACTGATTGAGTATATTCGAGGTAAGTTTTTAGAGGTTGCATCTATACGCAAGAAAACTTATATTGTAACGAATACGCAAGAACTTATAAAAAAAACCGATGTTAAAAGAGATGTTCGAAAGTTAGATGAATTTATTGAAGATTTTAAAATACTAGTAGAATATTCCAATTTATCAAAGGGGTATTTATATACTATTTTTGAAATTATTATATCTAAAGTTGATTCAGAAAATGATTATCAATTTCTTGACTATATCAACAAATATAGAAAGGATGAAGAAAAATGATCGAGATTAAGAAGAATCTAGAGAAATACTACCAATTATTTGATACATATGATGTCTTCGATAATTTTATCAAGTATGCAGTTAAGGATCTTAAGCCGCAAATATATGTTGATCAAAAAGAGAATCCAAATTGTGTAGTGTTCTATTCAAGTCCTGCATATTTTATCCTTGGTGAACCAAACGAAAAGTATTCAACAAATGTCCTTGGTCTATTTTCTAAGGATTCTTGGATTATTGCGTCTTCAAATGCTTGGAAAAAAGTGATTAATGAACATTTTTTAGATGCTGTGCAAACGCACAAAAGAATATTATTTAATTCTAAATCATTAGATATAAATAATGTATTGAAACAAAGAATGGAATTACCTAAAGGATTTTCTATTCAACCTATTGAAAAGAAACATATCAGTGAAGGTATGATCTATGATGATGTGATATCTAGATTTTTTACGAAAAGCGATTTTCTCATACATGGATATGGTTTTACTCTAATAGATAATGATGAGACTTGTCATGGCTTTGCATTAACGAACTATCCAATCATTGGTAAAGATGTTGAGTTATATTTCAGAGTTGGTTATGATCATTACCCTGATTTTCGGTTAAAGGGACTGGGAACCACTTTATGCACATACTTCATCGAAGAGTCACTTCAAAGGGGATATAATCCTGTATGGGATTCTGCAAATGATATTTCTTCCCATATTGCAAAAAAACTCGGATATATAGAAGAAAAAGAGTGGTATATGTATCATGTTTTGAAATAAGATTAAGAACGAAAACTGTTTTGGAGTATTTAGTCTACTTGAAGACATATTGACATTTAAGAGAAGTCAATATATAATGAAAATAATGTTTACAAATGTAAACGAAATATATGGAGGAATTACATCCCACTTCTACACGACTGGAATATCAATTAATGGGAGTATATAAAATAAATATGAAACCTCAGACTAGAAAAGGTGACTAAAATTATGAAAAAACTAATATTCATTCTTATTGTCATGCTTTTTATGAGTTTATTTGGATGCTCCGAAGTATCAACTCAGGATCCTATAACAGATATAATTATTGATCCAATAGATGATGAACCTATTGACCAAGTGAATTTTGATTATCTAAATCAAACATTACCTACCAATATGGTTTCTAGATTTTCGATGAGCAATGCTAATGTATCTTGGTTTTGGAATGGACCACCAGTTTTTTCGCCGGATGGTAAACAAGTATATTGGTCAAAAATATATAGTTCTTGGGATGAATCCGAAATATGGTATAAAACAAAGATTAATGATAACTGGTCAACAGAAAAAAAATTAACTATCGATGGATTAACTGGTTATTTGAGCTGTCCGGTATTTGTTGATAACTCGGATGAATTATATTTTAAATATCTGTCTTTACAAATGGAAGTAACTATAATGAAAGCAACTAGAATTGAGAATGTATGGACAAATCTAGAAACACTCAATATACCAGTACCAAGCGAATATACGATAGACGGAAGATTTTCCATTGCTGAAAATAGAAATATCTATATTACTTTATTAGCAAAATCAGGAATGGAGCATATGAAGATATATTATTCTGAATATAATAATGGACAATATGGAATACCTCAAGCTATTGATATATTAAATGGAACTACTTTTGGAAGTGGCTCACCTTATATCGCAAAAGATGAGAGTTTTATTCTATATGATTCCGGACCAACAAGTAGTTATGGTGTTCAAGATATCTACGTAAGTTTTAAAGATGAATCTGGATATTTTACAAGACCCATTAACCTAGGAAATCAGATTAATTCTATTGAAGAAGAAAATAGCGCAATTATATCAGAGGACGGGAAATATCTATTTTTTACTTCAAAGAGAGATGATGATGTTTTCTATACCCCTTATTGGATTAAATTAGATGAGATAGAAGTCTTTAAGTCTAAGTAATCAAAAGAGGTAAAAATAAACACTTGTCTCTATTTTTTGAAAAGAGATGAGACGAATAGAAAGGTTGCTAATAATCTATGAAAAAAATAGTGATATTTCTGGTATTTATTCTTTCCTTTGTTTTACTGGGATGTTCTAAAAATCCAATTGATGATCAAGTCGATGACATCGTAGATGTTCCAATTATCTATAATTATTTGAATGAAGTTTTTCCAATCAATGAATCAAAACGTTTTGAACCTTCAGGATATTTAGCCAATGAAAATTGGCATTGGCATGGAACTCCTGTTTTTTCACCTGACGGTAAAGAAATGTATTGGTCCAAATATATTAAAGCATCAAACGATATTGAGATATGGTTCACAAAAGAAAACAATGATATTTGGGGGGAGCCTGAAAAATTAATTATTGATGGAATAAACGGTGCATATAACTGCCCAGTTTTTGTCGATGGAGGTAGACAATTATACTTTCTTAATTTTGATGGCATAGCATTCACAATTTATAAATTGACACGTGATGGAGATGCATGGATAAATCCAGTAGCTATTCAACTTAATATTCCAAATGGAAAAATGTTAGGGTGGAGTTTTTCAGTATCCGAAAATAAAAATATATACTTTCTGCTGTGGGATTTAAATGGTTTAGAACATCAAAAAATATATCGTTCTATCTATCACAATGGAGAATATGGAGAGTCTCAACCATTAGATATACTAGATATTGGATCAGATGGTGTCGGTGGTCCTTCAATAGCTTCAGATGAGAGTTATATTATTTTTGATTCTGTTCGCCCAAATGGATATGGAATGCATGATATCTACATCAGTTTTAAAAATGATTCAGATGAATTTATGGCACCTATCAACTTAGGGGATCAAGTTAATACAACTGGAGAAGATGCCGGTGTAGCAATCTCTCCAGACGGACTATATATGTTTTATACAACTTTAAAGGTCAATGATCTTGGATATAACCCTTATTGGATTAAAATAGATGAACTAAATGCATTCATAACAGAGTAAGAGAATTTAGATAAAGACACATTAAGGAAAGGAATGATGATGATGAAAGAACACTATGATATTACAGACTCGGAATGGGTTGTTATGAGAGTCTTACTTGATAAGCATCCCATGGGATCAAAAGAAATAATTTCAATTCTAGCAAAGAAAAAAGGTTGGAGTAATGCAACGATCAAGACTTTCTTAGGACGTCTTGTTGCTAAAAATATAATTAGTTACAAGATCGAAAAAAATGCGTTTTTTTATTACCCTCTGATTAGCGAGTTGAAATACATTCAAAATGAGCTCAAGCTTTTTTTTGGAAAGTTGTATGGAGATACTATGATTCATGAGACGAAAAATTTTGTTTTTTCTGGTAACGGAAGTACACACTTTGTTGAAACATTGGCTAATTGCCTTGAAGAAAACTATCCAAGAATGGCTTCAGATCTTGGTTTTAATTTTCCACATAAACAAATGGTTTATATACACGCCTCTTTAGAATCCCTGCATTCAGCTTTAGGGTATGAAAATGGTCCAAAATGGATGACAGCTGGATGGTTTTGGGAAATTATTCACATAGCTCCTGAAGAAGTGTTTGAAAATTCATCAGTATCAAAATCTTCTCTACATGTTTTAGTACAACTCATGTTGCATCATATCAATGAAAATGCGCCTTTTTGGTTGAAACATGGAATTTCTGTCTATGAAGCAGGTTGGAAATCACAGGAACAAATGAAAATTAGCTTAAATCAAATTCGAGATAGCATATCACCGTTCATGGTTTATGACCTGTCAACTAATCTTGATTTATTTGAAAAACAAAAAGGATTTGAAATTACTCAATCAGTGATTGAATACATTGTTGAGACATTCAAAAAAGAAAAATTGAAAGAGTACTTAAGAAATCCAGAAAATATATCCGGAATTTTTGGATGTACTCAAGTTACTTTTTGGGAAGAATGGATTAATTTTATCCATAAAAAATACACAGATGAATCAAACATTTGATAAATGTTTTATATAAACCTTTAATCACAAATCTTAAGATATAAAATGAAATTCAATATAAGCTATATAAATAGGAGCGAACAATGAATGATTATGTAAAAAATGAAATTAAGAACAACAGAAAAGCAATTAAGGAAGATTGGCGAGAGTTAAAAGAGACCATTACGGATAGAAAATTAAATTTGGAAAAGCCAGTGATGTTTAAACAGCCAGTTGAAGGTTCTTTAATCATTGATTTAGATAGAGTATTTCCTAATATTAGACAAAAAACTTTAGAAGAATGTATTAAAAATAGAAGATCTCTAAGAAGTTATAAAGAGCAGAACCTCACCTTAGAAGAAGTGACATATTTGCTATGGGAAACATCAAGAGTGGATTCTTTTAAACCTGGTATAACGTTTAGAACAATACCCACAGCCGGAGCTACAAATTCTATGGAAACGTATCTTTTCTTGAATAAGGTTGAAGGAATTGCTA
>Ga0180008_1001441_pt1 | contig 14962 bp, 9 predicted proteins | sample MM_PW_MetaG_FD_121121 | JGI IMG/M metagenome (GOLD analysis project Ga0180008, IMG submission 121121) | Groundwater microbial communities from the Aspo Hard Rock Laboratory (HRL) deep subsurface site, Sweden - MM_PW_MetaG | ecosystem: Environmental > Aquatic > Deep subsurface > Groundwater...
GAAAGCCTCGAGGAAGCACTGGCGGCCTGGCAGCGCTATCCCGATGCGCGCTATCTGGCTGGGGGCACAGAAATACATACTCTGGCCCGGCGTTCGGCTGCCTACCGCGTGGGAGCGTTGATCGACCTCAAGCGGATAGCCTCCTTGGCAGTGGTGGAAGCCGACGGCGGCTGGCTTAAACTGGGGGCTACTGCCAGCCTTAGTGTGCTGGCCGACCAGGCTGACTGGCCTTTATTGTCTGCTGTGCTGCGCGGCATAGCAGATCGCACGGTGCGCAACCGGCTAAGCCTCGGGGGCAATGTGGCCGGCCAGTTGCCCTACCGCGAAGCGCTGCTGCCCCTGCTGGTGGCCGGTGCGGAGCTGCTGAGCGTGCTGCCATCCGAAAACGGGTCGGGATTGCGGCAGCGGCGGCGGGGACTAGATGACTGTTTTGACAAGCGCCTGCAGCTGGAAGCCGGGGAACTGGTATGCGGCTTTGCGCTGCCAGAGGAGGCTGTTCTGCCGGCAGCGGCGGCTGTACAGGCTGCCATGCGGGCTGCGCCGGGTTGCAAGGTAGGGACTGGAACCGATGCAGAACCCGGGGCTGACACTCCAGTAACTTCGGCTTCTGGCCGCTGGTACACAGGGCGGCGCACCAGAACCGGGCCAGTTGATTATCCTTTGATAAGCCTTTGTGCGCAACGACAGGCCGGCGGCTGCCGTCTGGCTACCAGCGGGCTGTACCCCTACCCCTGGCATTCGGCAGCCAGCGACCAAGCATTCAGCCAGGCGGTGGAGGCACTTGCCTCTGTGGCAGGGGCTAGCCGGGGAACAGGCGACCTGGACGTCAAACCGCCGGCCCGCCTGCACTCGCTGGCGGAGGAAGTGGCCCGCACGGTAGCGGCGACCATGCCGCCGCCGCGCAGCGATTCCCGGGCATCGGGCGAGTACCGGCAGGCGCTGCTACAGCAGCTGCTGGCCGAGGCACTGGAGGCATTGTCATGATCATATACGAGCAGCCGGAAACTATCGTGTTACACATAAATAACGAAGCAAGGTCAGTAACCGTGCGGCCGGCACAGAGCCTGTTGCGGCTGCTGCGCGAACAGCTGGGTCTTACCGGCACGCGCTGCGGCTGCGAGAACGGCGACTGCGGCGCCTGCACGGTGCTACTGGACGGAATGCCGGTAAAGTCCTGCATGGTGCTGGCCGTCGAGTGCGAGGGGCATGAGATCCGCACCATCGAAGGCCTGCGCAGCCATCCGGTGCAGAAAGCCTTTGCTGCCGAACAGGGCTTTCAGTGCGGTTTCTGCACCTCGGGCATGATTTTAAACGCGGTGGCCCTACTGGAACGGCATCCGGAACCCGACGAACAGGCTGACCGCGAATGGATGCAGAGCAACCTCTGCCGCTGTACCGGCTATGAGGGCATCCGCAAGGCGCTGGCCGCGGCCCGGAGGGAATTATGTGGAAGGGAATTACCGGAGCGGGGGTAACAGAGGGGATACTGCCAGACCTGGACGTACTGATACGAGCAACCATCCGGCACGATCAGACAAATAGTCGCCAGGCTGAAACATTAACTCATGCAACAACTGCATCAATACTATTCGACACCAACGGTGTCAAGCATGTCAGTCCTAACCAGTTCCCATTCCTGATCCAAAGCCTGCAGCAGCTCTGGCCAGCCAGGCTGGCCAGTGGAATCTGACGCCTGAGCTTCCAGCTGTCCAGCCAGCGAGGCTATCGAGCTGCAGCCAAGATTAAGGGCGGCTCCCCGGATCTGATGTGCAAGCCGGCCAACGCCATCCAGATCGGCCAAATCAAGCAGTCTATGCAGCTCCGCCAGATTACGGGGAAAGGATTCAAGTGCATGGGAAAGCAGCTCGCGGTACAAAGCGGCATCATTGTTGCAACGCAGTCTAAGCTCGTCAGCCGAGAATCCGGCTGGCGTTCTGTCTGGTGTTTGGTCTGGCGCTCTGTCAGGTATTCTGTCAGGCACTTTATCAGGCCGCATGGTAGTAATCGTAGCTTCCAATACCGTGCGGATTTTATCAATTTCAACCGGCTTGGTAAGAAAGGCATCCATTCCGGCCAAGCGGCAGTTCTCCTCTTCCGCCCTGGAAGCTCCAGCGGTAAGTGCTGCTATAAAAACATGTCCACCGTCTGCTTGTTCCATTGCCCTGATTTTACGGGTAGCTTCCAGGCCATCCATCTCCGGCATTTGAATATCCATAAAAATCAGATCGGGGTGCAAGGTCCTGTATGACTCCAGTGCTTCATAGCCGTTTACAGCCTCGTGCAGCTTCGCTCCGGGCGCTAAAAATTTAAGCAAGGACTTGAACATAGTCATGTTCATCGCAACATCTTCCACGATCAGTACAGACGCTTCGCTCTGCGGCAATACTTTATTTACCGACTTCCCTGAAGCAGCTGGCTGCACCACAACGGGCTTTTTAAGGCTGTCATCGGGAAAACCGATTTTCGCTTGCACAGAGGGTGCAGCCATTTGGGCATCCTCCGAGGCACGCTGCGGAGAAGGGCACAGCGCACGATGCAGCTTATCCAACAGCTCGCGGCTCTTGACCGGTTTTTGAATATGAAAGTGTACTCCCAGGCTGCGACAGACATCGAGGATAGCCTCTTCGCCGGTACAGGGATGCATAAGAATTAGTGGTGGATGAACCTCAGCCGGTTTAAGTACATCCCGGAGCAGCTTAATCGTAGCGAATCCATCGATATGGGGCATGGGGTGGTCGCACACGATAACATCAAAAGGACCAGCAGTTTCCAGAATCTCCGCAGCCCGGTAGCCGTTCTCACAGCTGGTACAGTTGAGATTCCAGGAAAAAAGCTGCTGTTCCAGCACCCGACGGGCACTAGCATTGTCTTCTATTAACAGGCAGCGAGCGGCCGGGAGGCTATCCAATAGTGGTTCGGTTTGTCCGGACTCGGTCCGGCAATCAAGATCGAACCAGAACCGGGTTCCTTCTCCGGGGCGGCTGTCGAGCTGGATCTTGCTCTCCATTTTTTTTGCTATAAGATCGGAGATTATCAAACCCAGACCGGTTCCGCCGAATTTTCGGGTTATGGAGCTATCGGCTTGAGAAAAGGCCTTAAACAGTTTGGCCTGTTGCTCAGGGTTGATGCCTATCCCGGTATCCCGCACCGAAAAAATAAGACGATCGCGACCGCCCTCGTTTCTGGCATTCTCAACCCTGAGTTCTATTTCTCCAGTCTGGGTAAACTTGACGGCATTGCCCAGAAGATTTGCCAGTATCTGTTTAAGCCGGTTTGGATCTACCCAAATATGATGCGGAACAGCATCGGCAACATTACGAATCAGTTCCAGCTGCTTTTTTTCGGCGGCATATTTCACCAGATCAAGGCTCTGATCGAGCAGCAGGTGCAGATCGGTCTTGATAAGTTCCAGATCGAGCATACCTGCTTCGATTTTTGAAAAATCCAGAACATCATTAATAATATTTAACAACGATTGGCCAGAATGACTGGCATGATCGAGATACTGCTGCTGCAATTCGGACAAGGCAGTTGTCTTTAGAAGCTCTATAAACCCAAGCATGCCATTAAGAGGAGTCCGTAGTTCGTGACTCATATTGGCAAGGAATTCAGACTTTGCCCGACTGGCAGATTCTGCCTTGCTAACCGCGACATCCAGTTCAGCATTTTTAAGTTCCAGCTTTTCTGCCGCTTTTTCCAGGTTCTCGCGGGCACGCTTTTGTTCGCTGATGTCCCGCACTGTAGAATGCAGGATAGTCTGTCCGGAAATTTCCATGCGGTTAAGCAACACCGAACAGGGTATTAATTTCCCGGCCAGGTTCGTGTGGATCCATTCAAAATAGCAGGATCCCTCCCGCAGGGCTGTTTCAATCATGGCTCTGGCAGCTTCAGTTGATAAGCGGCCGTCGTTCTGGTATTCCGGAGAAACATCCCAGGGACCGCACTGCTGAAACTGCTCCAGCGTATCAAAGCCGTACAAGCGCAGGGCGGCAGCATTACCTTCGGTAAAATGCCAGGAGGACGGCGCTATGGTTGCCATGGCATCGCGCGACTGGTCAAACAAGGTATGGTACCTAAGCTCGCTGGCCATAACAGCCAGTTTGGCATGCTCCAGGTCTTCCATCATGTCCAGGAGTCTGTTCTGGTTATGCTGCGCCTCTTTTAGACGAAGCTCGGCATTCTCTTTGTCTTTCTGCCTCAGTTCGACAATATCCTGACGGATTAGCTGCAGTGTTTCGGCTACTGATTGCAGCGGATTATCTTTTGACAGTCGCAAATCGTTGTCGTTCTCGGCTAACAAGAGGCGGCTGAAAACCACATGCAATTCGTCCAGATGTTGCTGTTTTATCGTGAATGCGGCACTGGCAGCATTATCGTCGCTGTCTTGCTCTTTATGCTCCAAGCCTTTTCGAAGTTCATTCCCGACCAAGGCAAAAGCCGATTCCAAAGAATCGGCCAGCAACAGTTTCTGTCCTAAAAAAGCAAAAAACAGCTTGCTGGCGGCGCGAAGCAAAGGTTTGTTGGTCACGACAATCCGCAGCTTCGTTTCGACCCCATATTTGGCATTCTGCTTTGCCGTCTCTCTCAGGTAGGTCTGCCTGGTCATTAAACTGATCGTATCCGAAAAGTCGGATAGATCGATGATGAAGCAGCCAAAATCCGGCCAGCCGTCCTGGCGCACGGTGGCAAGCATCCTATCCTGCGCCGCCAATACATTATTGATAACGGCCGGTGAACTCATGGTGCCGGATATTGATTGGAAAAGGCAGATGCCCGGAATAATTCCGGCATGATAGTAGACTCCAGCCAGGGAATTCAGGTAAGACCATTCCGGATGGAACTGGACATCCTCATACTTCAGCCCTGCAGTCCTTTGCTTGGCTTCAAGAATCTTCCTGGCGGCAGCCACTGCCTCGGAGTAGGTAGTGGTTACCGCTACCTCGGTCGAAGGTTTGTACAAACTCACCGCCAGCCTTATAAACTTGGCCAGCCAGGACGCTTCTTGTATAAAAACCAGACCGATTATTATGGATTGCTGGCTTTTAAAGTACTTGGCTTCCCGCCGCAGGATACTGATGGATTGCTGTCCAGTTTCCTGTCTTTTATCATAGATCTGGACATACGGTTTGACTATGCCGGTTCTGACACAAAAATCGTCGATTTTTTCCATGAGCCCGTCCATAGCCACCGCGTCATAGTTACCTTGATAACCCCGACACTTAATACAGACAATAGAATCGCCTATTTTGGACAGCGAGGCGTAATGGTCCGGTGCCATGAGAAAATATTCATATTCAGGTATCCTGGTAACCGGCCAGCCAGTATACGGACAATACTCTATATCGTCCGGTAAAGCCTGCGCCTGTTTGGTACCGTCAGCTGTCATGTGTGCCCTTTCCCGACATCAGCAACTATCGTTCCTGCCTGCCATTCTGTCAAACTAACAACACGGTAATAGAATACTCGGCAGCAGACGGCAGCTTATTTGGAAATCGGCCGGAACTCAGTCCGCCGGGTTATATTCGCGCAATACCTTTGGTGCGTCGTAGAAAATCGGCACGGCCGAGGCCCGCCTGATGGGGACCGCCTGATGGGGACAGTCCCCGGTAAAAACTGTTTTACATCCTCGGCTTAGCGGGAGCGTGGCTGAACAACACAGCGTAACGCAGAAATCCGGCGCACGTTCTGATATTTCAACTTGACATCAGATAAATACCATGCTTTCATAGTACCGAGGCGGCAGCTCTCGTTTGCCGCGATCCCGTTCTGTGGGAGCTCTCTGTGCAGCGCATACGCAAACATCCGGTGGCCGACCAGCGGCCAGCGGCAGCTGAGGTTCAATTTACTTTCGATGGTCAAGCCTGTACCGGCCTGGCCGGCGAGGCGGTCAGTACCGCCCTTTTTGCCAACGGCATCAAGCGCTTTTCCGAACACCGCAAGGACGGCGCGCCGCAGGGCATTTTTTGCGCCAACGGGCAATGCAGCCAGTGTTCGGTGCTGATCGACGGCCTGGTAAAAAAATCCTGCGTTACCCCGCTCTGCGCCGGCATGGATGTGCGTACCATACACGGTCTGGCCGCTTTGCCGGCAGACAACGTGACCTTAGAGGCCAAAGCGCCGGAATTGCTGCACTGTGACATTTTGGTAATTGGCGGCGGGCCTTCCGGGCTGGCGGCGGCGGTGGAGCTGGCCGAACAGGGTTTTACAGTGCTACTGGCCGACGATAAAGCCGAGCTGGGCGGCAAGCTGGTGCTGCAGACCCACAAGTTCTTTGGTTCGGAAGCCGACTGCTATGCAGGCACCCGCGGCTATGATATCGCCAAAAAACTCGAAGCCAGACTGCGCGCAATGCCCAACGCAAAAATAGTGACCAACTCCCCAATCTGCGGCCTGTACAAGGACCGCAAGGCCGGAATTTATATTGACTACGCGCGCTACGCGCTTATCGACTTCAAGGCGCTGGTAATAGCAGCCGGCGCGCGCGAGCGGTCGATTCTTTTTCCGGGCAACGATCTCCCCGGCGTGTACGGCGCGGGGGCCTTCCAGACTCTGGTAAACCGCGACCTGGTAAAAGCCGCCGAGCGGGTGTTCGTGATCGGATCCGGCAATGTGGGCCTGATCGGCTCCTACCACGCGCTGCAGGCCGGCATTCAGGTTGCCGGCATCTGCGAGATTCTGCCCAAGATAAACGGATACAAAGTTCACGCCGACAAGATCGTACGCATGGGCGTTCCGGTGTACCTGAACACTACGGTACTGTCGGTAGAAGGAAACGGCAAGGTGGAACGCGTTACCATCGCCGAGGTGGACAAGAACTGGCAGCCGTTATTAGATACGGCGCGTAGCTTCGCGGTGGACACGGTGCTGGTGGCCGCCGGCCTCTCCCCCTGCGACGAATTTTACAAACAGGCACAGCAGTTCGGCTTTACCGCCGTGCGGGCTGGCGACGCCGAGGAGATTGCCGAAGCTTCCAGCGCCATTTTCGGCGGCCGTATTTCGGCACTTTCGCTGGCCAAGATAATGGGCAAGAACGTCAGTATCGACCAGAGCTGGCTAGACAAGCGCGAGGTGCTCAAATCCCGGCCGGGTGCTGTGATTAAACGATTACCGGTGCAGGCTGGCGAAAGCTGGCAGCCGGTGTTCTTCTGCGACGAGGAGATTCCCTGCAACCCCTGCACTACAGTCTGCCCGACGCACAGCATAAAACTGAAGCCCAAACTAGGCAGCATCATGGATCTGCCCTATTTTGAGGGCAGCGACTGCCGCGGCTGTTCGGCCTGTGTGGCGGCCTGCCCCGGACTGGCGGTATCGCTGATGCGGCGCATCGACGAGCAGTGGTCGGAAGTGCAGCTGCCTTATGAATTCGAGGCTGAGGCTATGGAAAACGGCTGCAGCGTGCCGCTTTTGGATCAATATGGCAAGTTCGTGGAAGACGGGCAGCTGGCCAAGAAATTCTACAACAAAAAATACCGCACCTGGATACTCACCTGCCGCTTGAGCAGTGACAACGCGGCCAAAGTTATCGGTGTACGCGTGCAGCCGGCTGAGGCCACCCTGCCGCTTCCCGAAACCAGTTTCAGCTACCTGCCGGACGATGCCATCGTCTGCCGCTGCGAACGGATCAGTGTGGGCGAAATCGTGCAGTTCATCAAGGATAACGAGGTGCGCGACATCAACCAGCTAAAAACTATCAGGGTGGGCATGGGCGCCTGCGGTTCCAAAACCTGCTCGGTGCTGCTGCCCCAGGTATTCCGCAAGGCTGGCGTCGGTCCGGTCACGCTAATAGCCGGCACTGTCCGGCCGCTGATGCTGGAAGTAGGCGTCGCCGAAATATTGTCCGCCGGAAACGGCAGCGGGCGCAGCGCTGAAGGAGCCGCCAAATGACCACGTGTGATGTTCTTATCATTGGCGCCGGCTCGGTCGGCGTGCCGCTGGCCTGGTATTGCGCGCAGGCGGGCTTAAAAACCATCGTCATCGAGCAGGAAGCCTCCTGGGGCCGCGGCCAGAACCGGGCGGCTATCGGCGGTGTGCGTGCCACCCACTCCGATCCGGGCAAGATAAAAATCTGCCAGGAATCCATAAACATTATCAAGGACCTGCAGTTCGGCCGGGGCATCGACCTGGAATGGCACTCAGGTGGTTATCTTTTTGTCGCTTACGATGAAGAGCGGGAGCAGGCCTTCCGCAAACTGCTGCTGACCCAGAAAAAGGCCGGCCTGAACATCGACTGGATAGAACCGGAACGCATCAGTCAGCTGGCACCCGGTGTGCGCATGAATGGCCTGCGCGGCGGCACCTACAGCCCGGAAGACGGCTACTGCTCGCCGCTGATGACTAATACCGCCTTGCATCGCCTGGCCAGACAGGCCGGAGCCGAGTTCCGCTTCGGTGAGCGGGTACTGTCCATGACGCTGGAGGGCGACCGCATCAGTATGGTGCGCACCGACCAGGAAGAGTATGCGGCCGGCCGGGTGGTAAACGCCGCCGGAGCCACCGCGGCCGAGCTGGCGTCCATGGTGAACCTGGAAATTCCGGTGCATCCGGATGCCCACGAAGCCGGCGTTACCGATCCGGTCGAGCGTTTTATGGAGCCCATGCTGGTAGACATTACGCCCGACCAGGAATCCGGCAACTACTACTTTTACCAGGCCGAAACCGGCCAGATTGTCTTCTGCATTACGCCCAAACCGCAAATCTGGGAACGCGACTGCGATAACACCAGCAGCTTTCTGCCCCTGGTACTGCGCCGCATGACCCGGCTGTATCCACGCCTGGCAAACCTGCGCGTGCGCCGCACCTGGCGGGGGCTATACCCGATGACGCCGGACGGACTGCCCATCATCGCAGAGCCCGAGGGCATTTCCAACTTGCTGCTTACGGTGGGTATGTGCGGCCAGGGTTTTATGCTGGGGCCGGGCCTGGGCAAACTGTTGGCCCAGCGGCTGGCCGGCAGCGGCAAAGAACACCAGGACCTCTTGGACGAGTTTACCCTGTACCGCAAGTTCGAGGGCATGGAACTGCTGAAATAAGCCGGCAAGCGACAGCAAATTTGCAAACCCGCACAACATCCGTTAGTCTTAGGGATGGTCTGCGGAGGAAGCAAAAAGATGGAAGAATGTCCGTCAGCTGTGCTCTTGCTGGTTGAAGACGAAGCGCTGATAGCTCTTGATACTCAAAAACGGCTGGAAAAGCACAGCTACCGGGTAAGGTTGGCCAACAATGCGGCCAGTGCCATTCAGGCTGTCGAAATCGACCCCTGCATATCCATGGTGCTCATGGACATCGAGCTGGGGGCCGGCATGGACGGCACCGAAGCCGCCCGCCGCATTCTGGAAGTGCGCGACTTGCCGCTTATTTTCATGTCGTCACACAGCGAGCCGGAAATCATCGAACGCACCGAAACCGTGTCTTCATATGGCTATATCGTAAAAGGCTCGGCCATGCCGGCTATTCTGGCCTCGCTGCACATGGCCCAAAAACTGTTCGCGGCGCAGGAGTTGGCCAAAGAGCATACCCTGAAAGCAATAGCTTCCGAAAAACAGGTCCGCGGGATGTTGGACGGTCTGGCCGACGGCATTCTGGCAGCAGCCATTGACGATTTTGCTTTTGTGTATGCCAATATCACCCTCTGCCGCTGGCTGGATCGCAGCCAAGAAGAGTTTCCGACGCTAAGCTTTACTGATATTCATCCGGCAGAAGTTATTCCGCGCATCATGGAAGACATCCAGGGCAAACTGGCCGGAGATACCGGCATTACCCAAAATATTCCTTTACTGACCAGAGACGGCAGCATCTTAATGACCGACGTGCAGGTTACCTGGCTTACCCTGGCCAGTAAAAAATGCATTATGGCAAAATTCAGCAAGGTACCCGAACACCGTTCCACCCTGCAGCAACTGTCGGTGTTCCGCGAGGCAGTGGAAAACGCCTCCGATGCCATAGGCTTCTCCACTGCCGACGGCCGTCATTACTACCAAAACAAAACCTTTACGGAAATTTTCGGCAAAATCGGCGAACATCCGGATGAAGAACTATATGTCGATACTGCCATCGGCCGGGAAGTATTCCAGAAGATCAAGCAGGGCCAGAGCTGGAATGGCAAAGCCCTGCTGCGCGACATAGATGGCAAGGCGCGTCCCTTTCATGTGCGGGCCTATGCCACCCGGGATGAGTACGGACAGCTGCGCACCCTAGTAGGCATGCATACCGACATTCAGGATCGGGAGCGGATGGAGCGGCAGATAAAGGAAGAACGCGACAGAGCGCAGCTGTATCTAGATATGGCCGGCGTATTCTTCCTGGCCCTGGACCGCGACGGCAATATAACCATGATTAACCGGCGGGGCTGCGCCATTCTGGGCCGGCCTTTGCACGAAGTGCTCGGCCACAGCTGGTTTAACCTGTATCTGGATCCGGCGGAATCCGGAAAGGTGCAGGAAATATTCCGGCAGATCATAGCCGGCGAACTGGAACAGGTGGAATTCCACGAGAATGAAATTAGAACCGCTGACGGCAGCAGCCGAACCATCGCCTGGCATAATAATGTCATCCGCGACGATTCAGGTAAAATAATCGGAACCATCAGCGCCGGCGAAGACATCACCCAACGCAGGGCAGCCGAAGCAGCACTACGGGCAAATGAAGAAAAGCACCGCTTCCTGTTCGAAAACATGACGCAGGGAGTTGTGTACCACGCTTCTGACGGCAGTATCTTGTATGCCAATCAGTCAGCCGCCAATATACTGGGTCTTTCCATCGACCAACTTTATGGGAAAACTTCTCTCGATCCACACTGGAAGGCTATCCATGAGGACGGAAGCGACTACCCGGGCGAGAACCACCCCATCCAGGTCTGCCTGCGCACCGGCCAGGCCGTACACGATGCCATCATGGGCGTATATAACCTGGACAGAGCAGACTATGCATGGATACGCATTAATGCCATTCCCAAACTGGACAGAACCGGCAAAATCGAACTGGTAGTAGTTATTTTCGAAAACCTGAGTGAAATCAAACAATATGAGCGATCACTGCAGGAACAGATTGACGAAAAAACCGTGCTGGTAAAAGAAACCCATCACCGCATCAAAAACAACATAGCCACCATTTCCAGTCTGCTGTCGATGCAGGCTGACGGAAGTGCCGCTGAGGCCGCAGACGAAAAATCCAGTGAAACCAATACAGCCCTCAAAGAAGCGGTTAGCCGTATCGAGAGCATGCAGTCCTTATATGAAACTATGTTGCTGCGCGATGATTTTAAAACAGTGTCCGCACAGGATTATCTGACAGAACTCTCCGGAGCCGTACTTAAGCTGTTTGCTGACAGCCGACACATACAGCTGAAAACCCAGCTGCAGGACCTGCGGCTGCCCCCAAAAATCATGTTTCTGATGGGTATAATCTGCAATGAATTACTTACAAATGTAATGAAATATGCGTTCCCGTCCGACAGTAGCGGCGAGGTGCTCCTCAGCCTGGATGGAGTCGAAGGCTACCTTGAACTGAAGGTAAAAGACAACGGCCAGGGACTGCCGGAGGATTTCGATCAAAAAGGCAGGAACGGTTTCGGCCTGATGCTGGTAAACATGCTCAGCCAACAGTTAAAAGGCAGCTTCGAGATAAGCACTGATAAAGGAACCCGGGCTGTACTACGGTTTCCAAAATAAAAGACGGGGCTATACAGCCGGGCAGCAAACACACCCGGCTGTATAGTACTATGTGATGCTATTTATCGTAAGCGCGCATCAGCAGGTGCAGCGCACTGGCAATAATCAATTCGACCGACAACACGAGAAACCAGATAAAGAAGGTGGGATGGAAGAAAATTCCCGAATCGTTGATGGTAATGCCCCATACGATTTTGGTAAGGGCTATGCGGGCCAGCCAGATGATAACAACCACCAGGGTGGCAAAAAAGGTGGTCTTTTGCTTGATGCGCACGAATACACCGGACAGGATAAAGATACCGCAAAGCAGTTCGGCCAGACCGAACACCAGCTCCAGGGTGCGGTAGCTGTTGGGAAACGAGAAAATACTCTCGTCGATGCTGGGCAGCACTCCGGCGATACCGAGCACAATAAAAAACAGGCCGAGCGAAAAGCGCACCAGCACCAGTGATACACGTCGTGTCATGATAGTTTCCTCCTGGGTTCGAGAATACTACAGGCCGGCCGCTGCTGGCAATGGCCGGAGGAGCAAAGCAAGCACTGCGGACCGGGCGGAAATCAGTTTTAGGCCTGAGGCCGGCGGCAGCCAAAAATGAGGCGGCCGCCGGCAACTGGTCACTCTGGACTATATTCCCAGAACCAGGCGGGCAATGCTGAAATAGCTAAGCAGCCCGCTGATATCCACAATAGTAGCCAGGGCCGGACTGGCCACCAGGGCCGGATCCACCCCCAGCCGGGACACGCCGATGGGCAGCAGAGCACCGACCACCATCGAACTGACAACCTGCACTGCCAGGGCCAGGGTTATGGCAAAGCTTACATCCAGTACGCCGATCCCGGCAGGTAGAAATGCCGTACCGGTAAAAAACCATACCCGGGCAAAAGCCAGCGCGCCGAGCACCACACTGAGCATCAGGGCAACACGCAGTTCCTTCCATACTACACGCCAGACATCGGCAGTAGCTATTTCCTTAAGAGCCAGAGCGCGCACCACCATGGTAGCCGACTGGCTGCCGGTATTGCCGCCGGTGGCCACCAACATAGGCATGTAAAATGATAAAATAATAAGCGTGGACAGCATGTCCTGAAAGCCCTGGATAACAAAACCGGACACCAGCCCCAGGGCGGTAAGGATAACCAGCCACACTACCCGGTGCTTGAAGTGACTCCACACCGAGGTACGCAGATAACTGGAATCTTCATGCACGCCGGAGATACCCATAAAGCGTTCCATGTCTTCGGTGTGCTCGCGCTGCATCGCGTCCATGGCATCGTCGTGGGTGATCAGGCCGATAAGCATTCCGCTTTCAGTGACCACCGGCAGTTCCACCAGGTCGTAGCGCGACAGGGTATGGATGGCCTCCTCGGAATCACTGTCGGCCTGCACGCTGGCTACCTGGTCGTCCATGAAATCGCGCAGAAGGCTCTCGGGCTGGGCAAGAATCAAGTCGCGCAGGGTAATAACGCCAAGCAGTTTTCTGTGACTGTCCACTACGTAGGAGTTATAAACCGATTCTTTGTCGGCAGCCTCGCTGCGCAGGCGTTCGATAGCCTGGGCAGCGCTGATTCCACCCGGCAGGGCGATGAACTCGGTGGTCATGATGGAGCCGGCGGTGCCTTCGGCATAATCCACCAGCTGTTGCACCTCGGCCTGCTCGGCCGGTTCCAACGCTAGCACCACATCGGCCATGAGTTCTTCGGGCAGGGTTTTAAGGGTGTCGACCATGTCGTCGGGCGACAATTCGGACACCAGTTCGGCAATATCGGCCGAGGGCATCAACTCGGCCAGGTCGGCCTGCAGGTCGCCGGGCAGCTCGCAGAAAATATCAGCGGCAATTTCGGTTTCCAGCTGTTTGAGGATAGCGACGGCTTCTTCTTCGGCCAGTCCGGCAAGTACTTCGGCGGCATCGGCCGGATGGGCTTCGCGGAAATAGTCCAATACCGCTGCCATTTCACCATTCTTGATGGCTGCGCGGATATCGGGGGCAATCAATTGATCGAGCATACGGGACCTCCTGTCGGCACTGACCGGCAGGGTGCACCCGTTGTATCAAGGGGAGCTACGCGGCTGTGGTCAGACCGGTTCCATGCCGTCGTTTACGGCGGCGTTTCTGTCTGAGTGGGAAAGGATCCGGAGGCTGACTGGCGTCAACATCGGAATCGGGCATACGGCGTACTCCTTTCGCTTGGTGGTAAAAATGGTCAATTTGTGGTCAATCTGTGCTTAAAAAAATCAGCATCCAGACTGGACAACAGCTGAAATGTAGTATAATGGTGACTATGACGGGGGTCAATCCGCTTCCGATTATTTTTGTGCGGCAGCTTTGATAGTGACTTTTTGGAGCTTTTTCCTTGACAAAATGGCCGGACGGGTTTGTAATGATAGACCGGCCTTTTCCCGGATTGATCTAGACCGCGGAAGCCGACTGGGCGCCTTCTTGGTACAGCCGACTGCCCGCTTTGTATGAAAGGCGGTTCTTATGGTATATGAATTCCGCTACCTGGCACCCAAGAGCAAGGCCAAACTATGCGCCATGCTTCTGGAACATGCCCAGGATGGCAAACTTTTGGCGGGCGGCACCGACCTCCTGCCCAACATCCGCAACGGTGTTTTCCGGCTCAAGTATGTAATCGACCTGAAGCAGCTGCCCGGCGCCGCCAGCCTAAAATACAGCCAGCAGGATGGCCTGATACTCGGCCCGGCCGTAACCATCAACGATGTGCTGCGCAACCGTACAGCACGGCGCCTGTATCCAGTGCTCTGCGACTGCGCGCACGAACTGGCCAGCCACCAGATCCGCAACCGGGCAACGGTAGCGGGTAACGTGGCCAACGCTTCGCCCTGCTCGGACATGGCACCGGCCCTGCTCTGCCTGGGAGCCACCGCCGTTATCCGCTCGGCTACCGGCCAGCGAACCATTCCTTTCACCCAGTTCTTTGCCGGCGTAAAAAAAACCGTGATGCTGCCGGGCGAGTTCCTCGAACACATTATTATTCCGCCAGCTGCCAGTCCGGCCGCCGGGCGCTATCTTAAACTTAAGCGTATCGCCGGCCACGACCTGGGCATTGTTGGCGTACTGGGAACCCTGCAGGACGGCAAACGCCGCTTCGCCGTCAGCTCGGCCGCTCCCACTCCGGTGCTGGTCGAGAACGTGGCCGCCGGTGACGACGAGTCAACAGTGGTCAAAAAAGTACTGGCGGCGGTATCGCCTATCAGCGACGTGCGCTCCAGCAAGGAATACCGCGAACACATGATCGGCGTTTTCGTGCAGCGCCTGCTTCAGGAGGTGCAGTAA
>Ga0180008_1001442_pt1 | contig 14962 bp, 24 predicted proteins | sample MM_PW_MetaG_FD_121121 | JGI IMG/M metagenome (GOLD analysis project Ga0180008, IMG submission 121121) | Groundwater microbial communities from the Aspo Hard Rock Laboratory (HRL) deep subsurface site, Sweden - MM_PW_MetaG | ecosystem: Environmental > Aquatic > Deep subsurface > Groundwater...
GGGGGAGAAGGCAGAACCCATCGTAGACACCGTTGCTGATGCCAAAATCCGCTTAAAAGCTAAGATTAAAGAGCAAAAAGGGGCTTTTTCTTTAAAATCCCAAGAAGGCCAGGCAATCTTTGAAGATTTGGTAACGGTCGGCAAGGACGTAATCAGCCAAGGTCATGACACGTTCACTAAGTTCAAGGCTCAGATGAAGCAGACCCTCTCCGATGTTTGGGAGAAGATCAGACGGTTCATGATGAAAGTCTATGCTTCGGCCAAGAAGGCACTAAAGAGCGAGCGTGGGGCGATTGGTGGGGAGAAGGCTATTGGTGCTCCCGTCAGCAAGATTGCCGAGGCAGAGAGGCTTCTTGCCGCAGGGAAAACCAAGGGAGAGGTCTGGGAGAGAACGGGTTGGCTCAAAGGCGCTGAAGGGAAGTGGAAGTTTGAAATTGATGATAGTGGGGCGAAGTTAAAAAACATAAAAGTTGATTCTCTTGGAATTGCTGAAAAACACTCAATGCTTGGAGATATATTAAACCATCCCGAACTGTTTAAAAATTATCCGAAACTTGCCAACATGCTTACCACCACAATGATTGATTCTGACATGAAAAATCCCCGTGGGGAGCATGTATTGGGCCGCAATCGAAGTGGAGAGGGTTTGTTTGACTTAGAACCTGAAATAAAGATTTATGCAAAAAATATGATTGAAGCAAAAGCCACCCTTCTCCACGAAATCCAGCACGCCATTCAAGAGATTGAGGGGTTTGCGAAGGGGGGAAGTCCTGAATCGTTTCCACAGTCTTGGACAACTACCGCAATCCCGAAATTGCAAAAAGAAATTGGTGAACTTCAAAAAAGGATGGTAAAGGCAACTGGGAGTATCAGGGGAATACTTGAAGAACGCATAAACAACAAAATCAAAACTATGGGGGAATGGGTTGAAGAGACCAAGGATCTATCTCCCAAGAAGCAATATAAGCGTCTTGCCGGAGAAATAGAAGCCAGAGACACCGCCGCCCGTGCAAAACTAACTCCCAAACAGCGCAAGGCACAGTTTCCATACGAATCTCAAGGCATCCCTCAAGAAGACTGGATAATCACCAAGGGGGAAGGTACGAGCTTTAGTGTAGAACCAAAGCCCACAGAGAAGCCCGTTGCAAAGCCGGAAGCCAAGAAACCGTCCCTTGCCGCACAGAAAGTCCTTGCTTCGATTCGGAGAGGGGAGAAGGGGATAAAAGAAATCGAACCCCATGATAGAACACCAACAGATAAGACAACGAATGCTTATAGTCAGCATCTTAAAAATTGGCGAACACGCACCCTGGACAGACTATATCCTATCATGCAAAAGCTGGACAAGGGACTTGATATAAAAGATCCAGATCTTCAAGCATATATTCAGACCCGGATGGATGCCAGCGCACCTACTGTAATTGCCACATTTCTTGAGCATGGTAAATTGAAATGGTTACAGAACGCGCCGTTTGTTGAAACAAAAGACAAGGGATTTTTAAGAACGATTGAAAAGCATAGTGGCAACTCAAAGACTGTTAAATCGTATGATGCTGATGTTCAAAATCTTTTAAAAGATAAGGTTGATTTTAAAAATAAACATGTCCGGGATATTGACAGGTATTTCTTCTGGAAGATTGCAAAACGCGCAGAAATGCTTACGAAACAAGATAGAGAACATTTATTTGACGCAAACGACATAGTCTTGCTGAAAAAAATAGCCGAAAAGGATTGGGCGAATTCAGCGTTAGACAACGAATATGTGGCATTTAACAAGAACGTGCTGGATTTTGCCACACAGATTGGAATTATTGACCCTGCAATGCGTAAGGTATGGGAGCATGACGAGTACATCCCATTCTATCGAATACTTGAAGATGAACTTGCCGGTGAAGAATTCTTACGGGCACCGATGAAAAGTCGAAAGTTTATAGATTCGCAGATTAAAAAGCTTGTAGGAGGCAAGAACAAGCTTGGAGATCCTACGGAAAACATACTTCGGAATTGGTCACATCTTATTTCTGAGTCCATACGAAACAGGTCACGAACTACGACATATAATTATATGGAAAAGCTCGGATATGCCGAGTCATCAAAGCCGCCTAAATATATCAAACATCCAGAACGTGAGGCGATTCTGTCTTATATGAAAAATGGCAGACGCAAGTATTTCAAAGTTAAAGACCTGGAACTTTACAATGCCTTGTCGGGTGCGAATATCGCCAAGTTTGACGGCATTCTTGCAAAGATGTTCGGCACATCAAAAAGAATCTTAACCTATGGAGCCACGTTCGGACCAGCGTTCAGGGTTGCAAACTTTATGCGTGACACGTTGCAATCAGCCATTATTAACAAATCCTTCGTGCCGGTATACGATTCTCTAAAGGGAGCCTATAAGGCATACACGCAACACTCGGACGCAATCGCCATGATGTCGGCAGGCGGCGGTTTTTCTCTTGGCTATGTCAGGGGGGATGATCCGCAAGCTACGGCAAAACACATTAGAAAGATTGTGCGAAGGGTCGGAGAAAAACAAAATGTACTGTCTCCCATGAGATGGCTTGAATGGTGGGAAAAGGTTGGCAGTGCTTCTGAGAATGCCGCAAGAGTGCAATTGTATGCCAATTTGAGGAAGAAAGGTACATCTCATTTAGTCGCAGGCTTTAAAGCAAGAGACTTGCTGGATTTTGGTCTTTCCGGGGATTCTAAACTTGTGCAGACCATGATTCGTACGCTCCCCTTTTTGAACGCCAGGATGCAGGGCCTTTACAAAATGGGAAGGGCCTACGGTGAAGACAGGGCCGCTTTCCTTTTAAAAGGAACTATTCTTGCCGCACTCAGTTTGGCATGGTGGGCTGGCGTTTCTGATGATGACAGATACAAAGAACTTGAAGATTGGGAAAAGTGGACGTATCGACACTTCTGGATTGGAGATACACACTTCAGAATTCCTAAAGCTTTTGAGGTTGACGCGATATTCGGTTCTTCCGTTGAGACATTGGCAGATGTTATGTCAAAAAACGAAGAGGGCAAGCACATAATGCGGTTCATTGGGCAGACATTTAGAGATACCTTTGCCCTTGACGTGCCTCAATTATTCAAACCGTTGTATGAGCAAGCCAAAAATGAACTTGGATTTACGGGCAGGCCGATTGTTTCGGAAGGGTTGCAAAACGTAGAACCAGGACAGCAAGCACAGCCTTGGACAAGTGAGTCTTTGAAGTTGTTGGGAGAAAAGCTGAACGTATCACCCTTGAGAGCGGAAGCTCTTGTCAGAGGCTATTTTGCTACGTTGGGCATGTTCGTTCTTGGAGGGGCGGACATATTGACTCAATGGGTAGCTGATTTCCCCGAAAGCCCATCAAAGCGTGTTGATGATTATCCGCTAATTGGTCGTTTTGTAAGAGAATCCCCGGCAAGACATTCCAAATATATATCACGATTTTATGAGATGGCAACTGAAATGGACAAGATGGTAGGAACTGTAAATCATTTCAAAAAGACAGGGGACTTTGAAAAGGCAAAAGAATATAGAGACGTAAACCGAAAAACGCTGAGATACAAGAAGACGATAAACCGAGGACGCAAGAAATTACAGAACATTAACAATAGGATTAAAAACATTCATTACCATAGAGACATGACCGCAGGCGAAAAGAAGCGACGGATTGATGAATTAATAGATCAACGCAATCAGTATATTAAAAACATGTATGAACGTCTTATAAGGTAAGTAAACCAAGTTTCCGTCAAGGGCCGCGCAACCCGAGACGGAAAGTAGAAGACAAAGAGGGCAAGTGTGGGGCCTACATCGGGAGTGATTTCCCGCCTATATTTGCCCTTTTTTGTTTGGAGATGACATGAAGAACATCTTGAAAATAGCAACGATCTTGATGCTTATCCTCTCGGCCTCAACGGCGTTTGCTCTTGATGTTGTTCCTGGGCTGAAGGGTTTCGGAACGGATACCAGGGCAGCGTATGGGGCGGCAAATGATCCGGTGATTTTCGTGGTTACTAATCTTGGCACGACCAACGGAACCCCCGGTGACAGTACTCGTAATGGTGTGGCCGTCAAAACAGGCTCATTCCGTGAAGCCCTAAACTATACTCCTCCTGCTGATACAGGCGTAGTTATCATCTTCGAGGTCAGCGGGACCATAAACGCTACGTCAGCACCATACGAATACAGAACCACACATCAATATCTAACCATAGCCGGGCAAACTGCTCCAAGCCCAGGGATTACACTCAGAAATATCCATTTGTATGTTTTAAATCCTGATGTTTTAGTCCAGCACCTTAGAATAAGAGTGGGGGATACAGCGAATGGGGAAGATGGTGATACCAGACGTTGTATTACTGCGGGGTCTTATGCCGGAACTGGCTGGAAAGTACCTGTTAATAATGTAGTTATAGACCATTGTTCAACCTCTTGGGGGGTTGATACAGATATCACAATATGGGAAGAGCCTGGTTACGCCGTTTCGGACATAACCGTATCTAATTGTATTGTGGGAGAAGCACTAAGATATTCAATCCATCCTAAAACCATTGCAGACGGATCGGAACATTCAAAAGGAATGGGGCTTCAAACCAGCACTGAAACGGTTGCGGCCCTTTATAACCTATTTATTAGCAACAGCGATAGAAATCCTTACGTAAGATGGGGAAGCAAGGCTATAATAAACAACCTAATATATAATCCCAACTATAGCTATACTTCCGTTACATTAACGGGGGGATCGGTTGATTTAGCAGTAGTTGGAAATGTTATGACGGCAGGGCCATCGACAAGCGGATGGGGTTTGAATGGCTTTATTAGACTTAGTAACAATCCTACTTATTCTACAAATTGGGACGCTTCCAGTATATATCTTATTGATAACAAGTGGAACAGCACAACTCAGGCTAACTCAGAAGATTGGGATAATGTCGATAATTTCTACAGCGATGATATGGACCCGTACAAAGTTACGGGCGAAACACCGGCAACGGACGCCCCACTGTGGCCTACCGGCTTAACGGCAATGTCAAGTGCTGTAGTAAAGGATTATGTAATAGCCAATGTCGGCGCACGTCCGGCTGATCGTGATTCCGTAGACAGCCGTTTAATCAATGACGTGATAAATAGCACGGGAGCACTTATTGATAGTCCTACTGATGTAGGCGGTTGGCCTGAGCTTGCTACAAACACAAGGAATGTCGGTACGGAAATGCCAGCAACCCTAAATGCCCATACAATCGGCAATATTCCTGCCTCGCCTCACAGCGATTCGGATGGTGACGGATACACAGATTTAGAGGAATGGTTACATAGTCTCGCCCTTGCTTATGAGGGTGTTCCTCCTGGTGGGCCACAAGATATAGGCAGTAATGATTATTCAGGAGATGCCAATGCCAAGACTCGACATAGCTTTGAGCCATCCGCTCTATTTAAAAGCGACTCTATAGGTTCTAACGATTTGTCAGACCCGACAGCCTGTAATGCTGTTGCCAGCCTAACACAAACAGACAATATCACTTCAAGCGTAATAGGCAAATGGGACGTTAATTATCGAATGGGCACAAGTATTGCCAAGGTCGGGGGCTTTAATGCTTGCGAATTAAAGCTTATGGCAAGTGCGGTTGGTGCTCCTGGCACGGCAGGACATACTTTATATGTAGAGGTATGGACGGAAGGGACTTTTGGAAGACTTGGAACAAAACAACACGATTTTGGGAGTATTGCTTGTGATGATGCTTGGGATGCGACCGAGATTACTATAACGGCTGATTCTCCCGTACAAATTGACGAAGATGAACTTTTTGTTTTCACTCTCAACACGCTTGATTCAACAAATCATATATCGCTGAGATATAACAATACAGAAGCAGAAGCCGAATTGGATGCGGTGTATACATGGGATGCCGCTGGAAACAATGAGGGTTTGGCCGCTACTTATGATTTTTATATAAAAATCTATGAAGTTGAAACTGGCGCGGCTCCGTCTGAAGACATCACGAATAACATGGAGCAACTTTGTTCCGCTGATTTTGAGTTAACTAACTCCGAATATTTCACGGTTGCGGATCTCACCTATTTTCTGAAGAATGGTACAACGAACAGAATCGGAGGTTTTTCGTTTAGAATCACACCAGAAAGCATGCCTGGGGCGGCGGCATTTTATACCATCATTTCAAAAGAAGATTCTTTCAAGATTGGTATTGAGGAAGGGGATGCGCTTCAGGCACAATTTTATGATGGGGCCGCATTTCAGTCTGTAACACACGGCACAGCCCTTACGGCTGGGGAAGAATATACCTGCTTTGTCGGTTTGAACGACACAACAGATACTATCTCCATTGACGTTATCCATAATAATGCCGGAATCTGGGAGCGTCTTGGGACAAGGGTTGACAATGCCGTGGTATGGTCGGGCAAGACCTGTTCGATCAATGCCAATACCGTTTATATCGGGGCGTATACTGGCCCTGCTGACTTCTATGACGGACTTATGGACGAACTTGTTGAGTTTGGGGACATCATCACGGCGGCAGAATTGCTGGCAATAGCCAATTTCACCTATTCCGAGCCTGCCCCGACAATCATTTCTCTCGATGAAGATCATCCGAACATTACCGCAGACGATACATACACGTCAGGGAATATCCTAATCCCCCTGAATATGAGTGAGGCAACGTGGTATGTGTCGGGCTACGACACGATTGCTATTCCTTTCACACACAGCGTTTTAGGCGTGACCGAATATGCCCCATACTCCGGCGGGGGTGGTACGTCAATCTGGACGTTCAGTTATATTCCGACTACAGGGGCAAGGACAACCGATCTTGAATGGGGGCCACGGTTAAAGATTGGTACAACCCTTACTCCGTTTACAGGGCCGGACGGCAACGGGGAGTATTATGCCACTTATGCCTATGATCCTGCTGTAGTCTATTGGGACGATGGACCGTTGACAGAAGGAACCCTTACCTCTCTCGGTGCTACGGAATGGGCCTATAACGCTGATAATGACCGACTCTATGTCGGCGCAGATCCAAGCGGCGTAACCGTTCAAGCTTCTCAGGCCCGGATTGTTGATATTGCCAACAACGATATGAGCGACATTAGCCTTCCGAGTGGCGCGTCAAGTCTTGGAACGCTAAAAGCCATTGTTATGGCGTATTCCAAAGACTGGATGCAAACTGATTATGCTACCGTAACGCTACTCCTTGCCGGAACCTACTTTTGTCCAGACGATACTTACACCTACAGCGCAGACACCGTTGAAGCCGGATTTGATACAGACAATAGCGGAACATCGGGCCATCCAATAACCATTAACGGCAACGGCCATACAGTCACCGGAAACATGGCTATTGATGAAGACTACTGGACGCTGAACAGGGTTAAGCATGTAGGCGAGATAACTATATCAGGCAGCAACATCGTAGCTAATCAAGGGCTTCTCGTGGCTGATTGGCTGAAGGTCATGACTGGGACAGGCAATGTATTGAACAACTACATAATTGCCGGAACCGGAGTCTTAGACCTTGATGTAGCAACGACACTTAATAACTGTGTTGTTAAGGATTGCGACCTTGCCGCCGTAACAGCAACGGTTAATAATCTTGCGTTTGCTGAATCCGAGGCAACGATTGAAGGGGATGGTGGGACTTTAACTCACACGGACTGTTTGTTCAGTGTAGCCGATTTTAAGTTTGTGAGTGCAACCGATTATCGCCTACTTTGGAATTCGCCATGTGTAGGAGCCGGAATAGAGCCCACGTTAAAAACAGATGTGAGAGGCAGATATTCCCGACCGCCTTATAATATCGGGTGCTATCAATCGCAGAGAATTTTTTACCCGGGGATGATTTTATCAACTTGGAGTCCGTAGGAGTATGGGAAATGCCAAATGAGCTTGATCACAGATTAGCAAACATTGAAACCCTGCTTGATAAGATTTTTGAAATCCTGAATGGTGCGAAAGGTCTTGTGACTAAGGTTGAATTGCATGAGCAGAAAATGAACAGTCTCCCAAGCCCTGGGATGTTGCGATTTCACGCAACAATTGGTGGTGGGGTAGTCGTGTTTTTGGGATTGATTGGATATGCCATAATTAAATTGGTTGGTTAAACCCTTATAACAAAGGGGGTGCAACATGGAATCAAACCAAGGGGATGAAATCAAACATCAAGTGGGGAATTCATTAACCATCATAGGATTAGCATATGCTCAATATTGCCGAAAGCCGGAAGTATTGGGGCGAAACATACCCGTGATGCTGTGCGAATCAAGGCGCCTTGTAAGGAAACTGGAAAAGATTTGCAGGGATGAGGGAATATTGTGAATCTTGTAGAAAAACAAAGCCGTTTTACACACATGGTAGCCCTGTTAATCCTACATGCCGAGCAACTTGGATATGCCTTAACATTTGGAGATGCCTACAGAGATCCAAGAGTAGAATATGGACATTCACGCAGTCTTCACAGAAAGCGTTTAGCGGTTGATTTCCATGCGTTTAAAAATGGAAAATATCTGGTTAAAACTGAAGACTATACTCCTCTCGGAGAATATTGGGAATCTATCGGGGGTTCTTGGGGGGGCAGGTTTGAAGATGGGAACCATTTTAGCTTGGAGCATGAGGGGATGAAATGAACAAACTAATCTACGAATCAATAGACAGCACTTTCATCCGATTGGTGGAACCGTTTGTGTTTGAAAGTAGCCTTATAGGGCGCATAGAAGTCCCTGTCGATTTCGTCTGTGACCGTGAATCCGTACCGTTGTTACGAGGCACATCAGAACGAGGCGGGATTGTCCATGATTATTTGTGCCGTAAAAACTCTATCCCTGTTGTTATAAAAGAAATCGCGGCGAAAGTCTATTTAGAGGTCATGGCATTCCGTAGAAACCCGTGGTGGAAACGATATGTAAAATATTGGGTTGTCCGTGTCGCATGGGGATATTTCCATAAGTTCACCGTTGAGGCCACCTACGAGGAACTTTCAGGCAATAAGGAGTAACGCCATGATTCAAACAATTCTTGCATTTTGTGGGTACACGAAGATCCCACTTGAAGCCGTGCGCCTTAGTATAGCACAGGAACTATATTTGGAGGGGTTGATAATCCGAGAAAAGAATTCGAAAGAGCTTGTTGTTATGAAGAGATTTCTGGAAGGGCAAAAAATTTTGACGGGTTTTTTAAGATCAGGACGGTTATTAAGTTATAAGGAGTAACGCCGTGGACTTACAACAAGAAGACATAGTTGTTGCGCAAAAAATATCTTTCCTTGCCCTTCAATACGGCTTTACTATCACTGGATCTGGAACGAGACAAAACGAAGAGATCGGACAGCTTCAGTATACAGGGCCGGACGAGAATAAGACGGCTTTTGCCGGGGCCGTCAATCAGATGTTGGTTGAGATGGGGAAGGCGGTTTAGGGCAAAATGAGGCTATAGATTTTTTCTTATTTCTAAGGGTGTTTTAGTATTTGCCTGTCCTTACTGTCATACAATACAACAAATTCATCAGAAACCGTTCCCTCAAATTCTTTTATTTCATACTCAATTTTTCCACGCAAATGTTCTAAGCTTGCGTAATGCAAATCCATTTCATATTCTTCTTTATTGAAAGACATAGCATGTTACTCCTTAAAAATTAAATTAGTTGCAACAACAACCCAAACAACAATTCCAATGGCTATTGAATATGCTGCTATCACAGGTTGCCACCCCAAAGCAAAACCTATAGCCACAAATGGACCCGCAAAAATTACTATTAACATACAAATTCCAATTAGTCTTTTCATAAATTACTCCTTAATAATACCCCGACCACTGTAGAAAGTTTAACAAGAAACAACATAATCGCCTAACAATTCTTCCAACTTGACGGCAATTTGTAGCTCAACCTCTGGGGAACATTCAATTGTGATGAATCTTGTTTGTTCGTTTATCTGAAAAGAAACTCCATACTCGGCACATACCTGTGTAAGAATGGTAAAAAAGTTGGCTTCTACTTGTTCTTCTGTAAGGTTTTCCATCGAAATCACCTCCCTTAAAAATACTTCCGGTCTACCAGAATTACGCTTCTAAAACCGTTATACGCCGGTAGCCCGTGTTTTGTCTTACCTACCCATACTACGACATACCCATTAAATTTAGCCCCGATCTCAGGGGGTTTTCTCTCGGTCTCGTAATGACTGGCCGGATAGCCTTTGCGGGACAGTATTCTACAGATGTAATGCACCATGTTATCCCGTGGTGCCGTCCTTTCGGCATCCTTTACGATCTCTAAGGCTTTTCTGAATTTGGGGGAATCGATCATGATTTCCTCTTTGCCCTACGGACTTTGAATTCTTTTATCTTAGCAATTGTCACCTCTCGTTTCGCTGAGGCATCTAACTTTTCTTCCTCTGCTAATGCCCCCCGTTTCTTTTCCCTGCCTCGACCAACAAGATAAACCACCGCCCAGAACCCGACACCTGCCGCATAGACTATGATACATACGGCCAAACCGTCATTGTTCGTTAACATAGTTTACCTCCCTCCATTTGAATCTCTTCAATTTCCTTGTTTAATTGAAGAACTTCTTTTTCAAGACCCCTGATCATGTCTTCGAGATATTTCATATCGGACTGACACTCTCGTATTCTTCTTTGCTTTTGTTCAACCTGGCTGACCCTAAACGTTCTTCTCACGGCTAACCTCCTTTCTTGCCCGGGCGAATCTTCCAAAGCATCCGCGTCTTTTGAAGTCCTTTACGCCGGTACGGTTATGTTCTTTGGCATGTTTCCGGCACACCACTTCCGTGCCGTCCGGCCCCCCTACTCGGTGATCAGTAACAACGCCACAGTAGATACATTTTTCTTCCATCGGTTGCCTCCCTTTCACCTGTTTAAATTCCATAAAGTTGCTATTCTGACAGCAAGCTTGTTTTGCAGTCTTATGGACATATCGAAACTATATGTAAGGGTACAGAGTCCGGTATCGCCACTTTTTGTTTTTAGGCGAATTGTATTATTTTTGAGTCCAGTGACAAACGCCTCTAATTTACAGATTTCGTCACTGTTACTTTCATCATATTTTTTCATCATTTCCCCCCTTTCCGCTTTTTTGCCATCACTTGCCGCAACAAATCTAATCCCATTTCAATTAGCTTCCCTTGGCTCAACCCTCGCCGTGCTGTCCTCCGCAACCATTTTGTTGTTTTTTTTGATAACCAGATGGAGATTTTCTCTTTATGTTCTGCCTCTGGTTTCCGTGGTCGGCCTGGTCCGCTCCGCTTTTTCCCTGTCATTGGGCCTCCATATTATACAAAACAAGCCATTGCTCCATTATAAATTAATAATCCTCACCTTACCAAGGTAATAACACATAAATAATATTTATCAAGACAAAAATAGGATACCTTAATCTTTTTCTAAAATAATCCTTGACAAGTCATTTTTTATTATCATAATATGTACTCATGGAGATAAAGCTTATAAAATATAAATGTCAAAAATGCGGTCATGAATGGATTCCCCGGATCGAAAAACCAGTGCAATGTCCATCATGTAAAAGTGTCTCTTGGGATAAAAGTAAAAAACAAATAGAGACAGACCATAAGGCAACATGAAAAAAACAGATGTAGGCGTGTTGTTTTACATAGACCTTTCAGTGAATTAGCCATGAACCTACCCAAAATCACAACAACAATAGCAACTCTTCTTATCCTCTCGGGCTGCGCTCACTATCAGCCTGATCCGTGGACGACACAGGACACAGAACGACATGTTGCCATGACTGTACTACAGGCGATTGACTGGCGGCAGACGAAGCACATAGCCAAGAATGGGCATAAGTTCTATGAGTGCAATCGCATACTTGATGATCATCCGAGCCAGAATGAGGTTGATTTGTATTTTGCTGTTTCCTGGGTTGCCAAAACGGGAATTGCTTATGTTTTAGATGAAGAATGGCGCAAGCGGTGGCAATGGGTATGTATTGGAAGCTCTGCCGGCTGTGTTGGGTGGAATTATTATTTAGGGATTGAGATGGAATTTTAAGGTTGGCGGATTAAATAGTTACCTCATGGAGAATTTTAACAGAGTTTTTAGGAGCAGGGGGAGATTGAGGATTTATGAAAACAAAACTCGTATGCGGCTGGTGTGAACCAAGTCCAGAAAATCCAGAAGTAGAACATCCAGAATTGTGTTCAATAATTTATTGCGAAAAATGCAAACGGGAAACTTACCATTATCCAACATTTGATTTTCCCACAATACAACGCAACATTGAAAGTGGACTGGCTAAATGTGTAGCTTTTGATGAATGTAACTTGAAAGTAAAAGTAGGATGTAACGATTGTCTTTATTATAAAGAGCGCCTTAGCTATATCATCACCTAATGAACTTTAAAGTTACCTCCCCATGAACGCCGCCCGCGCTGGATACCAGGAATGGCGAAAAAGGGCAACGTGGGGGCTGTGGTGATTCTGGTAGACGTGGATGTTATCAGGTAGCCAATTATCTCATTACCGAACGCAGGATAAAAGAAAATTAGGGTAATCCTGCCAGCCCCCACACCAACGGAGGTGCCACGATGAAGGTAGCCTGTATTAAATGCCCTAAAACGTGGGACGATGGCAAGGAAGACAAGCATCCAGACGGACGCTTATCTCACGGTCTTTGCAAAGATTGCGCTCGTGAACTTCTTATCCCGACAGTTCGCAAGAAGCAATTCAAGGAAGGCAACTTTGATTGTTTTGGAAAGGCTGGTTGGTACTGCGATCAGGGGATGTGTAAGTACAGGCTGGTTTGTTTGAAAGAGAGGACATTATGAGAGCATTTTCCGGTTTTATCAACGCTCTCCCCATATCAGCACTACTGTGGGAGATAATATATTACCTGGGCCGAATGGCTTGGAGTTTTTACATTAACCTTTAAATTTACAGGGAGAGAGACATGAAAATTGGGAAAATTATCAATTATGACATTAACATCAGACCAACAGCGAATATGGGGTTTATCGCAAGAGTAGGCTGTGGTCGGTTTGCGTTTTCCTGTGCAGATGACGTGCTTACGGCTCTAAGGGAATATTTTGCAAATCCTGACATATTTGAGAAAGAATACCACAGCCTCGGTTGTGTGCAGGAAGTACCACGGGACGAAAGAGAAGAGAATGAATGTGGAGTAGCACCTTTTTTGACTGATCAACCACGCGAAGGTCGAAATCTTTAGTTTGATTTTCTCCCGTACGGGTTGGTCGAATGTTTTACACGTTTGCCACAGATAAATCGCCTACACCCGCTTTTTACTCAAAACAGGAGGTAAAGTAACATGAAAAAACTACTCCTTACGATCACGTCACCTGTCACACTGTCCACTAAAAAATGGGCAGACCTGTTCGCAAGCAACATAGTGGCCTTGGGTGTTGAAGGAAACAGCTTAGTAATGCCGCGCATTAATTTTGACGGAACAGAAATGACTATCTATGAGGAAAAGGAAGGCGATTAGATGGAAATAAAAAATGCAATTATAAAAAGTGCAACAATTACAAATGATGATCATGGCTTGTTATCAGCATGGGTATATCTGGACTATGGTGGATGTTGTCAGGGTTTTGGCGGATATAGTCTTTATCTTCCCAAAAGCTTTAGACATCACGAATTAAAGAGTGTTGCGGGTCATTTTATTTGGCGGGTTATGGAAATAGCTGACGTTACGGAATGGAATAAGCTTCCAGGTAAAACCGTTCGAGTAAAGGCAGACCACTCAAAAGTTCATGCAATTGGACACATTGTAAAAGACGATTGGTTTGATCCGTCTGAAGATTTTAAAAACATCTAACAATAGAAAAGGAAGGCGATTAGATGGAGACTTTTTTCGAGTGGTTTAATCCGAATCGGGCTTGGCTGTTACCGTTACTTTTGTTGTGTGCAGCAGGATTGGTAGGAATCGCATTTTCTAACATCTATAAAGGGATAAAAGGAGACAAGGATCATGAAAGCATACGATGATCTTAGAGCGCAAGAGCTCAGAAACCTTCAGAACAAGCCGAAAGACAACCAGGAAAACATGTCAAAGAGAAAGGGAGTGATCGTTATCAGAACCGATCTTGACGAAGACTCAGAAAAATTCCGGTCACTATGTGTTGGTCTTGCCCTGTTGTTTCATGAGGGCGAAATTTCCGTCAAAGTAAAATCACCATTTCGGAAGGAGATGTAAATAGCATGAACGATGTAACAGTGTTCGATCTTGAAACCATACCCGATGAAAGTAAAATCCATTTACTACCAGAGCCGAAAGCTCGCGGGAATCTCACAGATCCCCGAAAGATTGCAGAGGATATTAAAAAGAAGAAAGAAGAACAAGCCGGGAAAATGGGACTTGACCCCAACTTCGGAAGGATATGCTGTGTCAGTTTCCGAGACAAAGACAAGGTTTCCTCTATCTTATCAGAAAACGAGTCTGAACTTCTGTTGGAAACTTGGAATGTCTTAGCAAATTACAAACAGTTTGCCACTTTTAACGGTCACACGTTTGACGTTCCTTTCCTTATCAAAAGATCGTGGCTTCTCGGTATCGTACCCACCGTTAAAATTGATAACAGAAAATACCGAATAGGCAATCATCTTGACCTGAGAGCTATTCTCAACAACTGGAACGAATACGAGTCTGGAACACTGGATTTTTACGGAAGGCTGAAGCTTGGCAAAGGCAAGACCGAGGGCGTAGACGGTTCCATGGTTTACCCAATGTGGCAGGAAAAGAAGTTTGATGAAATTAAGGAATATGCTGAAGACGATGCTGAACTTACATGGCAACTGTTTGTGAGCATGAAGGATTACTACTTCTAAAATTATATCAAAAGGAGGGTTTTTAATATGTGGGGACGTAAACCAGAAGAAAAAACAAAAACAAGAAGGTGTAAGCTTATGTTTATGGGTAAGCCGGGAACATGTAAAACCTTGCTTGCTTTGGAATGGCCAC
>Ga0180008_1001443_pt1 | contig 14958 bp, 19 predicted proteins | sample MM_PW_MetaG_FD_121121 | JGI IMG/M metagenome (GOLD analysis project Ga0180008, IMG submission 121121) | Groundwater microbial communities from the Aspo Hard Rock Laboratory (HRL) deep subsurface site, Sweden - MM_PW_MetaG | ecosystem: Environmental > Aquatic > Deep subsurface > Groundwater...
GATGTGATCTACGCGCAGATCATCGAGGAGATCATGGCGGTGGACGACGTGATCGACGTGTCCGTGACCACGCCGGTGGCGAACCGCGCGGTTCCGGACTGGCAGAAGGCAACGGCGGGGACGGTGACGATCTCCTAACAGGGGTACGAGATGGCGACGGCTGAAATCTACGTTGATGCTGCTGCCGGAAGACCGGCCAACGTCAAGGCGCTGCTGGCGGTCGTCAATCTGACGAACTTCAACGACGTCGGCGTGGTGACCTGGACCTGGACCGTTGTGGACGCGCCTCCGGGAACCACCGCGGCGCTGTCCGATCCTGCGGTGGCCGCGCCCACGTACGGGCCGCTGGACATCGCTGGAACCTACTGGCTCCGCCTCGCGGTCAACGGCGCAGCCGGCGATTGGCAGACGGATGCCGAGGTCGATGAGATTGTCATCCGTGTCCGGACGGCCGGTGTCGCCCTCGTGATCCCCGCCCCCGGCGAGGGGCTGCAGGGGGGTGCCGACGGGTGGGCCGATTGGGTCTCCGGGATGAACGACGCGCTGAACCGCCTGATGGTGGGGCGCACACTCCAGGCCGCGTACGACGATAGCGCCCCGACCCCGAGGATCTTGATCGACCCCGCAGCGGGCGGGCTGATCAACTTCCAGGCGGATGCTGCTGTCACCGGGGTTTTGTTCCAGATCGCCGACAACGGCGCCGTGGCCCGGGCGCAGTTCTACGACGACGGCCGGATCGCCCTGACTCCCGTGCTCGGCGCCGGAGAGTACGGGATCGACCTCGATTCGGCCGGGGTGGGTCCGCACTTCCGGCTGCGGGATTCGATCGCAGGGACGAGTCTGATCGCCAACAAAGATTCGTCCCTGACGGCCACCGCGATCTTCGCTGCCGGGAGCCCGGTTCGCGCGTTCGATCTCGACGCGCGGGGCTACACCACGGCGCTCCTTCGGCTACAAGACTCGCTTGGATCAGGTGGAGATCCGGTCGATCTGATCATGCTGGCCACCGGACAGATCACAAGCAGGAGCAAATCCGCTGTTACGGGCTTTGCTGTCGACGCAAAGAACGCAATCGGATCCGTTGCGGATTTTCGGGACAGCGCTATCGGAGGGCGTGTTTACATCTCCCCAGGTGGCAGGCTGTACGTGGCCGCTGTGGCGGACACGGACGCCATCATCGGAAACGTGGCGAGCGGCGTCGGCGAGCTGCTCACGCTGCTGAACGTCACCACGGGCGCGTTCCTTCGATCTCGGTTTGACGGCGCAATCGGTGTTCTTGGCATCTCTGCCGCGGGGAGCCCGGTTACCGGGTTCGATGCCGATCTCCGGGGCTACGCCACCAACGTCTTCCGCCTGCAGGATTCCACCGCCCGTACCGGGACCGGCGTGTGGGCGGTGATGGATGCCGGCGGCAAGCTCGTCCTGCGCTCGCACATCACGACGGGCGAGTACGCGCTGGACGTCAACGCCCTCGCCTTCGGCGCCCTCCCGGCGCACTTCCTGCGCATGTGGGACGGCACGAACACCGCCCTGACGATCGGACAGGATGGGAGAATCGTCGACAACCTTGGGCTGCTTCAGGGCATTGGGGCGATTGCGGACGCCGCCGGCTTCGACCAGGTCGTCGCTGCCGGTACCACGATCGTTGCGCCCAACGTGTTCAGTGGGTACCGCGCCGACGGTACCGCGCTGACGGTTAATAACGGCGCCGTGGCGCGCAGCTTCGTCTCCGATCTGACCGGAGCAACGCTCGGCGCTACGGCGACAGTCACCGGGTTCCACGCCCGGGCGACCTCGCAGAACACGCCCGCCTACTCGGTGGGGCTCGGCGCCGGGGACGCTCCGTTCGTTGGACCCTATGTGTTTGGGTTCGCCGACGTGCTTCTAATCACGGGGTTTGCATGGACTCCGACCGTTATTTTTCCTCCGATCACCGGTCCATCTAGCTACTGGGTAGCAACAGCAGGCTCCTTGTACGCTGCGATTCCGTTGCATGTCCCTCCGGGGGTTATACTCGACACAGTCTCAGTGCACGTGTTCGATGCCGCTGCTGCGGTACCCACTTTAGAGATGTACGTGATCAAGCACGATGCCGTTACCGGGGCAGCTTCCGGAGATCTGCAAACACAGGTGGTTGGTGCGACGAAGCTGGCCGCAATCGGGGAGGGGGATATCTCCGTTTCGGGGATCGGCGCGGTAGTACCCAGGGCGAACTCTTCATCCAACAAACCTGTGTTCTGGATCTTGCTCCACTCCGGGTCAAATGGAGATAAGTTCTACTCCGGATACGCCAAGTTCACCTATAATGAACTGCAACTGGGGAACTAAAGGAGGATCGGACATGGAAGAGCGAGTCGCGAAGGACGTGTTGGATCGGATGAGGAATCTGGAGACCGAGACGATCGGGCTGGAAACGCAGCTGGCCACCCTGAGCCTGTTGCTGCGGGCGAAAAAGGAGACGCTGTCCCTGCTCCAGGAGAACGTCAAGCTGCGATACGGAATGCAGCCCGGGGACCAGTTGCTGGTGGACGGGACGATTCAGCGGAAGACCGTGACAGCCTCTCCGCCAGCTCGCCACCTGACGCTCGAAGGGGCTCCTCCCCGGGAAGCGGCCGACCAGGCCGAGTAGCCGATGGTCGGGTGGGGCGGCATACCCTGGGGAGGCGGGGGTTGGGGGCTCGGAGGCGGGGCGCTTGCCGCGCTGCCCTACCAGGTGCCGGATGAGGGGGGAATCATCCTCGAAATCTCCGGGATCTTCCTGGCCAGCCGCAGAGCAATCATCACGATTGGCGGGGCGAACGCGCCCCTTCCTCGTGCGTGCGGCGGCGTGGACGCGGTTGGTGGGGATCCGGGCTCCGGCCACTGGCCGGTGACATCTTCGGACGGCACGACGATCCGCTGCGTTTGCCCTCAGACGCCGATCGGATTCCACGACCTGTCGGTCACCGTGGTGGGGACCCCGGAGGTGATACAGCCGGCCGCGATAGAGTCGGTCCGTCGGGATTGGTGGACCAGGCTCCACGGGCTCCGCCGAATGTTCCCGACCCCGCCGTACCCTGCGGCTGCTGTGGGCCCGACCCAGGTGGCGCAGGAGACTCGTGTGGTCGTGAGCACCGCTGGCGAGAACATCCCGGCGCTCGACGCGCTGCTCCACGGAATTGCTGCCGGCCTGCTGGAGGCGGATTCCCGTCTGCTCACCCGCCTTGCTCCCGCCCCGTTCACACCCGGATCCGCCGTCCGTGTGGTATCCAACGCCGGTGGGGATGTCGGCCAGGTGGCGACGATCTCCGGGCTCGATCTCGTGGGGGTGGCGCAGACCGAAGCACTCGCTCTGAACGGGCTCGTTCCCGTCACCGGGGCGCTCTTCTGGTCGACGGTGGACCGGGTGGAGCTCGATCTCGTGTGCGCCGGCACGATCACCGTGTCGGACACGGACGGGACGGATCCGGAGCGGATTTACCTGTCCGCTGGCAGAATCTCGAAGGTGGCTGGGGCGCTTCACCGCGGGGATCAGCTCGTCGTCGTCGAAGGGACCTACCGCTTCCCCGCTCCCGGCGAGCTCGCGCTGTCCAACGAGGTGGTAGCGTATTCTGCCCCGATCGTTGGGATCCTGCCCCCGCTCACCTGGGTTGGGTACAACTGCGATTCGGTCTGCAACTATTTCTTCCTCGACGCTGCCTGTACCGAGGATCACGAGGTGGGCGAGACGGTCGCCGGGATCTCCCCGGAGACTACGGGGATGGACCTGACCCGCTCGTCCCTCCTGGTAGACTCGGCAGAGGCGGAGTACCTGACCGCCGTAGGCCGTCGCTGGGGCGCGTATCCTCGCCCCCACGGGCTGTCGGACTACTACTACAGGCGGGCGATCCGGGGTTCGGCGCTGTCACCTCGAGGAACGCTGTACTCGGTGGAGCGGCTGCTGTTCGAGGTGTACGACGGCTCGCCCCCCGAAATAGTCGAGGATCTGGTTGATTTCGTGGAGACGGTGGACGCGTACGGCAACGCCGTTCGGACACCTTGCTCCGGAGGCAACCCCTGTACCGTCTGGGTCGCTCTCGGCGCCCTGGCGCTGTCTACGACGGAGCTGGGGCGCTCGTACCTCTGCGGAGGAGAGGCGCAGAACAGCACGACCGCGCTGACCGTGCCGACAACGTACCCGGTGCTGCTCCCCTACGGGGTGTATCTGGCGACGGATCCGGGCCGGGCCGGGACGAACTACCTCAACCTGTACGCAGCGGCCGATGGCGGGGTGAACGGCGCAGCCGTCACGTCCGCTGGTAACCTATTCGTGGCCGGCGACGTCGGGAAGCACATCGTGATCTCCGGCTCCGCCAACCCGCAGACGGACGGTGCATGGCTCGTCGACACCTTCGTCGGTATTGGCGCCATCACCGTGGTCGGCGACGACCAGGAAGACGGCACGGTGGATGTCGGCTCGCTCGACGAGTTCTGGATCGGGACGGGCACCCCCTGGGATGCATGCCCGTTCGCTCCTCGGGATGTGGGCCGGCAGATCGAGATCCTGTCCGGCCCTGCCTGGGCACCAGCAACACGGACGATCACGGCGTTCATCGACCGGCGCAAGGTCCAGGTGGGTGTCGTATGGCCGGGCGCAACTGCCGGCGTAGCCTGGCGATTCCTGCCGAACTTCCCGGTCGAGGGTGCGCTCAACTGGAGCCTCCCCCGGGGGACAGCGGTAGGCTCGGTGATCACGCTGGCAACAGCGCTCCCGGGGGCGATCACCGCCGTTCTGGTAGACTACAGCGCGGTGCGCTCGTGCTCGCTGCTCCCGTCCCCGGCTGCATCCAACGACCCGGCCGGGCTGTACTGGCCGCTGTACCTGTCCGACGACGAATCGTGGCTGCGGGCCGCGCTCGAAGAGTTCGTCCCTGCCGGCGTGCGGGTGCGAGTCGGCACCTTGTGAGGTAGACCATCATGGCCGATCGACCGAAAGCATATTCCTGGATGCGGGTGGACCTGCCCGACTACCTGCGGAACGTCGCGTACATGGTCCGTGAGCTGCAGCGGGCGCAGAAGGCGTTGATCCTGCCTCACCCCATGCCCGGAGCCGCGGCAGAGATCGCCGGCTTCGTCCTGTCCGACTTCGATACGGATCCGGCAAGCATCGGGACCACGACCGTTACGATTCTGGTACCGGCGACAACCGCCCGGGCGATCCTGGCCGAGGTGGCGGACGGAGCCGTGCACCCTGGGCAGATGGCAGAGGACGAGCTCGGGGCGGCTACGCTCACGCTGGCAACAGCTTCGTTCTCCCTCGGTGCCGGCGTGTACGATGTGTACGTCCGTTGGCTCATCTCCCCCACGAACCCTGGAGCCCGCGCCTACTGGAACGCGACGACGACGACGGAAAACAGCCAGACGAAGGACATGGACGACCAGGCGATCATGGAGCTGGGCGCGGTAGCGACCGGTGCTGCTCCCCCGTGGGGAGGAGGTCTCCTGATCGCCTCGGTGACGTTGAATGCCATCAACGTGATCACGGGGTACACGGATCGGCGCCCCATGCTCTTCGAGGGCGCTGCGGACGCCGCCGTTGCGTGGGAGCCAGGGTGGGGAGACGGCGCCAACGATCGCAACGCTGCCAGGGGCACGCACGGGGTCAAGGACCTGTCCACGTTCGTTCGCTTCTGTCGCCGGCAGATCGAAGACATCTTGGGCGGCGCCAATCGGGCGTGGAGTGTGATCAACGGGGTGCTGCCCACGCTGAACAGTCTGGGCACGGACCACTGGTACGAGGGAATCGGCGGAGCGGCGGAGGGGCATCATCGAGCTGACGTCAGCATGGTGGCAACCGCTCCGGGCACGGTACGGCTCCGGTGGCAAGACAGCGCGGGCCTGGCGTTCGTCGCTGAGAAGACCATAGCGGACCGCTGGTTGGCGTTCTACGACGGTCTCGGCTTTGGTCCGACGACGGCGATCAAGATCGATGCTCCTGGCTCCCCGGGCGGGCTTGTGATCTCCGGCCCCAACGGGCCGGGGGCACCGCTGGCCAACGCAGGCGAGACGGCGCATATCCGGTTCGGGGAGATGATCGCGGGGGCTGGGTGGGTGGGCACACAGGACTTCGCGCTGGTTGCGCACGGGGCGCCGGTAGACGCCGGTCGGCAGCTGGAGTTCGTTGTGGGCGACGGTGGTGGTGTCGGCGGAACGACGGCCATCCTACAGCTGAACGGGGATGGTGGGGTGGTAGCCCCCTTCCTGTTCCAGACGCCCGGAAGCTACACGTACAGCCCGACGAAGACCGTGTGGCGCTCGGTTGGTGCTGCTGACTTTGCCCCCGTCGATGATACGACTGTCCTTGGGGTACCACTTTCTCCGTCGGGCGTCCGATTGTCGTTCCTCCCTCTCGCAGCTCCTCCCCTGGTAGACGTGTGGGCTCGTGTTGCCCTGGAGGATAACGGAGCACAGCCACAGGTGATGGCTGGCTGGGGGATCAGTGGCGTGGCCGCTGTCTCTGGCCGGATCACAGATCCCGCGCTGTCGAAGAAGCGGCTGTCGGCCAGTCTGGCATGGCTTCCCAACGGGGCACAAATCCAGGCGGGCGACGCCGTCACCGTGCGGGTGGAGGCCACCGCTGCCTGGAAGGCGGTGAACACACAGCGGTTGGCGCTTGCCATCTACAAGCTACAGCGGGCGACGAACGCTGTATCGATCGTGGCGTACGCGCAGATTGACACCACAGCGCACGCTGCGGGGTACCAGATTGCCAACGCCGTGTGGGCCGGGGTTGGTACCACGATCAACCATTCAACCCACGATTATTTCATGCTGGTTCAGCCTGACGACACGCAGGTACCACCGGTAGCGGTGACGGGCGAGATCGGGTTCACCGAGGTAGCCTTCGCCTTCCAGGTGGCGACGTTCAGCCACTAGCCTCCGCTTTACCCAGCGCGCTCCGCACCATCCTGGCGCACGGGAGGCACAGGTAGCGGTCCGTGCCGTGGCCTATCCCCCGCTCGCTGTGGATCAGTACCATCACCGTCTTGGCCGGAGGTCGCTTCTTGCAGTGCATGCACGTCTGCGACCGCCAGGTCGTTTCCTTGCGGATCATTCCTCTTCCTCTGCCATCTCCCCGAGCACCTCCTCCAACGCTGCCGCAACCTGATCGTGGCGCTCCTGGAGGATGGCGGCAAACGCCTCGAGCCCGGCGGCACGCGCCTCGTGGATGGTCTCCGCTCGCCCTGACAGTTCTCCGCTGCGGGTGTGGATCAGCCACCCTCCCTCATCGAAGGAGAGGGCGAGGGCGAGATCGTCGAACCGAATCGTGGTCGAACTGCTCATTCCGCATCCTTGTAGTCAGCAGCGTGTGCCTTGGCGCGTGCGCAGCACTCCTCGAACGTGTCTCCTGCGACGCAGCAGCACGTCTGCTGCCCCTTCCGAACGATGTCGTAGCACCACCCGCTGGTGTAGTAGACGACGAGAGTGATGTGGCCGGACGGACTGTAGAAGTACGCGCGCTTGTAGATGTTCTCCACCATCGCCCGGATGGCCGCCACGGCGGCCGCTTCGGATTCGGCCTTGGTTGTGCCCTGCCCCAGCATTGTCTGAGTCCCTGTCATCGTCGTCTCATAGACAGCTCGGCGGAAATTGCCCCAGAATCGGCAGTGCCGGGTCTGGAGTAGATCGGTGATTCTCATGATCGTCTTCTAGGGCGCCGCCGAGCTGTACGAGCCGCCGCAGAATGCGGTCGGCCCACCCGAAGCGCACCCATCGGGAGCGTAGCCAGCAGCATGGCGTCCAGGTCAGCCTGGGCCGCGCCGAGCCTGGTCCTGACGTCGACGGCGTCCGCTTCTGCCAGCGCCCGCTTCAGGTCGCTGTCCTGCAGTCGGACCAGCGCTGCGTCGCAGGCCGACTTGTGCTCGGCAGCGCGGGCCTCGGCGGTGCGGACCTCCGCCTCCAGGTCGGCGATCCTGGCATATGCCCTGTCTCGCTCCGCTCCGACGGGGCACACCCGGCACATCATCCCCCTGAGCATCTCCGACTCGCGGAGCTGCTCCTCCAAGGCGGCACACCGATCCTCCTCAACTTGATCTTGGCTCATCGCTTCCTCCCTGCATACCGTTCCGCCGTGTACCGCTTGGCACACTCCGTCGACGCGAACTTGCACGGGCGCGGACCCCTGCTGATCCGCGCCGGTCGGCCACATCCGCACAGGCAGGGCGGCCGATCCGGCGCGGGTTGTGGCACCCTCCTCGTGTACCAGCTGGCCCCACCCCCGGCGACGAAGGAGGGCTCTGCTCGACCTTCCTCCTGAGCCCGCTTTGCGCCCACGGCGCAGCTTCGGCACCCCGCCCACAGATCGAGCCCCTCCGCGACCTCCGGCTGCAGGTGCCGATCGACGCACGCCTCCTGCCGGAGCCAGCACCGCCAACGCTCGCACCAGACGAGAGGGATGCTATCGAGAGCAGGGGTCATCAAATGCCTGCGGCGGGCCGCGCTCGGCGAGCCGTTGTTTGGCCCTCATCAGCTGCACCCCCCTTGTCATCCACGGGCATCATCTCCTCGCCATCGCGCGAGGCCTCGGCCCACCACCACTCGCACTCGCACCCCAGCTCGCTGGCGTGCAACTGCCGGCCACAGAGGATGCAGCGGCGCCAGTGGGCTGCCCAGTCGTCAGGGGCATTTGCCGGTGGGCTCATCTAAGCCTGCACGACCGGCGGCTGCAGGCACCGCAGCTCGCTTTCCAACTCGGCGATCCGATCCGCCCGCTCGATCAGGAGCCGTCCCGCCTTCTTCTTCTCTGCTCCCAGCTCCTCCACCTGCTTCCTCAATCGGCCCGCCTCCTGCATGGCAGACAGCCGACCGGCGTTCGCCACACGCACCGTTGCCTCCTTCCGCAGCCCCCGCCGCTCTACCTTCTGCTCGTCGGCCAGCTGCTGGCGCAGTTCCTTGTTGATCTGCTCCAGCTCGGCGACACGGTCCGGGCGCTGCGCGATCTTCTGGTTCTTCTCCGCCTTGCGGGCGGACCGCACGGCCAGCTGCTTGCGCAGGTCGGACAGCTCCTCCCCCTGCTTCAGCTTGCTTGCCTTCAGCCCGGCGACCGATGCTACCAGGCCGGTGATCTGGTGATCGCGGGTGCTGATCTGCGCCTCCAGCTGCGTGATCCGGGTGCTGTCCAGCTCGGCCTTCTGCCGCAACTCCCCGATCACCTCCTGCGCGCTCAGCCGGGGTGCCGACGGAGCCGACGGAGCCGGTTGTTCCGCTGCCGGCGGTGGAGGGTCGTGCCTCATCGCTCCTCGCATGTCTCCTCCTCTGGCGCCGCTGGCGCCACGTACTGATAGCTGTAGGGTCGCGTGTCCTTCGTGCGGACGGCGCCGCCAAGCGCCACGAGCCGCCGCAGGATGCGGTCGGCCCACCCGAAGCGCACCCATCGGGAGCGCACGGGGTTGGTGACGGTGCGCTCGTACAGCGCCGCTGCCACCTGGTGAGGGTTCAGCCACGCATTCGGGTGCTCCGCCAGATACCGGAGCACCACCTCCTGGCTCACACCCCAGGCGGTCACCGAGGCCCCCCGGGTGCCAGGATGGCATCGAACTCCCCGGGAGCGGCGTCCAGGTCGAGCGTCGCCTGCAGCTCCCGGTGATTCCGGAACACCTGCACAATCTCCCGGAGGACCTCCGGGGATCCGTTCGTGATCATGAGAGCACCCGGCTTCCCGGCGTGCACCCATCGCATCTTGAGCTTCATCTCGCTTCCTCCTTCAGTACACCCTGTACCGGCGGCACACCGCCTCGTCTTCCTCCAGCCCGAAGATCGTGTCCATCTGCGCCCGGATCGTGCCCACCCGTGCTCCGCACGCCGTGCACGCAGCGGGGCTGGTGTACGCGTCGTGGCTGCGAGCCGGTAGGCCGACGCCGTGCACACGGAGCGGCGATCCGCCGCAGGCCGAGCAGGTGTCGATCCCCCGGACGACCACATGCTTCGCCCCTTCGTAGGGGGGAGCAGCGGGATGAACCTTGCCACTCGGCAGGGTGAGCGAGACCTTCATCCCGCTTCCTCCTCCACGAACCCATCCTGATCGCCGACGGCTGCCTGGAGGCGCCCGATGCAGCTCCGGATGAACTCTTGCATAACGTAGTCCCGGGCGTACCGGGTGTCGTGCAGGTCGATCAGGCGGGCGCATAGCTCCCGGGAGCGGAAGCGGACCTCGTCGGTGCACCGCCCGTCCTTGACAGGATCCAACACGTCCTTGAACCGGTGCGTCAGGTCCGAGAAGTCGAGGGTTTCGTACCCGAAGCGGAAAACGGGCTTCTTCCTGCCCATCAGATGACCCCGAGCAGAATGAGCGGCGAGGATACGGCATCCTCCCCACACATCTCGCACTCGTACCCCTCGGCATCCGGCTCCACATCCTGCGCGATCTTGCAGCACGTTGTGCAGATACCGGGCACGACGTTGTCGGCCGCCAGCTCCGCTACCACGTACCCGTCTTCTTCGAGGATCTTGTACACGTCGGCGTCTCGCATAGCGCCTCCTTCTCTGGCCTTCTCGCTCCGCCCTACCCCGACCCCTCCCCTTCATCGAGGAGCGGCCTGAGCGACCCGCCGAGGGCCTTCCCAGGGCAACCCCTCCCCCGGGATAACCGGGGGAGGGAGCAGTTCGTTGATCAGGGGTTGAACGCGAACACTGGCTGCGTGTCGATCCGCCCCGCCACAGCGTCGTTCAGGGTGAACCGGCCGGGCTTCCATCCTTCCCGGCGGGCGGACGAGAGCGCCGACATCGCCACGTTCTCCACGGCCAGCTGATCCCAGATCATCTGTCCGGCTGCGTCCTGCAGTTCGTCCTGCGCCCAGATCGATCCCCAGCTGCTGGTGTGCGCCGCCCGGGTGACCGCGTTCACGACGCCGGCTACGGTGGCGCTCGGCGCCATCCAGTAGCAGGAGCGGATCCGGCGGATCAGCTCCTCGTCGTTGATTCCGCCGGGGTTGGGGATCAGGTGGTTGTGGACCAGGGCGACGAGCGCCGGCTCCACATCGCCGCCGATCACACTCCCCTCGATCAGGGAGCGGGTCTCCGCCTCCTGCCACGCCTTGACGAAGGGCTCGATCTTGCCCATCGCCGTCTGGATCGCTTCGGACAGCCGAAGGGCGAGGTCCTTTCCCCGGTGGACCGAGGAAAGGACGTCCTGCACCCTGGCCGCGGTAGTCAAGTTGACACACACGGCCTGGTACAGCAGCGCCTTGACCTCCAAGCGGGTCTGCCCGGAATCGCCGGAGGTGACCTGGATACCGGCCTTGTAGTTCGATCCCACCCGGGCGTCCATGTCGCCGGGGGCGTGGAACAGCACATTGATCCGGGTCCGGGTGCCGTCGTAGACGACGGACGCCCTGGCGAGCACGGGGACGGCTTCGGCGACCGCCTTGGCGATCACGTCGCTGTCCACGGCGGTGTACTCCGGCGAGACGATCGCGTACCCCTGCCACTCGTCCCGGATCTTGCGGGCGCGGAGCACAACCTCCTTCGCCGAGACCGCCCGACGGGTGAGCCAGTAGTTGACATTGGTGGCGCGGAGATGGGCGGGACAACGGGTGAGATACCCCGTACCGTAGGGGATGTTGGAGCGCTCTACCAGCTGGCGAAACGCGTCCTCCGTGATCAGGAGGGGTGCGCGGCCGGGGTCGCGCTGGATGGCGCCGGAGGGGACCATGGTCAAGGCGGACAACGGCGTCTGCACGTCCGTCCGCCTCTCCGCCCGGATGCGCTCGGTGTGGTCTGCGAGGGCGGCGGAGGCGAATGGCATGTTCTCGAAGCTGGTGCGACTCTCGCGATACGCTCGCGTGCCGTCCGCCACCAGGGCAGTGCCCATGGCGAACAGCAGGCCGGCGGGGGCGAATCCGCCCCGCAGCGCCTGCTTCTCCTCGTCCTGGAGCCGGGCTGGTACCCGGTCGACGGCGGGGATGGACGGTACGCCCATCGGGGCGCCGTCCCCGACGATCTCCGAAAAAAAGCTGGGGTCGCGGTCTGCCATGGTGATCCTCCTCCGGTTTGCTCGTTGTGTCCTCTCACCCCGAAAGCCCCGACCCTTGCGGGTACGGGGCTGGGTGGGGTGGGGTGGGGGCAAGTCAGCCAAAGACCGCCAGAAACAGGCCGACTGTCCTGACGAAGCTCCATCCGGTCCCGAAGGGAGCCAATCCGCCGGGGCCGACCACGACGAGGTCGAAGACCCCGCCGCCCTGCTCGGTCGCCTCGACCCTGATCCCGCCCTTCTCGGCTGAGGTCACGAACCCGACCTCCTGGGCAGGGAGCCCCACCGAGGCGAGCTGATCGGCGAGGGTCCACCTGTCGCTGCCGGGATCCATCGGGCCTTCGCGCATGGTAGCCTCCATCTGCTTGTGTTTCCGGTCGGGGTCCGGTCTAGCCGTCCTGCCCCCGACCTGTATTCAATATAGTGTCTCAGGAGGAATTGGTCAAGGGCAATTTGTCTTTTTTTCGATCCACTGTGCGAGGAGGTCGGTGATCGATGCGGCGAAGGGTAGCTCGGTGTCCCCGGTGAATCCGCACGGCTCGAAGCGCGTGTGGCGGAACTTCTGAACCAGATCCTGGATCGGCACGCCCCACTGCAGCTCGGTGGAGACGGCGATCGACAGCGCGTCGAGCAGCCCGCCGACGAGACTCCCGGTCTTCTCCCCGACGAGGAACAGCTCGCCCGGTCGTCCGTCGGGGTACCTGTTCAGCGTCGCGTAGCAGGTGATCCCCTCCGCACCAGCCACCCCGGGGATCACCAGCTTGCGGGTGCTCCCAGAGCGCTCTACGGGCAGATCCTCCTTCTGGGGGAGGAGGCGAGGCAGCTCCCGCTCGATGGCGCGAAGGAGCACCTCGACGTTTTGCAGCCGCAGAAGGAGGGCTTCTCGAGTGGTCATGGTTCCTCTGCTGGGGTGAGCCAGGCTGGACGGAAGCAGTAAAGGCTTCCTTGAATCATCCAGTTGCGATCACAGTTCAGGTCGTGGAGCACTATGACTTTTTCGAGAAAGATGTTCATATTCTGGCTCCACCCATCTCCGGATACCGGCTTCGTGACCCGCACTCGCATCCCAGGGCGCAGCACTACGGGCGTGGGCTCAGCTCGACGTACAGGGGTCAACCAGTCGGGGGAGAACACGTACCCATCCTCTTCAACCTGCCACCACCTGCGTTCCGGCCTCACGAGGCGAAGAACCGACCCGTGATAGCAATTCATTTCGACCGGCCAGCTCGGGCCCTCCTCGACATCCTCCGGCCTCCGCACCCTCACCATCATCCCGACTTCCAGCGCAGGCCGAGGATCGACGGGCACCCACTCTCCTTCGGGCTCCTCAACGGGCGTGGGCTCGGCTCGGTGGACTGGGGTGAGCCACGAGGATGGGAGCCAAGATCCGTCTACCAGCCAGCAATCCGACGCAGTGCCTTCATCCACGCGAGCAACAAATCTCCCCCTGGTCTGGTGGCCTGAGCTCCGCATCTTCACCATCATCCCGACTTCCAGCGCAGGCCGCGGATCGATGGGCACCCACTCGTCGGATTCAGGTGGAGGATCTGTCGGAATCCTGCCCTCGGCTATGGTCGCAAGCTGCGGAAGACGGGACGGTGCCACGGGGTGCCCGGTCGAGACGATCTGATGCCTCGGTGCCACGGGAACCCCACTCTGCCCCAGCATCATCGACCCCTCGAGCAGAGCCCGGTTGACCGCCTCCACGCTAGGACCAGCTCCCTTCCCCATCCGCTCCTCGAGCCTGCGCAGACAGGCGAAGATGGCATCCTCCTTGGGGCCGGCGGCCACATCGGCCAGCTGGCGCACGCGTGCCGGGAGCTGGGAAAGGTATCCCTCCCACCCTACGATCCCGGCGATCTCCTGGAGGATGGCATCCTGGGCCTCTATCACGGTCTCCGCGCTATCCAGTCGCTTCTCCAGCTCGGCCACCTGCTCTGATACGCGTGTCACGCCCCCTCCTCCTCCTCCCCGCATTTTCGCGCCGCTTCGAGCAGCTCCCGTGCCTCCTCGATGGCGTACAGCGCGCAGTCGTGGAGGTAGCTGGAGGGGAGGCAGCTGGGATCGAGAAGCTGGTGCGGTATCCCTTCCGACTGCGCGGACGCAAGAGGTTGGCCCTCTTCCGGCCGCACAATACGGCGGATGGCGGCTGGAAGGTCGCGGCATGTCCCGGGCTCGTGCAGTTCCCTACAGGCGGCGGCCCGCTCCGTTTCCAGAGCGTTCGCCAGCGCTCCCAGATCCTTGATCCGCTCTCGGAACAGCTCCTGCTCCTGCTTCCGCTCCTCGATCAACGAACTGTGTGCGGTGCGCTCGTCGGCCAGCTGCTTCCGCAGCCCATCAACCTGCTTGCTCGCGTTGAGGTACGCGATCCGGTGGGCGAGGGAGTAGGCCACATCTTCTCCGTCGGTCGCCGGAACCCCGGCACGATCGAGCACATCGACCGCGTCGACCTCTGCCTGGTGGTACTTCTCGATGATTCGAGATGCCTTCTCCATCTTCTCCTCGTGGCGCCCGCGATCTTTGATCAGCCGGCGCATCAGGTCTTCGATCTCCGCCTTGTGCTTCTCTTGCTCCGCGACCAACGTCCCATCGGTGATCGGTCCCTGCTGCGCCGACTTGAGGAGCCGACGGAATTCGGCGGACTGCTGGCAAACCCTCTCCGCCAGCTGCTCTATCGAGCACGGAATTGCGGTTCCAAGCTCCCTCATCAAGGTGCTTCGGGCTGCGGCGACATCTTCATCCCAATCTACGGTCATCTCTACCTCCTCACTTCTCGTACGGGGTGCACCCCTCACCGCTCTCGATGTGCTCCTGCGGGAGCAGCCCGGTGATCTCTACCTTCGCTTTGTGGCAGATCGAGCAATAATCTCCCACGGAATACATAGCTCCACACGCGAACCCGTGGAGCCACGTCGACACGACATCCTCGGGGCCGGCGGGCTCGCCGATGTCCAGCTGGAGGTACGGGTACA
>Ga0180008_1001444_pt1 | contig 14933 bp, 16 predicted proteins | sample MM_PW_MetaG_FD_121121 | JGI IMG/M metagenome (GOLD analysis project Ga0180008, IMG submission 121121) | Groundwater microbial communities from the Aspo Hard Rock Laboratory (HRL) deep subsurface site, Sweden - MM_PW_MetaG | ecosystem: Environmental > Aquatic > Deep subsurface > Groundwater...
ATAACGGTACAATCCCTCTATTCGGCCGCGCCAAAAATAGTTATCCAAATATGTGCAGAGAATGCCCTGCTTTTTCAAAACATGAAGGAAAAGTCCTGGCTGCACAATCACGCCGATATGATCTGTCAGGCCGGTATCAGTCCTAAAAAGTATTAGATCGCCGGGCTGCGGCTCCTTGATTTTGGTGAACTTCGGCCTGTATTCATCTGCTTTTTTGCAGATGGTTTCAGAATTTTCGCCGATCAATTGACCGTAATCCAGTACTTTAATTCCCAGCCGTTTGTTAATTTCTATCCACAGCCCAAAGCATTCATAGGCCTCCGGCCCCCGGCCGAATTCCCGGAAGGGCCTGCCGATCAGATCGCTGTAATCCAATTCGACAGACTCTTTGGTTTCCATTCTACACATCGAACGATCCATTTATAAGTCCTGGGAAGCCGCCGAAGCGAGTTTCATTGGTATAGCTGACGCAGGTCGAAAATTTGCGGTCGCAGGCCGTTGATCCTCCGGCATAGCCGCATTCGCTGCCCTTAAAGACCTTCCAACGGCAGAGGTTGCGCCGAAAGGTGCCGTAAGGGAAACGGCGAAAATAGAAGTTTTCCGCGCCAAGCATAAAATTGACCCATTCGGCCGTGCAGGTCAGGCTAAGAATCTGGAAGGCTGCAGTCAGGAACGGATTTTGGTCCAGGTGGTCCGAATGGACCAGGCGGTAGATGACCGTGTCGCCTATCAATCCTTCATTGGTCTGTTCGATATAGCCCTGGATGGTTCGGAGTGCGTTCGAGACCCTGATGTTCAGCCGGGGCAGTTCGCCGTCGCCCTGTTCCGGGATATCTCCAGGCTCGAAGGGGAATCTTGTCCAGGTCTGGCCGTCGTATTCAACGTCCTCATTGTTCGAGGTAAGCCTAAGTGTCTGTGCCGTCTCGCTCATTTGGACTTCAAGCAGCTCAATGCACGCGCTCGCTGAATACAGTTTGTTTTTTTCTGTGATCAAGTCGCTGGGCAAAGTCAGCATCAGAAAATCTCCTCGAGAACAACCGTCATTCGCCAGCGATCAGCATTTAGATATTCCTGTTCAAGTTCATCGTTAACAAACTGCACCAGGAAGATCGGTCCTTCTCCGAATCCGACCTCGATCTCGCTTTCAAATCCGGCTTCGGATATGTCTATTGGTTCACCGTAAATACCGATCGGGAACTGCCAATAAAAGGCTTCGGCCCCGCCGTGCCTAGCTCGGAAAAATTTCAGCAGGGCCATCCAGTCACTGGCTTCCATCGCATTCCAAAAAAGCTCGAACTGTTTAGGGATGGACGTATTCCTGGCCCGGGTATGTTCATAGCCGCCCTCGAATTTTGTGCGGACCACGCTGGCTTTGTCGCGAACCTTGATACTGATCGGATTTCGTATTTCATCCCAGGGAAAGGTCTCAATTGCCATGTTTTATCTCCGCAGAGCTTGTCTGGTATTTCGATTCCGGCGAAGTTTATCTACGAGCACATCGACGACATACTGCTGGCCGTCCCAGCGCGATTGATCAGTTTCGGCATTAAGGGGCTGTCCGGACCTATTAATGAGATTGACCGTGATCCGCGGCCCTCCTCCGCCCTCAGGAATGACTGTCTCGCCGCGCTGAAGGATAGCTGGAAATTCATCTGAGGATAGACCGGAATGAAGCCTGGGCGCGGCCGCAAAGGCAAGCGCCGGCATCTGCCGGGTCGGGAATACGTCCTGACCGACTATCCCACCGGCATGGGCGATTGGTATCTTAAGACCTTTAAAAATGGCCGTCACGGCCATGCTGGCCATGACATCTGATATAGCCCGCGCTATTGACCTTAAAAACGAATTGAAATAATCCTCGAAGGTCTTAATCTGTCCGGTCATCGAATCAAAGAAAAAATCTGAAAAGGATTGAGTCATGGCCTGCGCGGTATCATGAGCCAGGTCCTGCAGACCCTTGAACGTTTTTTCCACTTCCTGCACAGCCACGACCGTTGGCGCAACCATCTCGTCATCCAGCCTGCCAAACCATTCCCCGATCTTGCGAATCAGGTCCGGGATATACGACTGGCCAACTACTTTATCGTAGAGGCTTTTGAAAAACCCAGTGATCTTTTCGATTGGCGCCTTAATCTTATCAACGAGAGCATCAAACTTATCAACTAGCCAAAATTCAATACTTTCATAGATGTTTCGCATAATTTTGCTAATAAATTCATTAAAAGCGATAAGCGTTTTTGTCCCCTCAATAATTGGTTCAAACAGGGTTTCATAGATATCCGCGCAAGCTGCCTTAAAAAGATTAATAAAGGAGGTCACGATTTTTACTGCTACACCGATTGCCTCTAATGCAATTTTTATTGTGGTCAAGAGACCGAAAAATCCGCTGTTCATTAATGAATCATTTGATTTGATCCAATCAGCAGTTTTTTCTGAGATTAAAATCAGAGCTGCTGCAATATTTTGTAAGACAGGGAAAAATGCGGATAAAAATCTTTCTATACCTTGGGCAATCAATTCTTTATTTTCACTGATCCATATTGAAATTTTTTCAATATATTTAGTCATCACTGGCAAGAGGTTCTGTCCGATCACGTTTTTAGCGCCGGTGAGTGAGCCGGTCAACCGGGTGAGGGCGTCATTGAAATTCGCCGCAGAATCAGCTCCAGCCTGAGTCCAGGTAATTCCTAATTTCTCAGCTTCAATCTGCATCTCCCTTATGGCCTCAGAACCCTGACTCAGCATGGGCAATAATTCGGTACCGCTCCGCCCAAAAAGTTCCTGTGCCAGGGCGGTAGCTTTCGTCCGATCCTCCATTGTTTTCATGCTGTCAGCGATTTCAAGCATGACCTGATCGGCAGCGCGAAGACTGCCGCCGCTATTTGTTACAGATATCCCCAGTTCTTCAAAACTTCTTTTTGCTTCAGCTAGCCCCTGGTCTGCATCCAGCATGCGCTTAGAGAGCAGTTTGAGGCTGGTTTCAACCGTGCTGATAGTTGCTCCGGATAATTCTGCGGCATGAGATAATGAGGACAGGGCTTCAACTGATACGCCTACCCGTTGACTCATTTTTTGATATTCATCGCCGGCATTAGCCGCGCTTTTGGTCATGGCGATCAGGGCGGTACCTCCGGCTGCTCCCATACCTGCGAGAATAAGTCCACCCTTTTTAGCGATATTAAAAACTCCACTAAAGTTGGTATTCAGGATTTTTAGGCTGTCAGAAAATTTATTAAATGAACGTGTGCCTTTATCGGCCGCTTCCTCGGCTTTCTCGCCGAACTGTTTAACCGTAACCGTACCCTTGTCATCTACGATCAGCTCTAATTTTAATTTTTTATCAGCCATGTTTCGCCTTTTCTACAGCCCGTCCTTCCTCTATCACTGAAATCATAATCAGGCATTTATCAAAAATAATTGGCCTCTGGCCGGCTGAAACGTTCTGCACGTCCATCACGAACTCGATGGCGCAGTAATTAAACCCGCCGAATCCATCGCATAGACCGGGCAATATTCGAGAAAACAGGTCCCAAAATCGCTCGTTTTCCGGGGCAAGCCTGGCAATTTCGCCGGTGGGACATTGATCTATTGTTTCGATGCCCTGACATTTAAAATTTCGGAATCCGTCTCTCTGGGAACGCTGGCACAAATTACAAGTCATTCGGTTTTTGTTAAAAAACCAGCGCGCCCAGTCGATTAGTTTTTTTCCTGATCTCCCTTGGCTTCAGCAAATTCCCAGCATTTAGTCAGAACAAAATCGTGGATTCCGGCCAGGCGAGCATCGAAGATTTTCTGCTTGATCTCGTCTGTGCAGGGCAAATCCTTGCCGTCCGCGTCAGCCACATTTTCCCAATCTATTAGGCAGTCTTTAAACATTTTACAATGCTGCTTGCCGCTAATGACCACGCCGCCATCACGAAAAACCATATCAGTGCTGCTGAATAGATAGGGTTTTATCTTTAGCCTGGCATCGCCAAATTCATACCATTCAGCCTCATAGCTTAATTCTCTGACATTTATTTTCATCTTATCTCCTGTTAGATATTGGCCTTGAATGACGGTATGCCTTGAAGCTGGAATCCGATTTTTTCCTTTACAACTTCATTGATCGGCGCGGCAATATTAAAATTATCAAACATCACCCAAGCGTTTAAATGATCGCCGGTCTGATCCTTATCCGGATCGTAGTTAAAAAGCTGCAGCAGAAAATAGGCTTCATTACCGCTGGCGCATTCCACAAAAGCATCGAAAAAGGTCTTGCCGCCGATGAAAAAGGATTCTGCGCTGCCGTTTCCTCCGGCCTGACCGGGCAGAGCATTTTTCCACTCCTGACCGGCGTATGACATATCCGCCATATCGAGAGCGAGCTGATATTCCCAGCCGATCAAATAGCCGACCTTTTCCAGTCCGGCCACGACAATGAATCCATTATTGCCGGTCACGGTGACAATGGTCACGTTACCGTCAAAGGTGGCCTTGCCCTGGGTATAATCCACGATCAGGACGTTCTTGCCGCCTGAATCAGTAAAAATCGGCTGGTTATTCGGATTAATCAGCCGCATAGTCGTATCCGTGATCTGAGCGTCAGCGCCTGATTCAGTACAGGCCTCGTCTTTCAGATTGCCGATGATCCATTGGTCGGCGGCCGTATGGCCGGTGGTCGCGGCAAAGGTGATGGTTTGACCGTCATCCAGGGTCTGCGCCGCTCCAGTAATATTTACATTTTCAGTCCAAGCTCCGCCATCCTTGCGCCACTTGAACGTATCCGGAGTGCCTGGCGTCTGAATAACAACCTCATAATAAGCGGATGCTGCGCCGGCGAAGGCGGTCCCCCAAGTCAGATCATTCAGGCCGTAACCTTTGAATCCATTTGGCCGTGTACGATAGACAGCCGCCAATTTCCCATGCGTAGGGCTGGTAGGAGAGGCCATATTTTACCTCCTGATGTTAGGCCGTATCAGTCAATGATAGTGCGCCATCGCCCTGGAAATCAAAAGTAACTGGGACTTTATCGCCGATACTGGCGCTAACTCGAACCCCGGTTATAAAAATGTTGCCGGTCCAGGCGTTGGTGGCTGCATCCTGTAAAAATTTCACATCTGTCAGTTTTGTTCCGGGTATGGCGGCGACTAAATTATCGAAAAAGGCCTTTTGCTCGGTATTCCCAGCTACAAAATGCCCTGAAAACGATCCAGACCAACCGGCCTGACCGGGCAGGCCCTCTTTCCAATGCTGGCCGGACCGCGAGGCATCGGCCATATCGAGAGCGGCATTGATTTCCCAGCCATCCCCATATTCCATATTGACATCATTTTTTTCGACTCGGCACAGTTTGCCATGAAACGGCGTGGTTGGATAAGCCATATTAAAATCCTCCCTTTAAACGCTGGTGCGCTTATTTTTTTCTTTCTGTCCCTCACGCGGAGGGCGATATTCAAAAACTATTTTGTCGTCCAAACTCATGATCTGCGTCAAAGATTCCGGACAGCTCAGACATTCAGGCTCAACGTCTGTGATCAATTTCCTGGGACAAGATTCGTTCTTTTTTTTTCGGCAATGAACTTTAATAATTCCCGCGTATGGCGTCATAGTTCTCTCCTTGTGGTGAGTTTATCGAACCGCTGTTTAACTCCAGGCTAAGGGCAGTTCCTCGGCCGTTAAGGACAATTCGCAAAAATGGCAGAGCACTCCTCCGAACATGCGCGGTTCAACTGCCTCTACCTGGATCGGGCTGTTGTCATTAACTGTTTCGTTAAGCTGATATTTGGACCGAAAGGCCTCGCAGATATCCTCGATGAGGCCTTGAAAAGTTAGCTCGCTGGCTTCTGAATCCTTCAGCCCATAAAATCCTCGGATCGTAAAATGATGAATCCGCGTATGATGACTGGAGGTATCACATTCCTCTGAGGTCCTGTCCCGAGTAATGGACCAGCCGTTGATCCGGCCATCCGGAGATTTGTAATGATCCAGGAACTTATTCCAGTCTTTAGACCAGCGCTCATAATCATGCACCGCTCCGATACCATCAATGCCGGCCAGAATGGATTTAATCTGCTCTCGAATGTCGGTCAGGCTCATGAAACTTTTCTGACAATATCGTCTGGAATATTTTCCAGGATGCGGATGACCCGGCTTTCAGCCGCTTCAAACCCTTTCTCAAACATATGAGCGCCTTTAGTCCCGTGTACTGAAATGGTCCGTGCGATCAAGAAAGCTGCGGACCTGGCTTCCGCCCCGGCCAGCCCCAGTTTTTTTTCAACCCAGAATTGAATCGGCGCAATAGGCGGGAAATGCGGCCTGGTCCCGTATTCAACCGGCTCGCCATGTTCAAGTGGCGTGCCGATCGTCCCCCAGACATTGTTTCCTTGTACGTGCGGCCCGCTGGGATAGATTGTGTCCCGCAAATGGATCGGTCCAGCTCCCCAGGGGGTGCGCTGTTTGATTTCACGCTCCAGCAGATTCAGCGCCTCGGTGATTCTGGCAATCCGTGCCTCCCTGGAAGCCTCGGGAAATTCACTGGTCAAATCCTCCAGGTCGGATAAATTTGTCTTGAGTTAAATTTCGAGCATGGTCTTACCTGTATTTCTGCGGATGAGTCAATTTATCTCCCCGCCAGGAACCCAGCGTATCCTGGTCGCGTGTCACGCTAGCCGCGGGCGTCTGCCCTTCTGTAATCCCCAGATGATCGAAATACATCTTGCGGTAGGCCCTAGCCCTGGCCGAGTAATGATCGGACTTGCCCTTATGGTCCACGCTGTCAGCGGCAATAGTGCTGTCAGTGCTCTGAGCGTAATAGGTGGACAGCAGATCACAAAAAAGGGCTGCGATTAAAATTTGAACAGCTTCTTCGTCAAAATTCTCGATCGTGCAGGCTGAGTCCGTGCAGGTATGAAGCGCAGTATAAGTCGCGCGAAAATCCTCATCAGCGGCAGGCTTGTCCTCTAAAAACCTCAGATATTTTCCGGCCGGCGTCTCGTAGATTCTCCACTCATCATCCTGCAGGATATCCGGGGTTTCATCGTCATCATCCACTGGATATTCGACCTGCCTGATGACGGAGAATCCGTCTGACCAGGCCGCAAATCCGGACAGGGCGTAATCAAAGCCGCCATCACCATCAAAGTCTTCGACCAGCAGCCTCGGCCGATGTCTGGAATGAAATTTCATGGCCGTATTAATGGCCACTATTTTATCGGCTTCATCCAGAGGCAGTTCGCCGCTGACCAGGCTGTTCAACGCGGTCAAATAGTCCTGACGCGTGCTCAATTTTTAAAAACCCCCACTGCGGCAAAGGTGAAGCTCGTGCCTCCGACCGTATAATTCAGCCGCACGTATTTCCCAAAATTCGTAATCGCCTGCAGATACTGACCTGTGGCCGTAATCTGAGCCATAGCCGTATGCGTGTAATAGGTCGAATTGTCGTCTGAGGTCTCAACGATAATATCCAATGTGGACACGCCGGATTCGGCTGTCACATTGACCAGAATCTGGCCCTCGATATAAGCTGAGACGTCAAATCCTGTGGACTGTGCGGTGGCGGCCGTGCGCGTGCCGGAAGCCAAAAAGGTAATGACACGGGTTTTTCGGTCGGCTGCCCGAGCGGGCGAAACAAAAACAGTTAGGAATAGCATAACAGTCATTAAGACGGCCATCGCTATTACAATTATTTTGTCTTTTGTCCTCATAATGCCCTTTTTTTTAAGAGGAGGACGGCCGGTTCAAGGCCGCCCTCCTGGTTTATGGTTCGTTTTTAATTAGGGTAAAAATTCCAGTATTCCCATTTCCTGAACGATTGTATCGCCCGCGTTGGCGGACTCTACCTGGAGTTTAACTACAAAGGCTGCGGTTGTATCCGTGGTATCGATTGCATAATCGGCCGCATACGTGGCGCCAGCTCCGCCTCTCAGCTTACCCAGGCATTTCTGGTTAGCCGTATCCGTATGTTCCATAATTATGAATTCGGCGTACCAATCGCCGGCTGTGGCCGCATTAGCTGTTAATGAAACGATCTGAGCATTGTCAATATAAAGATGCACGGTCGGGGCTGCAGTGCCGCCGGTTAATGTCCCTCCAGCTGTAATTCTTAGAGCTGTGCCGACAGCCAGAGTATTGGCCGGGATGGTCCAAGACGACCCGTCTGCAGTGCCCGTCCCTGCCTGTGAATGGCTGACCGCATCCTGACCGACAATAATGGGGAGATCGCCGGTATATTGCGGGAAAGTCACGGTGATATCAGAGACCGGATCGGTCACGACCACGGTGGTCTCAAAATCATCCGCGCTCGCGCCTTCATAAACGATCGCATTGGCAGCTCCAGAAACGGCATTGGCCGCTTCGGGTACCGCCGAGGCTAATATCGGCACGCCGGCCGCATCGGGAAAGGTGATCGCCCTATCAGCCGTGGGATCGGTGACCGTGATGGTTGTTTCAAAATCATTAGCGGTTGCGCCTTCGTATTCAAAACCATTATTCACTCCAGCCACAGCATTGGCTGTGCCCTGAACTCCTGCCGGTGAAAGCACGGCTGCTCCACCAGCGTCAGGCAGGGTTACTGTCCGGTCCGCGGTGGGGTCGGTCGGAGCGATTGTGGTTTCAAAGGCGTCATCCGTAGCGCCCTCGAGTACGATTGGCGTGGCGCCAACGAGGACTCCGAGTGATGTCGCTGAAGCCGTATTTGCCTGAAAATCAAACAGATAATCCGTGGACGAAACAGCGACACCGATCATTTGCTGATAGGTTCCGACTGCCGTCTGAGTCGCTGCGGCGACCGTAGATGAAATAAAAGCCGGTGCGCCTACGGTCAGGGAACTCCATCCGGTAAAAATCCCTCGAGTTATAATCTCGACTAGGCTTCCGGACGCGGTGGTTTTGCCTACGATTCCTATAGCCGGCCTGCGCGTAGTCAGATCGGCGTCAGCTTGATAGGCATAGCCGTCTGCAGCCGCGAGGCAGACTATATCGCCGAGAGTCAAATCCTCCCCGGCTGTGGCTGAAAATCTGGTCCAGACCTGCTTGATGTCATAGGCCGATGCCTGCGGAGCAAACAGCATTACGGCTGTCAGAACCGCAATCACGGCCAGTATGTTTTTGTTAAAGTCTCTGAAATGTTTCATTTTAAAAAATCCTCCTCTTAAAAGAATTTTATGGGTTTATTGATTAGACCTCGCTCTTGTAGCCGCTGCGGAAATCAATGGGCGCGCCGGCATATTCATGCCGAATTTTATATCTGACTTTATCAGCTATAAAAATCTGTTCGGACTGCGGTGAATCAGCTACGAACATTTCGGGTTCCTGGCGGCCGTTGAGATAGCCCATTTCAACAATATCAATCAGGCCGGCCGGCAGAAGCAGTCCCCAATCGTCCGCATCGGTCAAAATAGAAACCATTGCGCCGTTGATCAGTCCCTTGAGCGGATTGCGGGTCTTGGTAGTCAAGTCGTTTGCAGTATAATAGTGATCGTCATTAACGATTTGATCGCCTGTTTCCATCAAATCAATGGGATAAATCAGGGTGGGTTTGACATTCGGATCGTCCAGCAGACCAATCCGTTTGGCGCTGTCTTTTTCCGTCATCTTGGCCAGGGTCTTATATGCGGTTATGGCTCGAGCATAGGTTAACGCAAGCGCCAACAGGTTGCCGTGTCCTACGGTAAACCAGGCTGTGCCGTCTGAACAGGTGGAATTATTGATCCAGAAATTCCAGACATATTGAGCGTGAGTCCTTCTGGCTGCCCGGCCAAGCCTTTCTACCAATCGCTGAACTAATGAAATATCGTCATTGATAATCGTTTTTCGGGTGACGGTCAGGATATTGCCCTTCTGGGCCATTGTATAGGTGGATTCCTCATCGGTTACGGCCGCGATCTCCGTGTAATCCGCGGCTTCAGGATCGACCGTATCCAGGTCTCCGAAATATCCGACCAGAACCGCTTCCTGCTGTCTGAAATCCTTCACGGATTTCCGAATCGAAACCAACAGGTCCTCTTGAAAATTCGTGGCGAGATAGTCCTTGACCAGCCGGCGAGCGAGGGTATTACCCAGCACATAAGAAAATGTCGCGCTGGTAATATCCATTTTAGCCCGCAGATCAGGCGGAAGTTTTTTAGGAAAGTATCGGCCTGCAACCTCAGTGTCTCCAGTGAAAAAGACGTACATTTCATGGATACCCGTGAAGGCAGGCACTTGATCAAAATCCTGATAATCCTGGACGCTCCGCATGCTTTCAAAAAAGGGCTGATTATCCAGCCGGGTCATTTTTGAGAGCTTGATCTCATCATCTTTCGTCAGGCCGAAAGCTCTATCCGCAGCCATCTGAGCGCGTTCGAGGCTCCCCAGACCGACGGTGATACTAGAAGCGGCAATGCCGCCGTTATCTCCAGGGCCTTTGTTCACGCCGGATATTTCAGCTAAATAGTCTTTTTCACTCGCAATCGCACGTTCCAGTTCAGCAGATTCAAAAATCTTTTTCGCAAACATGGCCTGAATCCGAGTCCTGGCCTTGTCCGGCAAATCCGAGGCATTTATTGCCTTATCCAGGGCCATTTCACATCTGAACAGCGATAGATCGCCTTGAGTTACTGTGTTTGGTTTTGGTTCTGGTTTACTTGGCGGGTCCATCGCCGCCCTCGCCAGGGCAACGACTTCCTGTTCAGTTATGGTTTTGAAATCCTTCCCTTCAATCAGCTTAGGTGCTTTATCGAGGAGAAGGTTCCAATAAACCGTTTTTTTGTCTTGTTTGGATTCCATTGCCATTCGTGCCAGCGCCGTAATCTCCTCGTCAGAAATGGACTTGAAGTCTTTTCCTGCGAGGAGATCAGGCTGTTTTTCGTGGATTAAATTCCACAATGTTTTTTTGTCCATTACCTGTTCCTCCATTTTTTGGGCGGCAACCGCCCGGTTAAAATTACCTCCCGCCGCAGGGCGGGATACTATATCAACCGAATCCGCGGCCAAAAACTTAATGACCGAAAATGCGGGTTTCCCATTAATTTCCTCTCTTTTGGCCGTGACAGGACAGTCATAACTCAGGCCGTAGGCCTGAACTCCGGCTTGCTGAGCTTTAAGCAGATTCCGGCCCAGCCATTTGGCTGAATCCAAAAAATGCAGAATTCCCTTAAGTCCTTGCCCAGCCGCGTAACGAACCTTATCTATCCAGCCGATCTTATTTTTGACCAGCAGGGGTTTAATTTCAAAAAGGTTGTCCGGGACATGTGAAGCGCCTTTTTCCGGCAATTCATATAAATTCACATCTACGCCCTCGAAGAGCCCGGCCGCTTCTCGAAGCGCCTCCTCCGGCAAATACCAATCATTCAATGTCAGCCCTGGTTCGCAAATCGTCACCTCCCAGGCCGATCCCTCGATATCAGCCGGTTTATCCATGCGCAAAGCCGTCTGAAAAATTTTATCTATCTCAGCCTTCGCCCTCCAGATATTATCAGCTTTTTCGTATTTCGCTTTTATAGCTGACCAGGCAGCCTGACGAGCAGCCTCTTCGTCTTTGTCCCTATCAAAAGTCTCATTAAAGACCTCGATTCCGATCTGGATCGCTCCTTGAGGCAAATTCTTCAGCCAATCCGGCAGATTATCTTTTGAGTACGGCATTGTTGATTCCTATTTTTCCTTTTTGCCGGCAACAAACTTTTTCTTATCCCAGTCCGGGTTTATGCCGGTAACCTCGATCTGGTTAAGAGTTTGAACGTCATCGTCTTTGGCATAACGCACCTTTTTCCCGCCATTCGTGACAATGACCATCTCGTTAGTCTCTGGATCGAACCGCGAGTTAAAAACATATTTTGCGGGAATGCCGTAAGCCTTGCAGGCCAGCTTAAGCAGAGAGTCTAATTTGTCGTCTTGGACATGGTCCGCGTCCGGAATCTGCTCTAAAAGTTTTTTTTCTTTTGGTTTTTCAGTCACTTTTATCCTCCTTAAAAAATTAAAAATTCGCGGCTTGCCGCTTTGCTGCTTCATCCCAACTGGGATGATAGGGCAGAGACGTACATCCGCAGTTAATAGTGTTCCCCGGTGATCCGGCTGGATCCCGAGGATACATAAGCTGTTCGCCTCCCACGTTAAAGGGTTCGTCCACATCCCGAATTTGGCCGTCCGCGGCCATGTGGTCTAGGCGCGGCATTTTGGGAGAATGGCCGTAATACCATTGTTTTTGAAGGCCGGGCACTGCGGCGGCAGCCGCCTCTTTCCGAGCCTGCCCCGCCGCTTCTAATACTCGTCCCGCCTCGGTTCTCACGATAGTATCTGCCCGATGAGCAATCGATTTAAAAATCGATTTATCTTTTAGATTCCGGCCGATTGTTTCCATAACCTCATACGGCGATTTTTGGCCCATCAGACCCAGAGTAAGTTCGGTATTGATTTTTTTTACGGCATCCTGAGTCAGTCCGGTCACCAGGTCTGAGGAAAACCCCTGCATAACTGACAGCACAGTTGTATCGATCTCCGGGATAGCTACAGAAATTCCGACCTCGCGAAGCGGCAGATCGGTCATGTCTACACCCAGTCCCCAAAATTCACGCTGAGCATCTCGAAGGTCGACGCCGTATTTGTCTCCGAATGTTTGCATGGCGCGCTCGATAGCTGCTTTCATTTGCGGCAGACGATATGCCTGCCATTCAGTCGAAGCCACGGTTGCGGCTACATCTCTGCGAGCAGCATTCAATAATTGAATAATTTTTTTAACCTCTGTATCTTTAAGCCGATTTGCGTTTTTAATCAGCTCGCTGACCTTACGGCGGAAAGCCCTTTCTTTTTGGCTGGCCATTATTTTATGTAATCCTCAAAATTCTTTTCTTCAGCCTGATTTTTTACGGCCTCAAGTTCGATTTCAGGGTCTATATCTATGCCTAGCTGTCCGGCTATCAAAGCAAAAGACTTTACTGCTGTTTCATGACTGATTATACTGTTATTCTCAGCCACGACCAGGGCAGTAGCGAATTGCGGAATACCGGCAAGGACCTTAGTTAAATCGCGTTTGGAGATTTCTGGGAGATTGACCGTGAAACCAGCCTCAGCTTTTTTTTCTGACAGCCGGCCGGCAATCACGGCCTGATCGATTACGAAACGCAGCATAAAATTCAGAATGTGTTTGATATATAGCTGCCGCTCGTCTAAATCTTTGATCGGCACCTGGCCGAAAATCTCAGCCTCAGTCTGATACGCCTTACCGCCTCCTCCAAACCATGATTCAGGCCGCCCGGCCGCACCCATTATAAAACTTTTGCCCATGTCAAAGCCGGACCGAAAATCGGTCGCCTTGATATCGGGAGCGACGGCTTTCCATTCCACGCCCTCATTGTGCGCTCTTAGCGATCCTGGCTCAGGCGCTGGATTGTCCCGCAGCCATTCCCTGATTTGTTCTTCGTTCATGCCTTTGAGTGTAATGTCCCAAACAAAATTAAGCAGATTTTCAGCACGCTCCAGATAATTGAATCCATATCGTTCAAGGCCGTCAATCCAGTCAAACAGCGTCAAAAAATCCGATCGGCCGCGCGGGGAATTCGGGGGATGATTGATAGCGAAAAAAAAGCATTCGCCTACTAATCGGCTGGATGTAGATGATATCGGATTTAAATCCTGCCTGATGGCCGCCATTTTTTGGCCCGGCCGGCCGGCCGTGCCCCGTAATTCAACCTGCACGATCTGTTTGACATTCGTCCGGCTGACAAAAATTTCTTTGATATTGGCCGGATCGATATAGCCGAGCGTGACGCGGCCGTTATGTTTATTGATTTCGACCGGCCAGCATTGCTCGCCGAGCAGACTCAGCCACATCATCTGTTCAGGAAAATCAAGGTCCATATTATTGGCCGAATCATCCCAAAAACGATTGATTACTTCCAGAATGTCCTCGTCATCCGAAGTCACGGTGATAGGCTCGGCAAAAAGAAAGCTTTTATCCAGCCTAGCTATGCGCCGAGTCATGGCCGAATTATCGAACATATAATAGGCGATCTCAAACATCCGATCGTGAGTGAGGGTGGTTAGGTCACGCCTTTGACTATTGCCCCCGGTTAGCGGATGATAGCCCTCATTTTTAGGATCATAATTAGCTGTAATAGGCAGACTCATGCGGACCCTAGAAATTTCTTCCCTAACCAGGTCCTTAATCTCAGCTTCGTTTTTGAGACTCGGAGCGATAAATTTAGCGATGCGTTCTATAAAACCTGTCAAGCTGCTTTCCTTTTTGAAATCCTTCGCGCTCTGTTAAACCGGCCGAACATGCCGCCGTTGGCTGATAACAATCCCGGCCTGTAATCGGTCATGGTCGATTTTTCTTTAGGATCTGTGCCGACACACGCGGCCATAATGCTGCTCGATCCTGCGTGGTTCGCCAGGGCTAAGGCCCAGAATCGGTCGGCATGGCCCTGGTCCGTGCGCTGAGCGTCAAATCGAATGTTTCCGGCTGCGGTGGTGATTTTGCGGACCGAATGGAGGTCCTCTCTGATTTCTCTATCCACCGGAATGCGTACGGTCCGGTCATCAAATCGCCGGCGCAGTCCAAAAGCCAATTCTTCTTTGACCGGTCCAGTGAAATTTACGGCCTCGACTCGGTACTCTCCAAAGGCCTGCTGAGCTTCTTCGGCCAGCTGCATGCCCAGGCCGGTTGAATCAATGCAGGCCCGCCGAACCTTGGGAAGCAAAGCAAAAAGAACCTCGCGCTGGGCATTAAAGGGCGCTTTTTCCATGATCTTTATCAACCTCGTCCAGGCCACGTCTCCCACGAGTTCGACCAGCCAGATCACGGTCAAGTCCTTTTTCCGGCCAATATCCATGCCTAAATAAAGGCCGTCCGGCAGATCGTCTTTGAGACAATCCGAGGCCTCGCACGCAGCGATTAATGCGTAGCTCAAAAATGCGGTGGCTTCATCTACTGCCTGACAGCAGAATTCCTGCAGCCAGGTATCCTCGTCCTGGCAGGC
>Ga0180008_1001445_pt1 | contig 14922 bp, 20 predicted proteins | sample MM_PW_MetaG_FD_121121 | JGI IMG/M metagenome (GOLD analysis project Ga0180008, IMG submission 121121) | Groundwater microbial communities from the Aspo Hard Rock Laboratory (HRL) deep subsurface site, Sweden - MM_PW_MetaG | ecosystem: Environmental > Aquatic > Deep subsurface > Groundwater...
ACAAGCTCCATCTGCCGTCTCCTGCACTGAACATACCCCCGTTGCTCAGTACCAATACCTATGAGCCTCTAAAGGTTTGATTTCAATATGGCAGATATTTAACGATTCGCCAGTGCCAGATCACGACGGGTATTTGAAGGCATGGCTACTCACTAACCCTGACATGAGCCGTCGATACAAGACCATTTTGCTTGATGAGGCGCAGGACACCACGAAGCTGCTAACTCAATTCGTGAGGCAGCAGTATCTGAATGGCTGCAAAGTCATTTTTGTTGGCGATCGCCACCAGCAACTCTACCGGTTCCGCGGTGCGGAGAATGCCCTAGATGAGCCGTGGCTCGAGGATGCCGAGGTTCACACACTTTCAAAAAGCTTCCGCTTTGGCTGGGGAGCGAGTCATGTCGCCAATACAATCCTGGCCCTCAAGGGCGAAAGAACGCTACTGCAGGGTTTCGGGCAGCAGACCCAGATCAAGTCGAAGTTACCGGATGGGCTTGAGCACCGCACCTACCTTTATCGGACAGTGGCTGGTGTTATCGACCGGGCGCTAATGTGCCTGCCCGCCCCGCAGGAGCCTGACAACGGGGAGCGTGTGTATTGGGTCGGAGGAATCAAAAAATACCAAATCCAGACCATCCTGGACATGTACTGGTTTTCGTTGAACCAGACTTCAAAGATCAAGAATTTCCAGCTCACACGTGACTATAAGAGCTTTCAGGAATACGCCGAGATTGCGGACCAAACCGAAGATCCAGAAATGGTTCGGATCATCAAAATCCTCAAGAGCTATGGTGATTCGCTTCCTGATCTGATCAAGCGCTTGGAACAGATCACTGTTGAGCAGGAAATGGCAGCGACAGTCACACTTTCAACAGGGCATGGCTCCAAAGGTCTTGAATGGCCTTACGTTCAGCTCGGTGATGACTTTACCTACGATCCTTTGGATGAGCAGGCTGCGAAAGATGATCCTGATCGCCGCAATGACGAGCTCAACCTCTACTACGTGGTCTCGACCAGAGGGATGAAGATGCTTGCTTTAAACACGATGGTCATTTCGATGATGAAGCATGCCAAGGATCGCCGCGCAGGATTGAATTGAAGTCACTGCTAATTCAGCATCCACCTGATGGTTTCACTAGCCCATTTTGGATAGCAGGTTATCGGTCGCTGGGTCATCATCGGAACCAAACCCACGAATTGGCAATGTCCTGCCCATGCCTTCTTCCCGCCTCTCCCAGCAAGCCTCATTGGTGCAGGTCATTTCATCTGCGGTTGCACTGTGTGGCTGGCAGGTCCTGTTCAGTAAATCGGGACCAGGGTGGGCGTCAGTACGCGCTAGAAGAGGCAAGGTGACAATCGCAGTTGAGGTACCTAGTGCTGGATCGAGCACCGAATCGGTATTAGCCAAGCAGAGAGAGTTACGCGGTGCCGGCATTAGAGGTATGTGGCTTTTACCTTTCCCTGCTTTCACTCCGGTGGCTGATCTACCAGCCGCCCATGTGACCTGGTCAGAAGCGAGCGGATACACTGCCTTGCTTGCCGGGTCGGGTACTCCTTCCGGCACTCGGAGTTTTAACCGATTGAGTGACTGGGCCCAGATATTACCTCTTCAAGATTTCATCACCTCGGCGCTGAATGGCGCATTGTGGTTTGGAACGCTACGTGAGGGGAAATCGGCAATTGTCCGGGTTGATGGCGGGTTCACCAAATGCACCACGTGCCGCGCATGGACCAATCTCTGCTCTGCTATCGAGATCATCTCTCCCTACCGTGAGTCGACATTTGCTCTCTACGGCCTTGAGCAGATACCTGCTCATCTACTGGGCGAGCTGCTGCCCAAGGATCTTCGGTCCTTCAAAGTGGGTGACATCCGCAAACGTTACCACCAACCGTCCAAGGCTTCAGTGGTGCTGAATAGCTGCAGCGTTTGCAGTGCAGTACAGGACAGGTTGGCTATCAACGATCTAGAGTTTCGCCAACAACCAATCACTCAGTTCCACATCAAGGTGAGCAAGCGATTGGCAGTGGCCACTGCCTTATTGCCCACTGCGAGATGGCGTGTATCTAGAGAGCCGTAAGGGTTCTGCCACTCCAATACTGCCTACATCCTGTGCCCATCAAATACAGGATTTATCACATGGCAACGCCTCTAGCGAACCCGGCCACCCCAGAGGGTCACTTGGTTGATTCTGCCGAAGGCCTTAAAGACCTTAATGAATACGATCTTATCGAGAGCTTGGTTTCCCAACACCGGTACCAAAAGGCTCTCATTGAGCGTGTCAGCGAATTGATGGCCGGGAGTGGGTACCACGAAATCTTGGGGTATTTCCTCGCCGGCGCTGATGGCGAACTGGCTTTGCGCATGCGGGCAACACCCGAGCTATTCGATGCTGTGGCCGCGGTAAAAGCACTAGATGCTGAATACTGGAATCGTGCTTTGAGCCTTACGGATGTCCGCGTTTTCATGCCATCCGCACGTCAGAAGGAGTGGGATCAACAGATCGAAAACCGAACGTGCTTGCCATTCGAGAAGCTGGCAGTTCGAGACACACTGCAATCCTTACTGGCTAGCAGATCTCGATTCCTAGCCGAGCAAGTCGATGGCGTGTTCCATGCTTTGTCACCTAACCATGTTTCGAATTCACCTGCAGGATTCGGAAAGCGCATGATCCTCGAGTACGCCCGCTGCAAGGCCACAGGCAATCCCGAGTCTGAGAAGACTCGCCTGATTGCCGACCTTCGCTATGTGATCGCCATGTTGATGGGCCGGGACCGTACAGTTGACTCGAACCCAAGAGCGATGAGCTATGGGTGCAATAACCCTGGCAAGTGGATCCTTCTTGACGGCGGGGCTCTGCGGGTTCGCTTTCACCTTAGCGGGACAGTGCATGTCGAAATTCACCCTGAAATGGTTTGGCAGCTCAACCAAATCCTGGCCTCGATTTACCCCAACGCCATCCCTGACAGGTTTCGTCGCCCGACCAAAAAGCGGGCTGTTCACAAAGACTGGCCCCTGATGGAAGTCCCATTGAGCTTCGGTGCTCTTGCAATCGTTTCCAAACTGAAGCGCCAAAGCATCAAGCCTACTGGCGTCTGGACCCTTGACGTTTCACGTTTTGAAATGAAGTTCATGCCTGAAGCAGAAATGATCATCCAGGCCATCGGCGGCGCGAAAGTTGACTACCAGGAGTATGCCTTTCCCTACCCGGAGGTGAATGAGGTAGTCGACCTTGTTGTTTCCCTTGGGCGTCTGCCGGAGCAAAAGACACACCAGTTCTATGGTACGGGTGAAACCTTGGCAAAGGAGGTAGTAGCAATTGCAGATATCCGGCCTGGCGAGACGGTATGCGAGCCTAGCGCTGGCCAGGCTGGAATCGCTCAATATCTGCCCGCAAGCCGGACCACTTGCGTCGAGGTCTCCGAGGTTAACTGTGGAATCCTCCGTAAATTTGATTTCAACCTGGTCGTCCAAGCTGACTTCCTTACCTGGGCTTTGAACGCTTCATCTTTTGATGTCGTCGCTATGAACCCACCCTATTCAAGTGGGCGGGCCATTGCTCACCTTGAGTCAGCCTCATTGATCGCACGTCGGCGCATCGTTGCGATTCTCCCAGCCAGCCTGCGGGGTAAGGACATCTTGCCAGGCTGGGAGCACCAATGGTCGAAGGTCTATGAGGGAGAGTTCAAGGGTACAGGCGCTTCGGTGGCTATCCTTCGAGCGGATAGGGTCTCAACTTGAGCATTCAGAATCGTGCGCCAATCCTGACTGTTCTGGTAGTTAGGCACACTCTGCCTTTTTGTTTTTATCTAGGGGTTCTGGCACACCCTATCTGCAATGAACATGGGTCCACTTACTAAGGAGTTAACCCATGCAAAACGTTATCAAAGCTGCCGCCCTTGCCCTGTGCTTCGCCATCGTTACCGGCTGCTCAGTGAACCCTCAGACAGGCGAACGGGAATTCAACCGCACCGCGATTGGTACAACCATAGGCGGGGTGGCCGGTGGCATCCTGGGTGCAGCAGTAGGGGGCGAACGTGGTGCTTTGGTGGGCATTGCAGCTGGCGCAGCGCTCGGTGGCGGTACGGGCTACTGGATGGATAAGCGATCGGCGAAGCTGAAAGAAGAGCTTCGCCAGAAGGGTATGGATGCAACGACCAGTCTCGACCCAGTCACTGGCCGTCAAATGATGACCATTGAAGCCCCAGCAGACATTGCCTTCGCCACTGCATCCGCCGACCTACAGCCAGCAGCGTTCCAAGGCCTTAGTGCAATTGCCACTGCGTTGAAAGACCAGAAAGATCTGCGGTTGGAGATCACTGGCCACACAGATGGTACGGGCAGCCGTCAGTTCAATAATGTCCTGAGCTATGCCCGCGCTCAAGCAGTAGCCCAGTATCTCTATGCCGCTGGTGTACCCGCTCAAGTTATTGCAGTGCGAGGCGTCGGCCCTTCCATGCCGGTGGCTACCGATGCTACTGCTCAAGGCCGCGCACAAAACCGCCGGGTAGAGATCCAGATCAAGCAAGGCTGAAAATCAGGCGTAAACGATCCGGCCTTGTTCAGGTGTATCTGACGAGGCCAGCACGCTTTCAAGATCCAACGCTGAATAACCCGCAAGCCAGCTTTCTTCGTAGGGCGAATAGTATGCCTGCCTCCACGTTCTGACAGATCCAACATCTAGGTGAACAAAGTTTTTCGAGATGTAGGTCCCCACTCCGCCAACACCAATCACCTTGATCAGGTTGGCCAGAGCTTCAGTTCCCACACCCGGAATTCTGATATCAGCTGCTTTTGCTTTCACATGCATCGAATTGAGGGCGGCGCCCTCTAGGGACGAGTTGAACTCAGGCGTTCGATATCCGCTGGTCACTATGATCTTCGCAGGCAGCTGCTTGACCCTGAGGTAAGCAGTTGCGATCCATAACAGATCAAGGAGCTTGGCATCGATCTGCACCGTTTTCTTCGAGACAACGTCTCTCAGGATGGTGCAAGCGATGGCATAGCCGCGGGGGTCCCATCCCTGCCCTTTTCGGTAGTAGTAAAACCTGGCTTTTTCTCCTGACTGTGGCCGCTCTAGGTCCAAGAATCGGTCGTGGTCTAGGAGCACGGCACGCCAGTCGCGTTGACCTGGATTGTTTGCGAAGGCTGGTAGTGCAGCCATGGCTAGAGGCGCTGCAATCGCCGCAGTGACGATGCTACGGCGGCTCATGAGGATGTTCTGGCTCATACCAACAGGCAACATGTGGCTTATTCTGGGGCGAGTGTATGGTTTGATCCTTCACATCGCGACTCAAAACCCCCTGCCCTTTTTCAAAGCTCCCCTTGCTCTGCTTGAGCTGGGCTTCTGGCACGCGGCGGCATCCATAAGATGGCTCCACCACCTATATGGAGTTTTTCATGTCCCGCCCATATCCAGTTCTGCGCACCCTCGGCCAGCTACTTACACCTGCTGGCCCGAATCATTTCGCCTACCTGTCAGCCCACCCCGAGCAAGATCAAGCCTTGCTGGATGCCCATGCCATGGATGTAGGGACAGCTCCCGGCTTCAGATTGGTTGCCGATACCGATAGCTTCTTACTGATCGCAGACCATGATTACCAAGGTTGCTTGGACCATATTGCCAATGGGCCTTATAGCTGTTCGGCAATGGACTGGGTTGCTGAGCATGCAAGTGGTGAGCAGGTTGAGTGGTATGGCTGTGTAACCGAAGTGGCTCTTCAGGACGCAGCAGGCAGGCAGTCTCGAGTGACGCTCGGGTATTACCCCAAGGATGAAGCCGAAGCGATCGCGGCTTTGCTCGCTCCCAATGCTGAATTATTCAGCTTGAACCAAAAGTGCATTCTTATAGCTGATGCTACGGGTGATATTTACCACTATCAGCTTCGCTACCCAGGTGATTGCGACGACACCGTCCTTTTTGTTCGAGCGATTGACTGTGATACGGGATTGGAGTTTGCGAAGGCCCATCTGCGTTCAATCCACCAGGTAGGAACTGAAGTTGAAGTAACTGGGATCAACACAGGCCTGCTGGCACGAGCTGCCTAGTGAATTTTGACGCCCTGTTCCCGCTGGTGGCACAGCTAGCCACCCGTAAAATCTATCCCATCATCTAAAGAGACTGCCTAAATGAACTCCTGCGAAATCCTGCGTGCCCTTGATACCGTTGCTGCTGTAAGCGGCAAGCTCGAGAAGTCGGCGCTTCTGACAACTTATATGGTTGACCCAACATTCCAACGCGTGATGAAGCTCATGCTCAATCCACTGATCAGCTTCTACAAGCGTCCAGCTCGCTCCGAGGTGTTCGGTACCGGGGTATTCACCGATGACACTTGGCTGATGCTTGACCGCTTGGCTACCCGCCAACTCTCAGGGGACGCCGCAAATCGTGAAGTGCAATCGGCTTTGAATACCCTCACTCCAGAATCCTCGGAGCTGCTGTGGCGAGTGCTCCACCGAGATCCGAGGGCAGGTTTCTCTGAGGGCTCAATCAATAAGATTCTGCCGCTTACCATTCCCGAAGTACCGTACATGCGTTGCAGCCTGCCTTCAGATGTGGATCTGGAAAGCTGGCCATGGGCGCGAGGAATCTATCTACAAGAAAAGGCGGACGGTACCTTTTTTGCCCTCACCGTTAAAAACGGTGGCGCAACCGTCATCAGCCGTTCTGGTTTCGAGTGGCCCCTTGAGCTGTACGGTGATCTGGGTGAGGTCTTTGCCAGCTGGCCTGACGGCCAGTACCACGGCGAAATGCTCGTGGAAAAAGATGGGGCAATCCTGCCGCGTGAGATTGGCAATGGCATGCTTACGTCAGTCAACAAGGGCACCCCGTTCCAAGCTGGTTGCGTGCCTGTGCCGTACCTCTGGGACGTTGTGCCGTTGGAGTCCCTGACCCGACGAGGTAGCTGTCTGACGCCATACTCAGAGCGCTTCTCGCAAGTCGGTAAAGTGGTCGAGGATCTGGGCGGCGGTAAGGTGAGGCTGATTCACACACAGGTCGTTTACTCGCTGGACGAGGCCTATGCCGCCTCTGGTGTGTATATCCGTAATGGCAAAGAAGGCGCGGTCATCAAGCACCCTGACGGCCCTTGGCGCGACACCGGTTCCAGTGGTTCGCCGTTCAGCGTCAAGATCAAAATGGAAGCACCAGCTGAGCTGCGGGTGAAGGGGTTGAGTAAAGGGAAGGGTAAAAATGCGAAGACGTTCGGCGCACTTGAGTGCGTGAGTGAGTGCGGAATGCTGGAGGTCAACATTTCAGGCTTTTCGGACGAATTGCGACTTGAGATTTTCAACAATCCTGAGCGCTACATTGACTCGATCATCAAGGTGACATTCAACGACGTCACCAAGCCCAACAAGAAAACAAACCTCTACAGCCTGTTTCTGCCACGATTCGGCGAGCTTCGACCTGATCGGACCACAGCCGACACCGTGGAGCGCATCATCCAGCAGCTGGAAGACGCCAAGGCAACTATTGGAATGATTGAGTCAGTGGCGGCGTGAAGAAGGCTCCCGCTGTATACCAGCGGGGCTTAGCTGAATGTGTTCGCGAAGGGATACCGCACTTAGAGGGGATGTTTGGTATTCCGCCATTCCATATAGGCTTTGTTGTGTTTTTTCTGGATTTTCGAGGCATAACCAAACCCTCCCAAGGCAGTGATGCTAAGCAGCAGAAGCCACCAATCTGCGCTGGTGAAACCGCCATCCTTCAGTGGGAGCCCCAGATAACAGAGGGCTCCTATTGAGCCTATCCCAATCAAAAAAGCGATGAGTTGGGGGACGTGAGGAAGCTTCGGAGATCCACGCATTGGATCTACTGAGGCTGGTTGAGTTGATAGCCACTTCGCGTGGGCCCTATCGTGCTTAATGCCGATCACAGCCCCAAAGCCAAAGACTCCGAGTCCCAGTAGAGTCAGAAGATTCTGAGCCCCAACAGGCATGGGCACCAATCCCGCCAAAGCGAAAGCTACGATGGCAACCAGCCAAGCGATCGATTGCTTTGTCTTTGGCGGCTTTGGTTCGGCACTGAATGTATCCATGATAGCTCCTTGAGAAATTGTGCTGCAGCTGAGCTAGCGTAACCCCATTGGCGCCTTATCCCAACCCAAGCAATGGTCGCCAAAATGCCGTGTATCCCTGTCAAACTTCATATCAATATCTTCATGCCCCAGGTGCGACAACGAATGCCATTCCACCGCTACACTGAATTTTGGGGTGGTTTTTTGACTTGTGGCCCTGAGCGAGCGGTGCTAAAAAGATCACGTTCTATGCCCAATCCTTGATTGCGCACCCTACCTATCTCGACGTTAATCCGTCAGGTTTGCAGGGACTCATTGGACTGTCAGTTATTTCTGCCATTCCTTTGCGTAGATACTGCTAGATCAATCTAAATTCGTAGCAAGGTTTCGACCTTCCTACGCATCCAGATCGCATCGACTTTTGTTGGTGATGATCGCATTGCCCTTCTTTGAAGGTGCTTCCCCCAGACGGTAGAGATCACATCCTGCCGTCAGGCTTGGTGTTTTCATTTCCTTCAGGTATGAGCGCCTAGCTTGGAGCTTTGCTCATTGCATTGCTTTTGGGTAAATCCTCGGTAACGAGAAATCCATTGCGCAGAACACAGCTCACCAGCTGTGCGGACCCCAACGGCTTGCCGTTGAGTTCCTCCTTGACCCGTCGCAATGTCTGATCTGATCGGCTTCCGCCTAATGCTCTTTTTGTGGCTGGCTACGCGATACAGATCACCCTTTCCGCAAAAGCGGATCCTTCCGGTAAGGCCTGACATCCCCAGGTTTTGGCCAGGTAATGTTGGTTCCCACCTTCCGAACCTGGCCTTAGAGCACCGGGTATATGTAATGTGCCCACCGTTCTACTGGCGAGAGAAACCCTATGAAAACTCATGAGTTGGGGTGCTCCACAGCTATTGCTTAATCAGGCCGCTGCGCGCCGTAACAAGCTGCGCGCCCTAGGCAAGCAGAGTCGTACCTACCACCCCACCAGGGCATTCTCATGCTCTGGCATGGATGCCCCTCCTCGGAGATGTACCCATGACCACATTCAGCTTTCGTAACTACTACTTCGACCAAATCGAGGCTACGCGCGAACTGTTACGTCCAATCCAATCGAACAAAGACACCCCTTGTGCGCTCGAGAAATCCTTAATCCGGGAAATTGAGGTTCGACACGAGAATTTACAGGCGGTGTATGTCGAGCTCGATGAGCTTGGCCTCGGCATGATCTTGCAAAACGAATCGGGGGATTCGTGGGCTTTGATCTTGCCGGATGCTTCAGAAGCGGGACGCTTTCGTTACTCTGCGTTCCGTGACATAGGATGGATGTCCCATTATTCAACTGACACCCTCGACGAAGCAGTCCTTGAGGCGTTTAAATCTGGGTTCACCCGGGTCGCGCCACGAGACACTCTCGACAAACTGTCAGCCACCCTGGAGTGGAAAAAAGGTTGCGAGCGCCTAGCGCACATCGAAGCCCATCAACGTGGGTCTTTGACGTATAGCGAGATGCTTGCAGAGTTTCAAAAGATTGAAACCAAGCATAGCCAGCCGACAAAGCTGGCCGCTTGATATTGGTGCAATGTTCTGGCCCTTGAACGGTTTAGTTCCGAGCACTGAGATTGATTGATCTAGCAGGGAGGACCCTCACAGCCTTATTCAGGTTGTGGGGGTTTTTTGCTTCTGGCACACCTTGATGCCTATCAGACTAGCTCTGAACCTGAGCTGCTTCAGGTTAGATCATACTTTCTAAGGCATGCCTTTGTGCGGCCGATACCCTGGCATCGGGAAGGTGGTGACTCAGCTTTGGTGTTTCAAATGCTCTCATTAGCGTCTAAAGCCCGGATGGAGGATTTAGCTTGTACCCAACCAATCAAATTGGTTCTCATACCCAGCCTCACAAGGGGTTGCTCGAGTACCTCGCCGATCAGGTAATGGCCCAGCTGGCTGCACAGGCTCAAGAGCGTACAGCTACTGAGGACGGCCTTGGTTCTGGCGCAGAGTCCAGTGAGCCATCATCGAAAGCAACATCCTTTTATTTCTCCAGTGGCGGTTCTGTCTGTAATTGCGTTCCCTGTGCAGTCATGCGCCGGCTGGTATGATTCAGCGCATGATTGTGGAGCCCAAAGATGAGTCGACTCAATGAACCAACCAAGCTGAAGGCCGGTGTCTACCTGGCCCGCTGCAAAGAGGCTACATTTCTCAAGGCAGGCATCAATGGTCACAGCTCTGTGTGGCCTGAAGCTGACCTGACGATTCGTGATGGGTGGGCCTACTTCAGCAAATCCGGAGTGGAGGTTTGGAGTTGTAATTCTGCCTATGCCAGCCTTCATTTCATTGTTACCCCAGTAGCCTCCTGATTTTTGGCACCCTCTTTTGGAGTGCAATATGGGACTTGATAGTTAAGCTCTAGATAACGTGGTTATCTGCAGGTGCTCAATCGATGTCCCTAGACCTCTCTCAGCGACAGACCAAATCCACCAATCAGCTTCGTCCCGGTGAATACATTATGCAGCCCGGTGAAAACGCCCTCCTTCGCGTCGAGGACGTGGCTCACCGCCGCTACACAACAATCACTCGGTTGGAAGGGCACTACGCGGGCACCTCGTTCACCGCGGGCCAAAAGCTTGGCCGGCGTTGGGAAGTTATTCCCCCTGAGGAGGCATTGATCCGTTTAATCGCCTCATCGTGCCACTGACCCACTAGGGTGGTGCCACATCAAAGGTCATGCCACGCTATAGTCAAACACGGCGGTTGCTATTTACCCGCCTCATTAGCTAGCGCATTGGATTTCAGATGGACAAGTACCTCACGCGAACCATGGACTTCCTCAACGAAGTTGGCATCACTGTCAGGCTAGTACCTGGAGCTACTGGGTTTGCCCAGCACTGCGAGATTTCTGCGGGATCAATCAACGTTGATCCTCGCTGCCGAGCTTCTGCTCTCCTGCATGAGGCGGGACATTTGGCTACCGTTCCTGAACAGTTCCGACACTTATTCTCTGGAAATGTCGGGGCAGGTCAGAGAGCTGTTTTCAACGCGGTCTCCGGCATTGATGTCTTCCCTGGCTCTCCACTGGACCGCGCAGTTGTCCAGATCGGTGACGGCGAGGCAACTGCCTGGGGGTGGGCCGCCGGCATACAGATTGGCATTCCTGAGTTCCGGATCATCCGCAACGACGAATATAGTGGGGAAGGTTCACTAATTCGACTTGGCCTTAAAACCAATAACTACTTGGGCATCAACGGCCTGGCGAACGCAGGCTTCTGCAAGGTAAAAGCTCACCACCCTTCAGATCTACCGGTCTACCCTTGCCTGGCGTACTGGGTCCATCCAGTGCTGGATGCTTCAGGCACTCACCTCCATGGATGAGCGGTTGAAGGTTGCGATGGGACTGGCCACAGAATGGCATTTGGGTGAGTTGCGCAACTACACTACCGATGTGCCATACATCACACACCCTACTGCGGTAGCAAACTTGTTGGCGGAGATCTCAGACAGTTGGGAACTGATCGCGGCAGGCTATCTCCATGACACCCTTGAGTGCCCTGAAGAAATTCGCATTCAGCGTGAGCGAGTGATTCTCGACCTTCTTGGGTCTGCCGTCCTTCAGCTCGTGAAAGAAGTCACAAACCCGAGTCGAATGAATGATGGTAGCAGGGCGGTTCGAAAGGCGATCGACCGCCAGCACCTGTCCAAGGCGTCGCCTGATGGGCAGTCATTAAGGCTTGCCGATGCCATCCACAATTTCTCAGACCTGCAGCAGCGCTCCCCTGCTTTTGCTCTCACCTACGCGGGCGAGAAAAAGCTGATCCTGCCTTTGACAACCCAGGGCTCCCCAGTCCTACACGAGCGCCTGAGTCAAATGATACAAAATATTCTGGATGGGTGATTCTGGCACGAGTCGATAGGCAGCATGATGATCTCATCTTATTTGAGGTTCATCCCATGCCCTGGCACAAAGTAACTCGCGCCTTGCCGGTTCTGCCCGACAGAGAGTTTCTATACGCGAGATCTGTACCTGTCATGGTTTTCCTCGAATGGGGTTCACAACGGGTAGCCCGTTTCGTCCGTTATGACGATGACGGTGACATGTGGTCCGGCCGCTGGATTAGTGAATGTCCGGACAGCCTTGATCTGACCGATAGTGTTACGCACTGGAGGGACTGCTATAAACCACCAACCGACGAATCTTCAGATGAAGGGTTCTTTGTTGAAGCTGAACAGCTTGTTCGCCTTCGACATATCTCCAAAGGGCTTTATGGCGATGGTTCGGTTTTGACTGCCGACCGCCGTCGAGATCTCGCCAACCTTCTACACCGGTTATTGGTCGAGCTGGCTGATCAGCCAATTCTGGTTTGAGAGGTGCGTTTTGAGTACGTCTGCGATCTATTCGATGGTTGAATAGCGGGTATTGCTGGGTTCGCTCGGCGTTAAATCAGTCTTCAAAGGTCTTCCCGAACAATGGCAAAGCGCGGCGTTAACACTGTCACTATCATCGGAACAATGGGCTCTGACCCGAAGGTTCAGCAGTTCAATAACGGCTCCACCACCGTAGTTTCCCTGGCTACAAGCGAGTCGTGGACTGACAAACAAAGTGGTTCGAAGGTTGAAGAAACTGAGTGGCATCGCATCGTTTTGAAGGGCAGGCACGCTGACGTAGTGGCGCAGGGTGGCCGCAAGGGCCGAGATCTCTACGTCGTGGGCAAGCTTAAATCTCGTAAATACACTGTTGGCTCCGTTGAGAAGTCGATTACGGAGATCATCGTTGATGACTTCGACGGACAGTGCCATTTTGTGGAAAGTGCGAGTGCTTCTATTCGAACCTCATCCGCGCCGGCTCAGAGAGAGTCCAGACCTCAGCAGGGTTCCCAACCCCAAGGCCAACGACACCCCGCCCCTAATCGTCAGTCTTACCAATCCCCACCTGAGCATGCGGACTTTACCCCGCCGCCCCTACAGATGGAGGACATGCCTGACTATGATGAAAGTTTCTTTAGAAACGTTCCCGTTTAAAGTCCTGATGTGGATACTGCACCTGCTTAAAGCCGGATGTGGATGTGGCCGTTATGGAATTTTCCATCTTAAAATAGCTGCAGGTTTGCTGTATCGTCTCAGTAACATTCGGCGTGCAAGGCCTTGCAAGCCACATACGCTACTTGCTTCACCATAGAATTTTCATGTGCCCCTACACGAAGGGTACGACCGGGCACCAGGATCGCGCCATGCAAAAATGAGCCGTCGACCTGGCACCCCAGATCGTTATGAGCCGCTAAGTACCAATGGATTCTGGAAAATTGCGTCAACCCACTTCTGCTGTGCCTGAAATCCAATCAGCCACGAGTTTCGACCTCATTTTCATGCGTCGTCGAGCCTGCCTGCCGTTGGCGGATACAGTCGACGTGGACGATCCGCCGGCAGTAGAAGCCGAATGCGGTCCCCCTATTCACGAGCGATCCAAGCGCTGGCAGCATCAGGATGCCTTTGAGATGCGCAGGATCTCAAAGCTTCACAACAAGTCAAAAGAACTGATTGGGTACCGGCCCATGATCCAGCAAGGGCATGGCTCGGATGGCGAGCGCCCAAATAAATGCTTCAGGGCATCGGATTTTGGAGGCAGCATTGAAGAAGCTCTTCTCCAAGCAAAAGCCTGGCGCGATGCAACAGAGTCGAAGCTTGGTATAAAGCCAGGCAGTCTCAGATCTAGATCAGCTGGGAAACCTTGGTCTGGGGTTTCACTGATCGTTTCTAAATCGCCTATGGGGCGCTCTTACTGGGGGAGCAACCATGTGCTTGGACTGAAACCCCTTCGGGCATACATAGGCAAGCGATCTTACACTGCGGCCTACCATGACCTGATCCGGCGCATTGCTGAACGGGATGGCATACCTCTACCGGACGAATTACCGTCTCCGCCCCCACCTCGTGCTGATCAGTACCGCCGTATGTCAAAGGCGGGGCTCACAGACATTCCACAGCCAGCGCGTAGAAGGGCAAGCCGCTTAAAGAGCTAAGCTTCGAATTCGGACGCCACCTTTTGACTGGTGATTTTGAATCTTTGCGGTACGTTGTCCTCAAGTATTCCAGGACACATCGATAATGAAACCCTTCGCCTTTCTGCTGCTCCCACTTCTACTGGCTGGGTGCGGCGACAGTATCAATGGCGCCTACCAGGCCTCTATCCAGTACGCCGAAGAAAAGCCGCGCCCTGTGGGGTTGGCGATTATTCAAAAAGACCAGATCATCGCAGATGGCCGCGCTGTTTCGATTTCCGAATGGAAGCGTGAGGGTGCCACCTTTACCGCCTTCGACACCCAGGGTAAGCGTCTCGCTCAACTCAAGCGTAATGATGATGGTGACCTTGTCCAAGCGCTACCAATGAGCCGCGTCATCTACCATAAATTCGAGTTCTGAGATCGAGCTCCTACTACAGGATGCCCGGCCTCAATTCTTTGGTCAGTGGGCGAGCCTCAGGAATTTAGAATGCGCTTCTTCCTCTGCGGGCTGCTCGCAGCCTCCGTTTTCAGCGCTATTTCTAGCGTTGCTACAGCAAACGATATTGAGATTTTACCTTCGGCTACTGCAGGAGCCTCTTCCCCTCCAGAGGTATACCTGGCTGGCGAAATTACTGACGACACCGTCGCACAGCTCGCAAGTCTAATACCGAGCAGAGGCTTGGCTGGTTCAATCGTGTATTTGGACTCTGCCGGCGGAGATCCTCAAGCTGGTATGCGGCTTGGTGAGCTTATCCGCGGGTCTAGCATGAACACCGCTATCGGCAAGCCGGGGAAAACAGGCTCTTCGCATTTAAGGGTGTAGCTGATTTCTAAACCCTCCTGACTTCAGCAAGCACCTGGCTATGTAATTGGTTAAATTTCTAAAGCCCAAGGCGGTACCTCGTAAGTGCTCAAGTCG
>Ga0180008_1001447_pt1 | contig 14888 bp, 33 predicted proteins | sample MM_PW_MetaG_FD_121121 | JGI IMG/M metagenome (GOLD analysis project Ga0180008, IMG submission 121121) | Groundwater microbial communities from the Aspo Hard Rock Laboratory (HRL) deep subsurface site, Sweden - MM_PW_MetaG | ecosystem: Environmental > Aquatic > Deep subsurface > Groundwater...
CTGTACAGTAAGGGAATCCCTGACTGAACACAATTCCGTCAGGCTTTTCCTGACTGAACATGCCGTGTACAAAATGAGCACCCGTGGTTCACGTTTTGTCCATGCTTTGTTCAGTGTTGCGATTCTGAAACTTTTCGCTTGACCGGGGGGCTGGCGTGTGGTAAGGTTGTGGGATCGACTGGGGCGACACCATCCCGGTGGAAGGAGCGTAGCGAGTGTGGATTTACGTACCATCAATGCCATTAGCCTGTGCAGCGGAGTCGAGGGGCTTGGACTCGGCCTCGATCTTGCCATGGGCGGACGGCTGCGCACAATCCTGTACTGTGAGAATGAGGCCTACGCGGCAGCGGTCCTGGAGCGGCGTATGTCGGAGGGCACCCTACCTGCGGCGCCTATCTGGTCTGACGTCAACACCCTCTGTGAACCAGAGTGCCGCGATTACGTTCGCACGGCACTTGACGGTCAAACTCTCGACATCATGCTCGGCGGATACCCGTGCCAGCCATTCTCCGTCGCCGGGCAACGCCGTGGCACAGACGATCCTCGACATCTATGGCCCGCAATTGATCGAGCGGTTGGCGAGTATCAACCGGCTATCTGCTTCTTCGAGAATGTCCCAGGGCACCTTCGACTGGGATTCGGAGAAGTCCGGCGAAATCTCGAAGATAGAGGCTACCGCGTTTCGGCGGGTTTATTCTCGGCGACTGAAGTTGGTGCAACGCACAAGCGGCTCCGGCTGTTCATCCTCGCTGTGGGCGACGCCGAGGGCGGCAGAACGACAGCAGCAGAACAGTCGGGACGACTACGTTGCGCTCAGCAAGCAGGTCACGAACCTGTGGGCAACACCAGCGGCTCGCGATTACCGCGACGGGGCGGCATCACAGGAGACGATGAGCAAGAACGCGAGACCGCTAAACGAGCAAGCCTTCCACCATTTCCTCCCGGCCCCAACGACACCGACGCCTGGCGATACGTCATCGAGCGATGGCCCGAACTCGCACCGGCTTTGGAAGACTCCCCACGGGTTTGCCAACCAAGACTCGACGGGCAAAGTATCGGGCGGGGGCGGGGAGTTTCAGAAGCAGGTGCGGAAGGCGACGGGCAAGCGGAAACTCAACCCGCTGTTCGTCGAATGGCTGATGGGTCTGCCTATCGGGTGGACCGGCTTAGAGCCTGTGGAAATGCAGTCCTACCCCTTACGGCAGCAATCGCTTTTGTCAGCCTACTTGCAACGCTTATGTGGGACGTGAGACAATGAGGGGCGTCTCGTAATTGAACTAGAGCGATCACCAAGGCGGCCGTCGAGGCGGAAGCAGACAAACAGGAGCAAGCCAATGGCAAATGACGAACCGGATACGATCACAGAATTGCGGACGCCGTGCTCGTGGTGCAATTGTTGCAAGGATTGCGAACGGCTAATGGAAGCGGCGGCTGACGAACTGGAACGACTGCGGGCCATCGTCGAATCGGTTGATACAGCCCTAGATGCGATGCGAACGACGGCTCGGCTGTTTGCGTTGCCCGACGGCCATCTGCTACGACAGGCTGAGCGCGGTCTCGAAGCGGCCGTTGCAGGGTTCGAAGAACAGGAGCAAGCCGATGGCAAATGACGAACCGGATACGATCACAGCATTGCGAACGCCATGCTCGTGGTGTGATTGTTGCAAGGACTGTGAACGGCTAATGGAAGCGGCGGCTGACGAACTGGAAGCAGCCCGCCGGCGGATTGCGGACCTGGAAGCTGACGCTTTCGTGGTTGCGTGGAACCCGTTCGTTCGCGGGGCGTGTCCCGACGAGGCCCTTCGGTTACAGGATGCGACGGCTCATTTGATGCAAAAGGAGCAAGCCGATGGAGAATGAGACGAATTGGTTTGAAATGTTGCAAACTGGTTGTGCTGATGCAAGCGAGCAGCAATATGCAGCCAAGGAACTGGAACAATTGCGGGCCATCGTCGCGACAGCTTGGCGCGTCCGGACGGAAGCGACAGACTACAACCCGTGTCCCGATCTTACGCTGAGAAGAATGTACCGGTCGCAGTTACACATGTTGTTGGATGCATGGAAAGCCGCCGTCGCGCGGCTGGAGAAACAGGAGCAAACCGATGGCAAATGACGAGAAGTTCGACGCAGTGGAGTGGTTGCGGGAACAGGAGGCATGGAACCGGGACCACGGTCCTCTCATCATTCATGCGGAGTATGAACGCAAATACCGTAAAACAGCGAATGAACTGGAAGCAGCCCGTCGCAAGGCGGCGGCGCTGGACGCGATGGAGAAGTGGGGCATCGGTGTGCAGCGTCGCGTTATGCCGGGTCGTGTTGATTGGCAGCCCATTTATACAACATGGCACGAGCCGGACACGTTCAACTCGCCACTCGAAGCAATCGAGGCGGCCGTCGCGCGGCTGGAGCAACAGGAGCAAACCGATGGCGAGTAACAAATTGTTTGACCCAGCGCTAGAGCGATGGCTAGGGCGATGGTGGCGGAAGCAGAAGCGTTCGCGTGGCTTGAGAAACAGGAGCAAGCCGATGAGGCGGCGGGATCGGGAAGATGTGACACGGAGCAAGCAAATGACCAACGAACATCCTGAACGGCAAGCCAACTATGTCGTAACCGTCTCTTCGCTGCTCGGACCCAGAAGTGAAATTCTCGACAAGCCGTACGTCTGCGACTCACGCTTTTTCGTCGGCATCCTAGATGCGCTGACGTTCATCGAAAGAATGGCCCGCGCCAGTGGGTGGAGACGTTTCACCTTGGACACAGTTCGACCAGAAGAGATCCGTGACATACCTCTTTGGGAACACCCACGATGAAAAGAGTTGTGAAATGACGAACGACGATCTGCTCGGCTGCCTTGTGATGGCCGTGTTCATCGGCGGAGGCATTCTGATGGGCCTCGCGGTCGGCTTGTCCCTTCTCGCCGGGAGGTGATGATGACACCCACCATCATCCAAGCTGACTCACTCCATCTTCCACTGGCCGACCAGTCCGTCGATCTCGTGTTCGGCTCGCCGCCATACGTCGACTGTAGACTCTATCTCGAAGACGGACAAGACCTCGGCATCTCCCGGAACTGCCGCGAGTGGGTCGACTGGATGATGGCCGTTACGACTGAGTGCCTGCGAGCCTGTCGAGGGCCGGTCGTCTGGGTGGCATCCGGCGTCACCCGCAAGCGGAACTACCAGCCGGCCTGCGAGGGCCTGATGTGGAAGTGGTTTGAGGCCGGCGGCTCAATGTACCGGCCGTGCTACTGGCACCGCTCCGGCATCCCAGGCTCTGGCGGCGATCAGTGGTTCCGGGCGGATGTGGAGTACGTCATGTGCTTCAAACGACCCGGCAAGCTGCCGTGGTCCGACAACACGGCAATGGGGCATCCATGCAAGTCGCCTCCAGGCGGTGCGATGAGCTACCGGCACGCGGATGGGAAACGGCGACAGCATACAAAAACACGGAAGGACGGCAGTGTCGAAGTTCCACATTATACTCCACCCGAACTCGCCAATCCTGGAAATCTGATCGACACCGGAGCGGCGGGCGGCGGAAACATGGGAAACGCCCTATGCAGCCTCAATGAAGCGCCGTTTCCAGAGAAACTGGCCGAATGGTTCATTCTGTCGCTGTGCCCGCCAGGCGGGACAGTCCTCGACCCATTCTCCGGCTCCGGGACCACCGCCGCAATGGCAATCAAACACCAGCGAAACGCCGTGGCGTGTGACCTCCGCTTCAGTCAGTGCGAACTGACCAAACGAAGGACCGCACAGGTACAACCAGTCCTGTTCTGATTTTCCCGGTTCCATACTTGCAACTCGGCCCGGCGTGTGGTAGACTCGAAGCACCAATGGCTGATTCACGCCGCAAACGATTCCAGGAGACAAGATGAGCGCATTCCACGAAGCTATCCAAGAAATCGTCACCATGCACGACCGGAAGTCTCACGACTACGGCCTCGAAGGCGATCCACTCGCAAATGTCCGTGCGTCCGAGCACTTCGGCGTCACCGCCTGGCTCGGCACCATCATTCGCATGAACGACAAGATTTCCCGCATCAAGAGTTTTTGCAAGCGCGGAAACCTGCTGAACGAAAGCCTGGAAGATTCGCTGCTCGACATTGCCGTCTATGCTGTGATCGCCCTGGTGCTGTACCGCGAGTCCGAAACAAAGGCCCGCCATGACAATCCGCAAAGGTAACATCATCCGGGTGCAATTCCGAGACCACGTTCAGTACGCATCGCGGGCGGTGTCGTTCTGTGTCTACGGGCGCGTCTACTCAGTCACCAAGCGCGAAATCGTCGTCGAGGGATGGCACTGTGCCCGCAAACAGGATTCACCCAAGAAATACAACCCGGACCTGGAGGTGCGCTACGTGATCCTGCGATCCTGCATCGAGAACATTAGTAAACTAAGACCAGAGGAGCAACATGACTGATCGTGAACTGAAGAAACGAGTCGCCATCTGGAAGCAGTGCGACTGTCATGCCGTTCGGGCCGCCGCCAAGCTGGGGCTGCACCCATCCACCGTCCGCCGCAGTCTGGCCGCTGCACTCCAAAAAGGGCTGCTCACCGGGCAGGCGAAGCGTGGCGTGGGCGGCACTCTCGCAGATCGGGTCTTGCGGGCGAAGCCATCCACATGGCTCGACTCCATGTCAACCGAGCAACAGGAAGACATGCGGACCCTCAAGCGAAATCATCTCGCCGGAAAGCACGCCATCGCCATCAAGCAGATTTACGACATGGCTCTCGAAACGTACCCCGCGCTGAGAGGCACGGTCTCTTACCGCACATTCCGGAACTGGATTCTCGATGAGCAAGCAGAAGCGCCCAGAGCGTAAACTCTCCGACGCCGTTGCTGAGCAGAGTGAATTCCACACCTCTGCCGAACGCGACGTTACGCTGAGCAAACTGACAGCCCAACTGTCCACCTTGCGGACACGACACGCAAACGCCGTCGCCGAGATAGAGAAACTGGAGGCGCAACTCGCTGCCTTTACACAACTTGGGGACGCGCCGCTGGCACCAAAAAGGCCCCGGAAGACGAAAATACACAAATCAACCGGACTTGCCGCCTGCGTGGTGCTCAACGACTGGCATTGTGGCGAGACGATCGACCCCGGCTCCATTGAGTACGACAACGCCCACAATGAGCACATCTTCGCCCAGCGGTGCGACAACGCCTGCGCCAAGGCCGAACTACTCTACAATCTGCTGCTCGGCTTCGGCAAGGTGGATGAGATTCACGTCCTTGTGCTGGGAGACCTCATGTCCAACTACCTGCATGAGGAGCTGATGGAAACGAACTGGTGCGGGCCGACCGAAGAGATGCTGGAGATTCGCTCGCGGCTGGCCGGCTTCATCGACCGCTTCCAAGAGACAACCGGAGTGACCAACTTCCACGTCCACACCTGCCACGGCAATCATGGCCGCCTCACTCGACGCCGACGCTTCAAGGCTCAGAACAAGACGAATCTGGAGTGGCAGGTCTACGAAGACCTCGCGCGACGCTACGCCGAGGCCAAGAGTCCCGTACAATGGAATGTCAGTAAGACAAACTTCAACCGGGCATCCGTCAAGGGGTGGTTGGTCCGGATGCACCACGGCGACGACATCCGGTTTGAGGGTGGTATCGGCGGACTGTCGATCCCGCTCATCAAGGCCGTGAAGCAATGGGACCAGAACAAGCGGGCCGATTACACGGTCCTCGGACACTGGCACCAATTCCTGCGGCTGTGGAACATCGTGGTCTGTGGCTGCCAATGCGGCTACGATGAATACGCCCAGGGTCATAAGTTCGCCGCCCAGCCGCCGACACAGACATTCCTGGCCTTCGACGACAAGATGGGCCTGATTCTCGCCGAACCTCTGTTTGTGGAGTAACACATGAGCGACACGACTACCGAGAAAGACCGCAGAATTTATTACCAGAACATTGTGTACTACGTGTGCGGAAAGCTCGACCAAGCATTCGGCAAGAGCGTCTGCCGCGGCACAGGAACGGTTTGCGGAACAGCCGACAAGCCATCTTCTGAGGTGCAAGACTCAATGAGGCGACTTCTTCTTGAACTGCAAATGCTCCGCAGGCAGCCCGCAGGGCTTTGTTCGTATTGCGCTACCCAATGGGCGATAGCAAAGATGGATATCGATCACAAAATGGAGGCAGGGGATGGGTAGCCAACAAACCTGTCACCGTCCGCGCCAACGCCGTCCCGGCCGCCGACACAGCCTTTTCTGGCGTTCGCCGACAAGATGGGCCTGATTCGCGCAGAACCTCTGTTTGTAGGGCGACTGCATAAAATCCAACGGCGAGCGCCCTTGGTACGAGGAGAAATGTGAATGAGCACCAAGACGGACAAGGACTACATCGAGGAACTTGAGCAGGAAGTTGCCATGCTCACCGCCGAGCGCGACGGTGTGCTGAGGCGGTGGGAGGGCAAAGCCATGAACATTCAATTCACCGTTGACGCCATCCCTGTCGCACAACCAAGACAGCGAATCGCCTCGAAGGGCAGGGACGGAGCACCGCTGCCATTCCCTCGCGCCTACACTCCAACCACGCACCCGGTAAATGCCTTCAAAGCCTGCGTCAAAGCCGCCGCATCAGAGCTTTTCGATTCGCCGACCAATAATCCCGTCGAGTGCTTCCTGATCTTCGTGTTGCCCAGGCCAAGAGCGAAGATATGGAAGACAAAACCCATGCCAAGGCTGCCGGACGATCGAAAGCGGAACGATTGCGACAACCTCGCGAAGTCCATTCTCGATGCCTTGACCGGGATCGCGTGGAACGATGACGGGCAGATCTACCGACTGTTCATCGAGAAGTGGATCGCCGGGGGAGATGAGAAGCCACACGTCGAAATCACCATCTCAGACGGCACATAAAAGACCCGGCCAAGAATAAGCTCGATGGCTTCACGTGGACCAACGCCATGACTCCGAACGCGAACACGACCACGAACGCGAATCGGAACGCGAACACGAACACGACCATGAACACGAACACGAACACGACCACGAACGCGACTGCGAACGCGAACGCGAACGCGACCACGAATACGACCGCGTACGCGAACACGAATCGGAACACGATGTCATGTAACCCGGAAGCATCATGTGCAACTCCTCGAACCCGACCGCGACTGCGACCACGAATACGAACACGAACACAGCCGCGACCACGAACCCGAACGCGAACACGACCACGACCACGACCACGACCACAAACGCGAACGCGAACGCGAACTCGAACACGAACACGATGTCAGGTAACCCGGTAACAGCATCTTAGACTCCGCGACCCGAACACGAACACGAACGCGAACGCGAACGCGAACCCGACCACGAATACGAACACGACCACAACCACAACCACGACCACGAACACGAGCGCGAGCGCGAAGACGAACACGAACACAACGTCAGGTGACCCGGTAGCATCATGCTCAACTCCTCGAACGTGACCACGGCCACAACCCCGACCGCGAATGCGAACGCGAACGCGCACACGAACACGACCACGACCACGAGCTCGACCACAGTTGCGAACGCGAATGCGAACTCGTACGCGAACGCGAACGCGAACGCGACCGCGATGTCATGTAACCCGGTAGCATCATGACCACCCCCCATGACGCGACCTGGAACACGCTGACACAATCCGCGTGCCCCAGGTCGCTTTCAATACTGCTCGTCGGAGCCGGAGTTCACTTCTGGTTTTTCGGAAGCGGATGAACCCACGGAAACCCATCCGTGATGGCGTTGATGTTCACAATGGCATCACCGACCGGCTCCACCTCGTCAAGCGTCCCATCCATGATTGCCTGCATGAACCGACCCGACGATGCGACCCAGGATGCTTCCTCCAAGTAGAAGAAGTTGCCGATGCGCTTCTTGACCCTTCCGACCAGATGATACGTGACTGTCCGGAAGAACCAACATTGACCGATCAGGTCATCGAGCGCCCCGATCTCAGACTGTGCTTTTGTGCCAGACTTCACACTTGCTTTTCTGGCGGGTTTTTCTGCACGCTTGGACTGCACCATAGTATCCCTTTCTGCATGTTTAGACCACGCCCTCGCAAACACTGCGAAGACAACTTGAACACGTTTTTCAACCCGAACACGAACGCGACCACGAACGCGAATCGGAACGCGAACACGCACGTGCACACAAACGTGAACACGCACACGAACCCGAACGCGAACACGACCACGACCACGACCACGACCACAAACGCGAACGCGAACGCGAACTCGAACACGAACGCGATGTCATGTAACCCGGTAGCATCATGCTCACGCCCTCCTCGAACCCGACCACGCACACGAACCCGACCGCGACCACGAACGTGAACACGCACGCGAACACGAACGCGAACACGAACGTGAACACGCACACGAACCCGACCGCGACCACGAACGCAAACGCGAACGCGAACCCGCACGCGAACCCGACCACGAACGCGATGTCAGGTAACCCGGTAGCATCATGTGCAACTCCTCGAATGTGACCACAACCACGCCCACGAACGCGAACCAGAACGCGAACGCGAACGCGACCGCGAACGCGAACGCGAACACGACCACGACCACGACCACAACCCCGACCGCGACCGCGACCACGGCCACAACCCCGAACGCGACCGCGAACGCGAACCCGAACGCAACCACGAACGCGAATACGATGTCATGTAACCCGGTAGCGCCATCATGCTCACGCCCTCTTCGCCTTTGCCTTCTTGACCGCAGCGTTTGCGGCCCTGGTCGCGATACGACCTCCGAAGAATTTCAAAATCAGAGGAATCAGGATGTCCGCACCGAGATAACTCATCGCCGCAGTAATCAAAGCCGCCATAGCATTCACCTTTCTACGAGTGTGCTTGAATTGTTTTGCAGGATCACGGCTCCAGTTCGCTTTGAATGACGTTCAGGTTTCGTTGAATGTAGGACAGAACCGCGAGAGCATCATCACTCGCCTCTTCTGGATCACATTCACCCAAGAACCAGTCCAGATAGCGTGCAGGAACATCCTGCATCCTTACACCTTTGTGTTTTCCGAACGGCATTTGGCTGTCATCAGTGAGCATCTGCGTCTTACTCCGCAACTGTGTCGGATTACAAGGTGTCTGCGCCATTGATGGATTCGGTCGCCACAACAGGAGCCGGGGCCTCGTCGGCTACTTCAACATCTTCCTCGGCAGGGTCGCCGTCGAGCCACCGCCGAACCGCAGCGAGCGGGGCCGCCAACAGCCCGTACCACCAAGGAAAGTCTTCACTTTCATCTTCAGGCGTTTCAGGATCGTCCACCGGCGGATTGCCGATCTTCTCCTCCAAGGCCGCCAACTTGTCGCCGATGGCATTCTTCACGATCTCTTTCACCTTGTCGTCGTTGAGAATTGCACCGACGGCGGGCTGCTCGCCCCTGACGTATCCCTCATCGAACGTCAACAGGGCCGTCTCGATCGCCGCGAAGTCTGCTCCGTGCTCACGTTCAAAGATGACTTCTATGGGAACTTTGTCAAATTGCGCCAGGGCCGGCCGGACGTATTTCTCAATCTGCCCGGCAATGAATCCCTTGGCAATCCCGACATTCTGCTTTTTGACGAGAACCAGCAAGCCCAGCGGCTCCGGAGTCATCCCGGACGCCGCGGTCACGGCCGCGTATCTGTTTGGCTGCACCCGCTCCGCAACCACGTCCAAGGCTGCCTTCCCTTTGGAAATCTCACTCAAGATGCGCCTCCCCGGCCCGACCGCCAAGCGCAGGGCCTGTGGTGTGCCCACTGAGGCCACTGCAACGACTTTGATGGCTGACCAGTCGCCTTCAGCCGCCGCGTCGCTTCCTGGATCATCTGGGGCCTCTGGTGACGGGCCTGGTGTTGGCGGCTCTTCCCGGCCGATGTAACGTGGCAACCCGCCCGATTTGTCGTCCGAACGCGGACAGCGATCACGGCACCTGCTGCCGGAAATGCCGATAATCTCCAACCCCCCAACCTTGAGGCCAATGTCTGTTGGTTCGATGGCGCGACAAACGTGCTGGATATCTTCCCAGCGCCACCAGAACGACTTGTTGCCCTCTTTGCCGTAGAGCAGGCCAACGACTCGCCCTTGGACATCCAGCAGCGGGCATCCCGACATCCCCGGCATCACCTTCATGTCCGCCACATAGACCGGAACCCCGTCCAATACTGTGTCGGCACCCGCAATGCGGCCCGTGTTGGTGTGCTGATCCGGGAGGTCTGGGTAACCGATCGTGTACACCGGCGTACCGACTGCCGGTGCCTCAGGGGCAATCCGCAAAGCCATGTGATCACTTCCGCTGATCTTGAGGAGGGCAGGGCCACCGGATTCCGAACTGATCAGAAACACGCGGGCCTCATACCGTCTCCCATTGAGGTAGACCACAACCTCATTCTCTCCCCGGACGCAGTGCTTTGCCGTTAGCAGAATTCCATTCTTCGACACGCAAAACACCGTCGCGCCGTCCTCAATCTTACCAATCGCAGGATGTGGGACCGCCCAAGCCCTTCCCGTCAGGGCCAGCACGATCAACACCGCCAAAATCGTTCGTCGTCTCATGGGGTTTCCTTTGCTAATTGACCAAAGTTCCAATGTACTCAAGGTTTGGACTCATGCCCAAATCGTTGGGCGTTGTGATAGTGTACGGCTTGTGGATCAAAGTCGTCCCGTTTTCTCCGTATGCCCTCGCAACCCATTGGCTACAAATGCCGCCGCCCGTCCGGTGGCTCGCCGCCGCGATGCGCCGCTTGACGAACGCCGGAAAAAACAATTTGGTGAGCGGAAGCTGGAGTAGCCCGATAAGCCGGATGTTTGCCCACTTGTAGTCACCCACCAGATTCCGAATTGCGTAGGACTTGATCGCTGCACGATCCACACCATTCGTCGGCTCAAACACGGAGATGATCCCAGGATAGCGGGCGACCAGATTGCTCAGCGGCTCACAGACGGCACCCCGCTTTTCCTCGAATCCGACGGACATGATGGTGTCGTCCCACTTCAGGGCCATCGTCGCATGACTGAACGGCCCCAGCGTGGCGTTGGCGATCAGCTTGCCATAGGTGCTTGTCGGCTTCCAGAGAAGACAGGCACAGTCCGTGAACAAGCCCTCGTAAACGATTTGGGGCAATTCCTCGTATTCAATTCCGGGCATAAGCTCAGGCACCAGAATGTCTCCTCGAACGTGACCACGGCCACAACCCCGACCGCGAACGCGAACCCGAACGCGAACACGACCGCGACCACGACCACGAACGCGAACGCGAACGCGACCACGAATACGACGTCATGTAACCCGGAAGTATCATGCGCCACTCCCCGACCACGACCACGACCACGGCCACAACCCCGACCGCGACCACGACCACGAACGCGAACACGAACGCGAACCCGACCACGAACACGGCCACAACGTCCGGTAACCTGGAAGCATCATGTGCGACTCCTCGAACGTGACCCCGGCCACAACCCCGACCGCGAATGCGAACGCGAATGCGACCACGAACGCGACCACGAACACGAATGCGACCACGAACGCGACCACGCACGCGACCACGACCACGAACGCAAACGCAAACGCGAACGCGAACGCGAATACGATGTCATGTAACCCGGTAGCATCATGTGCAACTCCCCGACCACGACCACGGCCACAACCCCGAACGTGAACGCGAACGCGAATACGAACACGACCACGAACGCGAACCCGAACCCGAATCCGACCATGACCACGAACGCGAACCCGAACCCGAATCCGACCATGACCACGAATCCGAATCCCCACGCGAGCGCGAATACGAACGCGGACCCGATTGCAACGTCATGTAGCCTGTAACCAGCATCTCAACTCCACACAAGGGCAAAAAACGGGCAGATCGGGCTATGGCTTGCCGAACCACTTCGGTTGGTCTCTGAACAAGAAGAGTGTGGTTGTTTGATTTGCCTACCACTGCCCGCCGTGTGACAACTCACTGTTTCTTGCGCGACTTCTTCCCTGACTTCAAGCTTTGACCCGTCTGAGATTGCGCGATCCTGGCCGCCTTGCCCTTCGACGCACCCTTCCGTAGAAGCGCTTTGTAGACCTTCTCAACCTTACTTCCCCTTGGCATGATTCTTCTCCTGTACTGGACAATTCGTGAACACAAACGGAACCGTGGTTCCCATTTTGTATAGTCCGCGTTCACCTGTGATTCTCGACGATTTTGCTCAGCCGGTCGATTGCCTCTGTGTTCTTCTCGATCACGACGTTTGACTTACCGATGTGGGATGTTGTCAATTCCAGGAGGCCAAGCAGCCTTTCCTCCAACTTTTGGGTTCGGCCCTTCAGCTCCTCTTCGCGCTTCGCCGCCGTCTTGGCAAACCACCATAACGACACCACCAATAGGCCGGCAACGATGCCATTCTCCAGCACCGCCTTGAACATCTCATCAAGTCCCATCTCTGTCACCTCCTCATCATAGCATGTAGTTGTGGCTCTGCAACTAGTTTTTCACATTTTCGAGCAAATTCCGCATGTTTTCCATTATGGGACGCTTGATGTGTTTTTCAAGACGTGACAGGTCGCTTCTCAGGAAGGCCAGTTGGCCGCTCGACCCCTTGTCGCCAATGTCGTACCTGCGGGCGATCCGGCGAACGTACGTGCCTGATAATCCAACCGCCGATGCGACTTCCGAAGGGAAAAAGATTCTGCGATTGACTTGTTGCATGGGAACGCTCCTTTCGTCCCTGAAGTGTATCATCCCTGCAACCGTGTGTCAATCAGTTTGACTCGGCAATCTTCAACACGACACACTGACTGAAAGTCATCTCTTCTCGTAGCTGGCCCAGGCAGCACTCACGAGCGCATGAAGGGCACATCACAACTTCATCCACCTTAGACGAAAAGAAGTAATCGAAAACGACCGGACAGACAATGGCCTCAGTCGGCAACTCTCGCAAGCAAATGGTGCATCTCACGGTTTCGTCATCTCCATCTCGGCTTCCGTGGTTTGTACCAAACGTGGCATTACGCAGACTTTGGAGGGAGATCGTCCGGACTCTGTTCAATCTGCCCATTAACGGCGACCGGCGGGCCTGAATTGCGGTACGCCTGGTCATAGGCCCAAAGCTCTTTGACAAAACCAACCTTCTGCGCCAGGGCCGGGTCAGGAATGTGATCCATCCCCTCGACGAGACGATGGACGAAACCGGCGGCACGGGCGAATCTGGCGTCCCACGTCAACTTTTCCACGATGGATTCGGAAACAGACGCCGGATGGTCCTGAGCCATCGAACGGCATCCGAGCAACGCCAGCCATTCCCGGAGGTCTATGGAGATTCTTCCGGGCTTCTCCTTCAACTCGGCGACCAGCCGCTCGATTCGCGCGTCGCAGAACATCTCTGGCTCCAGGCGGCTCAGAAAATTCTCGTCGCGCGTCGCTATCCCCAGGGCGTAGACCTGGAGTACGTAAACAGCCGTCGCTTCAAGCTGCGCGTCCCGCATCAACCCTCCCGACACGTCTTCTCCACGTAGGGCATCCTCTGAGGAATGAAGAATGCGACCGGCCGCCGTGTCTCCTGACCGTCAACACTCGTCACCAGCGTCGCCGCAATCTTTGTGCAGCAGCCCACCGTGATTTCCCTCTCGTCCGTCGCCCTGACATGGATCACCTGCGGCTCGATCTCCAGCCATATCCGCACATCCGCCGAGTAACCCTCTTTCACGTCGTTCATGTTTCACCTCCAGTTGCAACTCTACAACACGGCACCAGCCTTGTCAAGTCGGCCGGCCAACGAATCAGGCTTTTCTCTTCAAAGGCCGCGACCACACAGCTCTCAACGTAGAACACGGTAGGACGCGCGCTAAGAACCCTCACGCGCGCACCAACCCAAGATAAAGAGGTGCAAATGCGGCAGTCGTGTAGCTCTTTGGGTTTCTCATTTCGACTGAAGGCAACCACTGGTGCCAGCAGCCCCGGAGTTCCACAATTATCGCCTGTGGTTATCTCCGCGTACTACAGAGATACTTGCCGCGAGCACGTTCGCTCATTACGTTTTGGGCGCTCGCCCTCTTCGTGATTTGTTCTTCCTTGACGGAAGCTTCCCTTGTTTGTGATGGCGTGCGCTTTCTGGGCTTATTGCCCCAAACAGCTTGCCCTTCCCTTGGGCGTTTCCGAAATACGTCCGCTTCTTGCGCGTCTTCTTCTTGGTGATTTGTCCCGTGTCGATGAAATCTGGAGGCGGCGCAGTCGCAACTGGTGCCATCTTCTGGCCGGCCTCCAAATCAATACCGGCACGTCGCAACTTGTTCAAAATGCAGTTGTTTTTCACCGACGGCTTGCCTGCTTTTCAAGATACTCAACGATGTAGATGTTTGCCTTCCGACGCTCTTCCCTCTTGATTCGGTCAAACTCCTCAAAAAAACGCCGTAGGCCGATCCACCGTTTTCGTTCTGCGCACGAAAAAAGCCGATTTCCAGAAAATCCCGGAATTCGGCCTTGACTTGCTTCTGGTTGTTGGTAATGATTACTCATAGCAGGATGTTACGATTTCCAGGTTCGTAATACTGACCGCCTGCTCTTGGCACATGCCTCGCCGGCTACTCACCGGCGGGGCTTTTTTGTGAGAAGAGCCTGACAAGTATGCCTGGGATGTTGGTGGTTGTCAAGTTCATTCCGCGATCTTTTCGCTTCTTCGGCCGAGTTCCTTCCTCCACCGTTCCATTTGTTCGACATTCTTGCGTTTCTCGGCGCTCCTGATGTTCCTTGTATACGGCATGTAGGTCCGGTTGTACCAGTGGTCCAACTCCCGGAGCCGACTCATCTGCTTCGTTGTCAGTTTTTCCCCGGACTTCTTGAACCTTGAGAGCTTGAACCGCTCCAGTGTCAAGTCTCTGGCCGACTGCGGGA
>Ga0180008_1001450_pt1 | contig 14874 bp, 14 predicted proteins | sample MM_PW_MetaG_FD_121121 | JGI IMG/M metagenome (GOLD analysis project Ga0180008, IMG submission 121121) | Groundwater microbial communities from the Aspo Hard Rock Laboratory (HRL) deep subsurface site, Sweden - MM_PW_MetaG | ecosystem: Environmental > Aquatic > Deep subsurface > Groundwater...
CCAGCAACACACAGGCAAAGGCCACCAGGCCAAAGGCAAAGCTGCTGGGGTAATGCAGCGTGCGGGTCAGGTAGGTGGGCATGTAGAACACCACCATGTACGAACTCACGGTGGAGCTGGCCATCAGCAGGATGCCCAACCCCAGGGTGCGTGCGTGATTGCGCACGAAGTCGCGAAACGGCGTGGGTTTGTCGATGTTTTCGTGGGTTTCATCCAGGTGCTGGCGGATGTACCAGCCCACCGGGCCGATCAGCAATCCGATAATGAACGGCACACGCCAGCCCCAGCTGTGCAACGCCTCCTGCGACAGCATCGTGGTCAGCACCAGCCCCGACAGCGCGCCCAACAGCGCGGCGGCGCCTTGGCTTGCGCCCTGCCAGCAGACCATGAAGCAACGGTTATCGGTACGCCCGGACTCCATCAAGAACGCTGAGGCCGCACCCACCTCGCCGCCAGCCGAAAAGCCCTGGAGCAGACGGCCAAAGACCAGCAGCACGGTGGCAAAGATGCCAATGCTCGAATAGGTCGGAGTGAAAGCGATAATGCCGGTGCCCACGGTCATCAAGGCGATGGTCAGGGTCAACGCCTGCTTGCGCCCATAACGGTCGGCGAACCGGCCAATCAACACCGCGCCCAGGGGGCGGATCAAAAAGCCCAGGGCGAAGGTCACCAGCGACATCATCAACGACGCCAGCGCTGAGTCAGCCGGGAAAAACAGCTGGCCGATAATCACCGCAAAAAAGCTGTAGACCGTGAAGTCGTACATTTCCAGGCCGTTGCCCAGGGACGAGGCCACTACCACGCGGCGTGTCCTGGCGCGCGACGGCACCGCCGGCACAGGGGCTACATAGTCAAACGAGGATGAAGGAGCCGAGGTCGTCTTCATGGTTTAGCGCACCCCGGACTGACGCAGGGCATTGGGCGTGAACTCACCTTCCAGTGCTTTCACATCAAACTGATAGTTGCGTTTTTCTTCGTTCTTCAGGCCCAGCACCAGGTACCGCCCGCTGATCATGTCATTCAGGGTTTCGGCGGTGTAGAACGGCACCTGATGGTTGTAGTAGGACTGCTGGTGGGCTTCAGCCACGCGCCACAAGGTATTACGCCCGTCGTAGTGGTCAATCACAGCCGCTTGCCAGGAGTCCTCGTCGATGTAGAAATCGCGCTTGGCATACACATGCCGCTGGCCCGGTTTCAACGTCGCAACCACATGCCAGACCCGGTGCAACTCATAACGTGCCAAGCCTTGGTCGATATGGCCGGCCTTGGTGATATCCGCGTACTTGAGCGTGGGCGAATCGAGTTTGTAGCTGTTGTAGGGAATGTACAGTTCCTGCTTGCCGACCAACTGCCAGTCGTAGCGATCCGGCGCGCCATTGAACATGTCGTAGTTATCCACCACCCGCTGGCCATCCGTACTGGCGGCCGGGCCGTCATAGGCCACCTGCGGCGCCCGGCGCACTCGCCGTTGGCCTGCGTTGTAGATCCAGGCCTGGCGTGGCTCCTTGACCTGATCGAGGGTCTCATGCACCAACTCGACGTTACCGGCCAGACGCGCCGGGGCAATCACTGTCTGCTTGTTGTAGAACAGCACATTGCTCGGTTTGGCCGGATCGTAATCGGCCAGGCTTTCGCGCAACACATACTGGTGGTCATAAGTCACTGGCGTGCCCACGCCGCGTACATCCGGCACGATCTGCACCATCTGGCGCTTCATGCTGTCGCCCCGATAACGGGTGATGTGGTTCCAGATCACCTCCAGGCCGTCCTTGGGAATGGGGAACGGATAAGCCTTGGTAAAGTTTTCCAGACCGTTGCCACCCGCGACCAGCCGGGTGTTCAGGGCATTTTTGCGCGCGGCCTCGACAATCGCCGGCGGCACGTTGACGCTGCGGTGCGTGGGATAAACATGCATGGTGTAGTCGGGGTAACGCTTGAACATGCCGATCTGGCCTGGAGACAGGCGGCCCTTGTACTGCTCGACGTTCTGCGCAGTGATGGTGAACAACGCTCGTTCATTGGCGAAGGGGTCGGCCAGGAACCCGGCACTGTCGACCGCACCGGCATCCTTGGGCAAATCACCGGTCCAGACCGGGATCGAGCCGTCGGCGTTGCCGGCTTTTTCGCCGCCCAGTGGCGTCAACGTGGTGCCCAACCGAGCCGCTTCCTCAGGTGAAACAGCGGCCATCGCCGAACTGCAGAGCAGCAGCGCCAACGTGCTGCCATAAATAACCGGTGTCGAAAAATTCATCAGGCTCAATCCTTTTCTTGTTATCGGATGGCAGGTTCAGAAGCTCACGCCCATGCTCAGGGAAACGAAGTCACGATCAGTCGCCGTGTTGTAGTCACCCCCAAAGAAATCGGTGTAGGACAGGCTCGCCGTGTAGGTATTTTTCAAGTCCGCATCCAGGCCAAGACTGATGGCCTTGCTGCCTTCGTTGAAGTTGGGGCCGTAACCTTCCACGTCATGGGACCAGGACAGGCTGGGCTTGAGATTCACCCCGGCAAACACGTTCTGATAGTCAAGCATCGCCCGCGCCCGGTAACCCCAGGAGTTGCGGGTGTAGAACCCTTTGCTATTGCAGTTTTGCGGGTTGACCGGGTTGGCCATGGTCAGGCAATTGCGGTTATCCGGCAGCTCGCCATTGCCGAAGATGCTGTCGCGGCCAAAGCGCAGGGCACTGCTGTTGAGGTCGCCAAGATGGTTGTAACCCACCTCGGAAATCAGCGTCAGGCGTTCGGCCGACCACACCTGGTCGATAAAGTGGGTGAACGTGACCTGCGCCTGGCTCACCGGTTTGCGCACATAACCGTGGAAATCTTCGCCGGGTACCGGCCGGGCGAACCCACTGGCGAAAATCGGGCTGCCCAGGTCCGCCGCCATCGAGCCGGCCAGGGCGGAAATCGTCACATCACTGCCGTTGAGGGACAGCGGCATATTGGGTCGATAGCTCAGCTCACCGGAGACGGCGGTGGTGCCCAGAGTGGTGGAAAAACTCAGGCCATAGAGGCGGATATCTTCCGGGTATTCGACAAAGTACTCGGCGCTCGACGCCTGGGTGCCGGGCTTGACCGCAAATGGGCTGTCCCCTACCCGGCCGCCGACAAAAGGTGCGCGGCTGTGATAGTTCATGGCATACAGCCCGAACTCGGTATTGTTCAGAGCCTCGGCCTGCCAGCGCAGCGCCACCCCGAACTGGCCGCTGTCACGCGCATCACGATCGGCGCCGCGCGTGAAGTGATACTGCCCGCTGGGATCCCACGGCGGCGAAAACCCCATGCGCGTGCTGCAGCCGTCGGCCATCACGTCCGAGCCGAAAAAAGTGCCGCAGTTATCCAGAACCGTCTGGTCCCACTCCAACTGGTAGAACACCTCGGCAGACACGCTGTCGGTCAAGCCCTGGGATAGAAACAGCATGTTCACCGGGATCAGCCCTTCCTTGATCTCTGCCCCTGGCCGGCGGAAAGCGGCCACATCGGTGGGGTTGATCACGTTGATCCCGTTACCGATAAACGTACTCTCGCCCCAACTGATCACCTGTTTGCCCACCCGCGCATTGCCGGGTTGGCCGTCGATGAAATAGTTGTGATAGATGAATGCATCGAGGATTTGCGCACCGGATGACTGGGCCGCTTCCTTGCGATTGCTATCGCTGATGGGCAGGTAGCGGCGGCTCTCGTCCTTGAGCTCGAAGTCGTACCAATATTTGCCGCGCACAAAGACACCGGTATCGCCGTAGCTCAGTTGCAAGTCGTGCACGCCCTTGAAGATCTTCGAAAAGGTCTCGCCTTTACGAAAATTCATGCGTCCGTCATCGGCACTCTGGCTGGAAGCGTGCCCGCCGTTCCAGGTGCCCACATAAGCCGGGTCTGCGTTACGCAACGCCCAACTGCTGCCAATGGACAACGACGAGTCGAACTGCCCCTCGATTTCTCCGACATTGAAGCTGATGGCCTGGGCCTGGATGCTGGTGCCGAGTGCGAGGACGGCGGTCAATGCACAGGGCCGCACTCGATCAAACTGAAAGTGGTTTGCCACAGAACTTCCCCATCGTTTTTATTATTGAAGGCAGTGCACGTGGCCTGCCGGGCGATGTTGGCGCTGGAGAATCTTCGGGGAGCGTGTTAAAGGTGTCCAATGCAAATATGAAGGAAGATTAATGCAGTGGACGACTCAATCGACTTGAAGCGGGTTCGCCACCTGGTCTATTTGAGCGAGGAGTTGCACTTTTCCCGTGCGGCAGCTCGCGCCCACCTGTCACAGACTGCATTCAGCCGCAGCATTCAATCGCTGGAGAGCGACCTGGGGGTGCGCTTGTTCGACCGGGACACACGCTCCGTCACCCTGACCGAGGCCGGAAAACAACTGATCGGACGCGCCCATGAGCTGCTCAGTTGTGCCAAGAGAATGCAGGCCCAGGCCAATGACCTGGCCGGGACCGAAGGCGGTGAATTGCGGTTTGGCGTAACGCCGATGGCCGCCAACCTCAACACCACAGACGTGCTGGTCAAGCTGCGTAAAAGCATTCCCCGGCTGGTGCTCAATGTTCAGGTCAACTTCTGGGAACACCTGTCCCATCAACTGGAAACCGACCAGCTGGAATTTGTCGTGGCCACATTGCGGGCCGACCAGCAATTCGATCCACGCTTTTCCATCACCCACCTGCCGCCGCAACCGGCGTCGATCTTTTGCCGCAGCGATCACCCCCTGGCACGGCAGGCACAACCGATTTCACGGGAGCAGATTCTCGATTACCCCTGGAGCGGCGTCGTGCCGTCAAACGAGGCTTCGCTGTATGCCTTGTTCGACCTGACGCCCGGAACGCTGTTGCCCTGGACCCTGAGCTCCAACGATCTGAACCTGCTGCGTGAAACCACCTTGACCAGCGACTCGCTGCTCTTGACCTGGTGCTCCTGGCTTGCGCAGGACCTGCGTGAGGGTTTGCTGGTGGACCTGATGCCGCTCATCCAACCGGGCTGGCCAGCCGACTTGCTGACCATCAGAAACGCCGTGGTGTGCCAGGCCGGGCGCACGCTGTCACCGATTGCCCAGCAGGCGGTGGACTCGATCATTGCCAATGCCCGTAGCCCGCTCCCGCAGGAGTCAGGGCCTACCCAGCACCTTGCTGAAGCTTTGCGCCGCCGGTTGTAACCAGCGTGCCTGGACCAGCAGCGGGGTCACGGCGGCACCCGGTTCGATCTGCCCGTCCACCTGCAAGCGCCGTGGCTGCGCTTCGATCTGGAAATGATGCTCGCCAGCCAGTTGCAGGTCGGCCAACAGCCGCAGCCCATCCCGGCACTGTAGCGCTATCCGGGTGTTTCCCAGTTTGACCAGCCATGGACTCAACACGGCAAGGTCGTGCCCCAGCAACTCCCCTTCGGCTTTACGGCACCCCGTTCCGGCGCCATCGACCTGCAATCGCCCTTCCCAACGGCCGTCCAGCACGAACATCGGCGCCGGCAAGGCGCTGACCGCACGCGGTGCCAACTGCGCCTGCCAATTCCACGGCCAGCCCTGGACCGACAACGCCCAGATGCGTTGCTGAAAGCCCAGGTTCACCTGCGCCTTCCATGGCCTGATGCGCCACTCCACCGGGCCCAGGGCACCGGCACGTGCCGCGCGGCCATTCCACACACTGCCCGTGACACCGCTGGGCTGCCAGCCCATCGGCCACGGCACCTGGCGGGCAACAAAGGCCGCGGGTAGCTCCAGCAGCAAGGTCAGGGCAAATACCCCAATGCCCCAGAGGATGACGGCGCGACTCATGGCCTGGCCGCCACTTCCAGACTGAAGGCATAGCCCTGGCCGATACCTTGCGTAAGGCTCCACTGCAAGGGCCGTCCGCCCTGTTCCTGCACGGTGCGCAGCAGGTATTGCAGGGCCTGGGGGCCGGGCAGTTCGCCTTGCAATTGCCAGCGATCGCCCTGTTGCTCGACCCGGGTCAACACCCATTGACGCGACACGGCCAGCGCCTGCCATTGCTCGTTGGAAAACGCTGCCGGCGGGACCAGCGCGCCGGCCTGTTGCGCCAACGCCTGCCACTGGCGCGCCTCCTGCCAGGCCGCCAACAGCGGCCGTGCCAGCAACACCAGCAATAACAGCACGACCGTTGACCAACCGGCCAGCAGGCCATAACGACGCTTGGGCGGCAGTTGGTTGAAGTGGGTCAGGTACGCTTGCATCCGGGCTTTCATGGTTGTTCTCCCAAATCAAAACTCAGGAGCAGTTGCCCGCCCGCTCCTTGCGCCTCATCCATCCATTGGGCGCCAGCGACCTGGGCAATCGCCTGCCACTGCGCCGGCGCAGGCCGAGGGCCATTGCCGCGCAGGCCCAGGCGCCAATGCTTGCCGTCAAACGCCATGCTCATCACCGACCAGCCCGGTTGCTGTTGCAACCAGGCCGAGAGCGCCTGTTCCAGGGCGACGATTTTCTGCTGGCGCACCTGCCAGTCGATCGCCTCGCCCTGCACACGCGCCAACGCCACACGGGCCTGTTGCGGGTGCTTCGCAGGCCCGGCCAGCGCCGTGACCTGGGCTTTCCAGACGTCGATCTGGCGCAGGCTCTGCAGCAGATACACCGCGCCCCAACAGGCCGCCAACACCACACACCCCACCAGCAAGTGTCGCTGCAAGCGGTTCATCAACGGGGCCCGTTGCGCGCGGGCACGCGTCGGCCGTGTGCCCTCCAGCACACTGGGCAGTTGCTCCAGGCGCGCCAGGCGCGACGGCCAGTCGCCCTCAAGCGTCTGCGCGGGCAGTTCGCGCCAGGCCTGGGGCAAGCGCTCCCCCAACACCTGCGGCCAGACCAACCATTGCCGCGAGTGCGCCTTGAGGCACAGCGACAGTTCACACTGCCAACGCACGACATGCCCAGGCTCGGGCTGCGGCAATAACTGCAATTCGGCCCAACCGTGGGTGATCTGTACACCCAGTCGCCCGCACTCGGCCAGCCAGTGCTGCACCTGTTCCCGTTGCATCACCAGCAACTCAAGTTGGCCGGCCTCCCGGGACAGGCAACTGACCAGCAGCTCTTCAGCCGGTTGCTGCGCATACTCTTCAAACAGCTGCGGCCACTCATGACGCTTGAGCCCTGGCGGCGCCGGCAGGCAGAAATGGCTGCAATCGAGCGCAGGAATAATCAACGCCCCCGGCAATTGCAGCAATGCAGGCGGTGGCGGCCAGGCGCCGCTGGCACACGCCTGTTGCGCGCGGTAGTGCAGCCACTGCCAACGGCCCTCGGCAGTGGCTGGCGGGCGCATCAGCAACCATTCCCGCGGCTTGGCCCGCAGACGCTCAAGCATGCCGACGCTCCGACTCACGGCTGGGTATCGGGCAAGGTGAAGGTACAGACATAAGGGGCTCCATGATGCTCGAACTCGATCCGCACACCGCGATTGGGCTGGGCGGCAACAGTAGAAGGAAAGGCCAGCCAGCGCGTGCCCTGGTAAAAACTGAACGTGGCGCGCTCGACCGGCGCCAATGACTCCTTGCGCGCCCAGCGTGGCTTGTCGGCGGCGTACAGGTCGGCCGACACCCACAGCTCCAGACGCTGCTGGCGGGCATCGAACAGCAGGCGCTGGCGTTGTACCCGCGACGCACCGTCAGCCGGTGGCCATGCGGCCAGGGCCACCCACTGCAACTGCCCAAGGGCTGGCTGCCACTCCAGCCACGCCAGATCCAGGGGCAAGCGCTGTTCATACAATTGGCGCAGCACCAGGGCGTCGAAGCGACGCTCCAGGGCCATGCAGAATTCCAGGACCTGAGGTTCGCCACCGGGCTCCTCCAGACGCTCACGCACTTTGACCCAGCCATTGACCAAGGCCGCCAGCAACACCCCAACCACCGCCGTGAGGGCCATCGCCACCAACAACTCGATCAGGGTCAAGCCGCGCTGCGCGGCCTTCATGGGCGCACCAGAAACAGGCTGAACTGACCCAGCGGCTGGCGCTGCTCGGGATCGGCAAACAGCGTCAACTCACCACGACGCAAGCGATTGACCCCGGTATTGCCCAGGGTCAGTTGCCAATGACAGGTGGCGAGCCCCTGACGCAACTGACCACTCACCACATTGATCTGCGGCCAGTACTGCTCTACGCCAAAGCGCGTCTCCAGCTCCCGCGCACACAAACTGCCCAGGCGATGTTGCGCGACGGCCTGGTGGGTCGCGATGCGCTGGCGCAACAACTGGCTGACCATCACCGCCATCAGCGCGGCAATTCCCAGGGCAACCATGACTTCGAGCAAGGTAAAACCTCGTTGGCGCTTCATGGCAGGGTCGCAATATGCAGGGTGTTGTCGGCCTGCCATTGCCAGCGCTGACGGCCCTCGGCCCAACGCCAGGTCAGTGACACCGGACGTGCCAGCCCCGAGGGCGTGAACATCACCTGAGGCTCGCTGGTCACCGGCCAATCAGGTTGCAAACCGACCGGCCAGGGCGCGCCGCGTGACGGTTCGACCTGCCACGCAGGCGCACCGGCCTGCCAGCGTACGAACTCCGGCTGCCGACCATTCCAGCGCAAGCCCAGTAGTTGCCCGGCATGCCGGGCCTGGGCGGCCTGGCTGCGTGCCTCGTTGGCCAACTGTGCCAGGGCCTGGCGCATCGGCGCCTGGCCGGCATCCAGGAAGGCCACGCCCAGGGCACTGAACAGACCAACGATCAACAAGACCACCAGCATTTCCAGGAGCGAAAACCCGCGACTGCGCTGCATGCCTAGAGGTCCCAGTTACCGATATCGGCGTCGGTGCCTTCGCCACCTTCCTGGCCATCGGCGCCCAGGGAAAAGATATCCACCCGACCGTGCTGCCCAGGGGTGCGGTAGCCATAGGCATTGCCCCACGGGTCCTGTGGCAGGCGCCGGATATAACCGTCGGCACGCCAACTGCGCGGCAGCGGTTCCAGGCTCGGCTTGCTGACCAGCGCCTGCAAGCCTTGCTCGGAGGTGGGGAAACGCAGGTTGTCGAGGCGGTACATATCCAGCGCTTGTTCCAGGGTCGCCAGGTCGGCCAGGGCCTTCTGGCGCATGGCTTTGTCCTGGCTGCCGAGCACACTGGGGGCGACCACGGCGATCAACAGGCCAATGATAAAAATCACCACCATGATTTCCATCAGGGTGAAACCGCGCTCGCGACGCTTGACGGCACGAATACCAGGTATGGCGTGCTTTTCCATTTCAAGTGCTCCATTTTCAGGTTGTCTGTTCAAAGGCTCAGGCCCTGGTTGAGCTGCATGATCGGCAACAGCACTGCCAGCACGATGAACAGCACCACCGCGCCCATCAGCAGAATCATCAGGGGTTCGAATAACGCCAGCAGCAGGTCGACCTGGCGCGCAAAACCACGCTCCTGGTTGTCGGCAACCCGCTCCAGCATGTCGGGCAAGGTGCCGCTGGCCTCGCCGCTGGCGACCATGTTCAGCAGCATCGGTGGGAAGTGACCGCTGGCACTGAGGGCGCGGAACAGGGTCACGCCGCCTTCGACCTGCTCACGCACGGTTTCCAGGGATTGATGAATCTGCCGGTTGCCGACCGTGGCGGTGGCGACCTCCAGGGATTCAAGCAACGGCACGCCACTGCCGAGCAAAATCGCCAGGCTGCGTGACACCCGTGCGCTTTCCAGCACCGACAACAGCACGCCAATGCGTGGCAGGCGCAAGGCCAGGGCGTCCCGCCGCAAACGCCACAGAGGCCGGCGCAGTAAAACCCGCGCACCAAGCCCCAGCAGCAAGGCCAGCCCCAGCAGCCACGGGCCGAGCATCACCAGGCCCTCACTGGCGCCGATCAGCACCCGGGTAATCAGCGGCAGGCTTTGCCCGGTGTGGTTGAACTGCTCGGTGAGCTTGGGCACGACAAAGGTCATCAGGCCGATCACCACGGCCAGCGACACCAGGATCAGCACCGCCGGGTAAATCAATGCGGTGCGTGCCTTGTGCCGTTGCTTCTGCACTTGCTCAAGGTGTTCGGCCAGCCGCTCCAGCACCGGCGCCAGCTTGCCGGAGCGCTCCCCGGCCTCGACCAGCGCGCAATACAGCGTGTTGAACTGCCCGCCCTGGCGGCGCAGGCTCTGGGCCAGGCTCAAGCCTTCGCCAAGAGCTCCGCGCACCGCCACCAGCAAGTTGCGGATCGCCGGTTCCGCCAGCTGGCGCTCCAGGGTAGCCAGGGCATCCACCAACGGGATACCGGCACTCAAGAGCGTGGCCAACTGGCGGGTCAATTCGCACAACTGTCCATGGTTCAAACGTTGCCCGCGCGGGCTCGACAGACTCGCGCCCTGCACCTGCAGCTCACGGGCAAACAGGCCCTGCTCGCGCAGCAGTTGCCGGGCATGGCGCTCGCTTTCGGCCTGGATACTGGCTTTGCGGCAATTACCGCGCAGGTCCAGCGCCTGGTAGCGATAGGTCGGCATCAGTCACGCACCGCACGCAGGACCTGCTCCAGGCTGGTTTCGCCACGGCGCAGGCAGTCGGTGGCCATGGCGGTCAGGCTCTGGCGCTTGTCAGCCAGGTATTCGTGCATGGCCGCTTCGCTGGCGCCGTCGTACAGCAAACTGATCAAGCCGGCATCCAGGGTGATGAATTCGTAGAGCCCGATCCGCCCGTTATAGCCACTGCCCTGGCAGTCATCACAGCCCTGGGGGTGAAAGCTCTGTTCGAGGGTTGCCAGCTCCGGCCACAGTTGACGCTCGGCGGCCTGCAATGGCGCAGGCGTTGCGCAATGGCACAACCGGCGCACCAGGCGCTGGGCCATGACGCCCTTGAGGCTGGAGGCGATCAGAAAGGGTTCGATGCCCATGTCACGCAAGCGGGTGACCGCGCCCACCGCACTGTTGGTGTGCAACGTCGACAACACCAAGTGCCCGGTGAGGCTGGCTTGCACGGCGATCTGCGCGGTCTCCTGATCGCGGATTTCGCCGAGCATGATCACGTCCGGGTCCTGGCGCAGGATTGCCCGCAGGCCGCTGGCAAAGGTCATGCCGGCACGGGGGTTGATCGCGGTCTGGCCGATGCCGGTAATCGCGTATTCCACCGGGTCTTCGACGGTAAGGATGTTGCACGAGCCATCGTTGAGTGCATTGAGGCTGGCATACAGCGTGGTGGTCTTGCCCGAGCCGGTGGGCCCGGTGCTCAGCAGAATCCCGTTGGGCCGTGACAGGCAGGCACGCAGGGCTTGCTCGACCTCGGCGGGCATGCCCAGGTTGGCCAGGTCCAATAGGTTTGCCTGCTTGTCGAGCACCCGCATCACCACGCGCTCGCCATGGATGCCGGGCAAGGTCGAGACGCGGATATCCACCTCGCGACCGCCTGAACGCAGGGTGATACGCCCATCCTGGGGCTGGCGTTTTTCGGCGATATCCAGGCGCGCCATGACCTTGATCCGCGACACCAGCATGGCCGACAAGGCCCGCGGCGGACGCAGGATCTCGCGCAGATGGCCATCGACCCGCAAGCGCACCACCAGGCTCTGTTCGAAGGTTTCGATATGGATATCCGAGGCGCGCAGGCGCAGGCCTTCGGCGAACAAGCCGTTGATCAGGCGGATCACCGGCGCCTCGTTGTCACTCTCCAGCAAGTCTTCAATACGTGGCAGTTCGTTGATCAGGCTATCAAGATCGACCTGCTCGCCAATGCCCTCGATCAACGCCGCCGTGGCCGACTCGCCGGCCTGGTACAAGGCGCCCAGGCGCAGTTCGTATTGCGTCGGGTCAAGGTGCTCGACCGCCGTCGGCAGGCCGTGCACGCGCAAGACTTCCTGCAAGGCGTCGGTGTCGACATCCTCACGCAGGCACAAGGTCCAGCCCTGCGGGCCCGGCGCCCGTGCCAAACCCGCCTGGCGCGCCAGTCGATAAGGCAACAACGTACTCACCACACGCCCTCGTCCAGGCGTTCGCGGCTGGCCGGGAACAGGCGCAGCAAGGCGTTGTTATCGGAGATTGCGGGCAATGCCAGGTTGGAGTTGACCTTGAGGTTGCGGTACTTCTCGCTGCTCAGTTGGGCCAGGGTCTCGCCGTCGCGCATGATCCGCGGGCGGATAAATACCATCAGGTTCTGCTTGGTGCGCTGGCTGGCGTTGGAGCGGAACAGCCGCCCTACCCCCGGAATGTCGCCGAGCCACGGCACCCGCTGGTCACTGTTCTTGGCCTCGTCGCCGATCAGCCCACCGAGCACCACCAGGCCGTTGTCCTCGACCATGACCTTGGTCTTGATCTCGCGCTTGTTGGTGATCACATCGCTGGCGCCGGTGCTGTCGGCAATCGACGAGACTTCTTGCACGATATCCAGGCGCACGGTGTTGTCGATATTGATCTGCGGCTTGATCCGCAGCTTGATCCCCACCTCCTTGCGCTCGATGGTCTGGTAGGGGTTGGTGTTGTTCTGCGTCACCGAGCCCGTTACAAAAGGCACTTCCTGGCCCACCAGGATCGACGCTTCGGCGTTGTCCAGGGTCAGCAGGGTCGGGGTCGAAAGCAGGTTGAAGCCGCTTTCGCTTTTCAGTGCGTTGAGCAGCGCAAGGAAGTTCAGCCCGCCGCCGTTGAGCTTGCCGAAGCCTGCGGTCGCCCCTGGCACATTGGCCAACAGCTTGCCCAGGCCAGCCGTGTCGCCACTGGCAGCGGCCCCCGCCAGGCCGGCGATGCTCGTCCCGCCATTGGTAAAGTTCACCGCGCCGCCACCAAACGAGTCGCCCAAAAACAGCCATTGCACCCCCAGTTCCTGGGCGCGGGTATCGGAGACCTCGGCGATGATTGCCTCGACCACCACTTGGGCGCGGCGGATATCCAGTTGCTCGACGATGGTGCGGTAGGCGGCGATTTCGCTGTCCGGGCCGACCATCACCACCGCGTTGGTGCCCTCCTCCGATTCCATGCGAATCGCCGAGGCGCTGGCTGCGACCTGCTTCGGCGCACCCTCCACCGGTACCCCTTCGCCGCCGGCGCCGGGCGTGTCCTGGCTCAAGCCGCGCAATACCTTGACCACCTCAGCCGCATTGGCATGCCGTAGGTACATCACCACGGTGTTCGAAGGACGCAAGGCATTTTGCGGCTGATCCAATTGCTTGAGCAGCGCGCGCACCCGCTGGCGACTGTCGGCGCTACCACGCACCAGCAACGCATTGCTGCGCGGATCGGCGATCACCTGGGCGCTGTCGGCACCTTGCTCGCGGGCCAGCAGGCGGGTCACCAATTGCGCAGTGTCGTTGGCACTGGCGTTGGTCAGGGGCAGCACTTCCAGGGGTTCCTGGCTGACCTGATCGAGTTGCGACAACAGGCTGTCAATGCGGTCCAGGTTGCTGCGCCAGTCGGTGATCACCAGCAGGTTGGCTGCCGGGTATGGGCTGATCACCCCCACGCGCGGGTCGATCAGCGGCTTGATGATATTGAGTATCTGCTCACTGCCGGCATTGCGCACACTGAACACCCGGGTAGCCATGCCATCGTTGCCGTGCCCGGCCTGGCGCGTCGATTCCACCGGCACCGGCTCCAGGCGCGCAGCCTGGTCTGGCACGATCTTCACGCTGCCATTGGGCAGGTTGACGGCGGCGAAACCCTGGGCGCGCAACTGGGCAAGGAAGATGTCGTAGATCGCTTCGCTGCCAAGCATGTCGAGGCTGCGCACCGTGACCTTGCCCTTGACCCGAGGGTCAATAATGAAGGTGGTGTTGGTGATGCGCGATACGCTGTCGATAAAGTCCGTGAGTTCGGTGTCGATGAAGTTCACTTCATACAAGGCCGGCGCTTCTTCGGCGCGGGCCTGGGTCACGCTCAAGGCCAGGCACAACGCAGTCAGGCCCAGGCATTTATTGATCATGTGCATCTCGGTTCATTCCTTGCGCTTGAGGCCGATCACCGGTCGCTCAGTCGGCCATGGCAAGCGCTCGCGCTGCCCTTGATTGTCAAAAATCAGCCCGCGTTCATCGATGTCGTGCAAGACGATGCCCGGGGCCAGGCGCTGACCCAGGGTCAGCGTGCGTTCTTGTTGCTGGTAGCGCAGCACCAGCACTGTGGCGCGCAGCGGGCTGGCCTTGAGGCTGCCCAGGTAATCGACCTTGAGCGTGGTCAATGGCAGGTCGTCGCTGGGCGCCTGGCGTGGTGTCCAGTGGCTGCTCAAGAGGTCGGCCACCGGCGCCGATGCCGGGTATGGCACGACCGGCTGCGCCAGCCCATGCCACAGTTGCAGTACGCATTGCGCCGCCAACCAGGCACACAGCGTGACCAGCAGCAGGCTGAACAGGCTGCCTGCCCGGCTCAACTGACCACACTCCGTGGATGCCATCCCGGATGCCCCTGCACGTAGCGCACTTCGGGCAGCTGCAAGGGCGCCAGTTGCCAATCCGCCGGCTGCTCGCGCAACCAGCCTTCAAGGTGTTGCCACAGCGGTTGCCCGGCATCGGCGGCAAAGCCCAGGCCAAAGGTGCGGCAGGTGCCGACCGGCTCGGCAAACTCACTGACCCGTTTGCCGCCAGGGCTATAGGTGACCTGCCAGGGCTGGCCGAGCCAGCGCGGCAAGTCCTGGCTGTTATCCAGCAGCAATGGCTCGCCAAACAGTTGCTCGGCGCCGTTCTCCAGGACCTGGCGCACTTGCTGTGCTGGAACATCGACTACCGGCGCCGGGTAACTGGCGCTGAGGCTGATCAAGTGTTCGCGGGTGATCATCTGGCCGCGCGCCAGGGGACTGTCGTAGCGCAGGCCCGGTAGCAACACCGCGCTCTTGGGCTCGCGGGCCAGGGCCTGGTGCAACAGGCGATCCCAACTACCGGCGCACACATCACGGCGCCAGAGGTTTTCCGGAGCCTTGGCCAGGGGTTGGTCGAGCCAGGCGGCATGCGCTGCGCGCTGTTGTTGCAGGCGTGGTTGCAGGCGCTGGGCGTGGGCCTGGGCGGTAGC
>Ga0180008_1001452_pt1 | contig 14864 bp, 9 predicted proteins | sample MM_PW_MetaG_FD_121121 | JGI IMG/M metagenome (GOLD analysis project Ga0180008, IMG submission 121121) | Groundwater microbial communities from the Aspo Hard Rock Laboratory (HRL) deep subsurface site, Sweden - MM_PW_MetaG | ecosystem: Environmental > Aquatic > Deep subsurface > Groundwater...
ACTGTCGCGTTCCAGCTTAAGGCCGCCGGTATCCACCAGCAGCACCGGCATGTCGCTACTGTCCGGCTGCCACTGTGCCTCGATGGGGTCTCGGGTAACACCGGGCGTCGGATCCACTATGGAACGCCGTGAATGCAGCATGCGGTTAAATAAGGTAGACTTGCCGACATTCGGCCGGCCGGCTACAGCTATTACCGGCAGCCCGGACCAGGTCTTCTTGATCTGGTCGTTCTGCAGTTCTTCTTCGGTATCTTCCTGAAGATCCCGAGCTTCCCGGCGCTTTACAGCCGGGGCTTTTCTGGCTGCCCGAGCGGGAGCCTTTTTGTCTTTCATCCGTAATTTCCTGGTTCTGGTAAAGATCCGGCTCATTGAGCCGTTCGTGATGGTTATTCCTGAATTTCGAGCGAATCCAGCCGCCCGCGCAGATACGTATCGATATGGCTGTGCGACGGCATTTTCATGACGGCTTCGGCTATGCTGCGGGCTTCTGCTAGACTTACTGCCCCCAGCACCCGCTTGATGAGCGGAACCGATGCTGCGGACATCGAGTATTCGTCCAGGCCCAGACCAAGCAGTACGACGGCCGCCGCCGGATCACTGGCCATTTCACCACACATCGACACACTTATGCCGGCGGCATGACCATCGGCAATAACCTTCTGGATCAGACGCAGCACCGCCGGATGGAAGGGTTCATGCAGATAGGCTACCCGCTCGTTGCCGCGGTCCACCGCGATTGTATATTGAATCAGATCGTTGGTACCGATCGAGAAAAAGTCGACTTTAGGAGCCAGAAGGTCGGCTATCAGGGCGGCACTGGGAATTTCGATCATGATACCGACCGGAATATCCTCGCGGAAAGACTGGCCCAGCTTGCGGCAGTCCGATTTTGCCTTGGCCAATGCATGCAAAGCGGCATCAAGTTCGTCCGGACCGGAGATCATGGGAAACATGATGCGCGCATCGCCATACACCGACGCCCGCAGGATGGCCCGCAGCTGATTCTGGAACATCTCGGTATCGGACAAGCAATATCGTATAGCCCGCCATCCCAGCAAGGGGTTTTTCTCCGCCGCCATGGCCATATCCGGAACAACCTTGTCGCCGCCGACATCCAGGGTGCGGATGGTAACCGGCTTGCCTTCCATCGCGGTCAGAACGCGCTGATAGGCGCTAAACTGGTCCTCTTCGGAAGGAGCCCTCCCCGGTTGCAGAAACAGAAACTCGGAGCGGAACAGTCCGATCCCATGGGCACCATGACGCAGAACCGATTCGGTCTCCTCGGGCACCTCTATATTGGCCTTCAGGATTACTGCCTGACCGTCTTTGGTTAAGGCCGGCATTTTGGCAAAAGCCGCCAGATCGCTATTACGGGCAAGCAGACTGGCACGCACGTTCTCGTAGCGGACCAGGGTGTCAGTATCAGGTTCGATGATAACCTGGCCGGACTGGCCATTAACCACAACCATCTCGCCATTTCGAATGCTGCGGACACTGCCGGCCAGGCCCAGTACCGCCGGAATCTCGAATGCGCGGGCCAGAATTGCCGTGTGGCTGGTCTTGCCGCCGGCATCCATTACAATACCCTTTACCCGCTGCCGGTTCATGGAAATCATGTCCGAGGGCAGTAAATTATAGGCTACCAGCACAACATCATCCGGCAGATCAGCCAGCGAGAAGCGTTCGCGGAACATCAGATGGTTCAGAATACGATGGGTAATATCGTGCACATCGGCCGACCGCTCCTGAAAATGCGGGTCACTCAGGCTTTCCAGCTGTTTTACCACCGACATGGAATACTGGTGCAGCACCCATTCGATATTGAGCAGACTGTCATTCAGGCTGGCTTCGATATTCTCCATCAGGTCGATATCTTCGAGCATCATCAGGTGGGCATCAAAAATGGCACTATGTTCCTCGCCCATCTCGCGCAAGGCCCGATCACGCAAGGCGACAATGTCTTCGCGGGCCCGTTCCAGGGCGACCATAAACCTCTCCCACTCCGCTGCCAGCTCCGTGGCGCCGATCGAATAGCGGGGGATTATTGGCTCGTCATCGTCGAGGAAAACGAAAGCCTTGGCTATCGCTATGCCGGACGATGCTGGAATACCCGAGAGGCTTTTCATGCTGACTGTATGGTAACTGAAAAAAGGTCAACTGTCAAATAGGCTGACCGGCACCAGAGTGGCGCATTTAGCGCAATAAGGTCATTGGATTCAGGGTATAGCCGTTCTTGCGCACCGTAAAATGCAGATGTGGACCGGTACTGTAGCCAGTATTGCCTACCCGGCCGATTATCGTTCCGGTGCCCACCCAGGCATTGCGCTTTACCGCGATACTGGACAAATGTGCATAGAGGGTAGAATAACCGGAATGATGACTGATGATTATGTAATTACCCATAACAGTAGAAGTACCGGTGGAACTTACCCGTCCCTCCATGGCCGCACGTACCGCGGTTCCGGTGGGAGCGCCAATGTCGATACCGGTGTGGAAGGCCCGTCTGCCGGTAAAGGGATCATTGCGCCAGCCATACCAGCTGGTTATGTAGTTACGCAGCGGCCAGGCGAAGAGGTCGCCGTTTATCTCGCGTAGAGTAAAGCTGGACAAGCGGGCATCAGGCAGGAAGATCCGGGTGCCGGCGATTAGCTGGTCACCTTCCAGACCATTCAGCTCCACCGTGCGGTCCAGTGAAATCTTATAACTGTTGGCAAGTGAAGAAAGTGTATCGCCGCTTTTAACTTTATACAGGATGCCGTTCATGTTGGGTATCTTGAGCAGGGTACCGATCTGCAGGCCACGCGCATTGGTTACGTCGTTAAAGGTAATTATACTGTCGGTGGTAACGCCGTAGCTTTCGGCAATATCCGAGATGGTATCGCCGGCCACCACCTTGTAGGCACGGTAAAACAAGCCTTCGTCCGGTGGTGCTTCTTCGGCCGGCAGTTCAAGTCCGGACAGAGAATCAATTTCGGCCATTTCGCTGAAATCCACACTGCCGGTCTGGGCGGCCTCATCGCTGCTGTCCGCAGCTCCGCCGGCAGCCCCGTCAGCGGCATCTATTGCTGCAGCCGGTACTGCAAGCAGCCCGGATACATCCAGCCCACCGCCGGGTGCACAGCCTGCCAGCCCGCAAAGCAGCAGGACAGCAAGGACAGGCAAAATGCGGCAGTGTACACTGTTCAAATTATGCAATTTCGGTGCACACTTCACCTGGCCGGCTCCTTGTTCTGTATTTGCAGCATAACGAGTGTAACCGGTATACAGCCGGCTTGTAAACAGTTTTTTATGAACTGCATTTTAGTGGGGCAAGATGATAACATCTATCTGTACCTTCAGCGCTTTGGAAAGTGTGTCGATGGTGGATTTGCTGATTCGCCCGCGCGGAATCGGGTGCGGCGGCGCATCGCCGATCAGAACCATCATGCGCTCAGGCGCCAGCCAGTCAAAGCCGGTCAAACCTTCGTACAGGGCCTCATAGACCGCCTCGGGAATATCGCCCCCGCCACGCACCCGAATGCGGTTCAGCGAATTTACAAACGTGGCCAAGGCAGAAGTAAACGGATGCTTCTGCACCACATATTCCTCGAAATAATCTTTGTACGTAACCAGGCCCAGGCGGAAATTACGGAAGCGCGCGGTTTTTTCCCGGATCATGTCGGGCAGCAGTGCCCGCAGGGCGTCGATATCATCCTCCATTGATGCGGTCGTGTCGATGCAGATAACCAGATCCAGACTGTCTCCGGGTACGGTATCGATCAGCCGAGCCAGGCGCGGCACGATGTCTTCGGTGCCCCAGGAATACTGGATACTGCCGTCGTTACTCTCGGCAATATCGGTAAAGGCGTCCAGGGTGGACTGCATAAAAATTGACGCATCGGCTTGCGGCGGCTCTGGCGCTTCCGGTTCAGGCACCACCACTGCTTCCGGTTCAGCTGCTGGTTCGGCCACCGGCGTTTGCGGCGGCGGAATTGGCGCAATCAGGGCTTGTGGCGCAACTGGCGCGGGCGGACGCTCGAAGGGCCGCTGGGTTACCGAAATCTGATACGGATTGTCCAGGAACTCGCCGCTGTAATCGGCATAGGGCTGAGTAAAACTGCGGATATTGATAAAGGTGCCGTCGGCCAGAAAAGTACGTCCATTTCGCGTCCAGCTATAACCCCATTCAACCACCCAGGGAATAAAAATATGAAAGGCCGACCCGAACTGGCTGTCCGGCTCCGGAGTGGAATCGATAAGGAAAAACAGTCCGCTGTCCGCCGGAATAAACTCACCGTCCAGAATGCGCTGCTCACTACCGTTATACTGGTTCCAGCTTTCGGCACGATAGGCGTAGTTGTCGGCCTGCCCCTGTGGATCCTTGGTGGTCTCGGTAAGCAATACACTGCCCACGCCGGGTTTGGCGCGAATATACAGGTGATAACCGCCGTCTGCGCGCTGTTCGATGCGCAGATCCACCGGGCTGATGCCCAGATCCTGGGAGGCTAGCGGCAGCAGGCTTAACAAGGCCAGGCAGGCGGCAAAAAGGCCGGCACAGGCTTTATAACTAACAATCACCCGGTTCATGTAAAGATCATCGGCATAGTTTGTGCCTTTTTATACGTTTTTAGGTTTGACAAAGCATACATAGTGACCACAGGCTGCCGGCCGGTATGGATTTGATCAGGGCGCGGCCAGAGCAGCGCTTAAGCCGGCCCTGTTTTCAGCGACCAAGGATCGAACTACTTCCGCTGAGGGCAATTCTGCCAGCCGGGAGCTGCCGTCGGCCTGCAGCAGACCGAAACGCAGCTTCTGCGCCAGCACCCGGGCGGCGGCGTCCTGCAGACGGGCCAGCGGCAGCCGGCCGCTTTCCGCCGCGGCACTGATCTGGTCGCGGACCAGCAGTGCATCGGCCAGGCTGCTGATCATGATCATGTCCACACCGGCTTCCAGGGCCAGCAAGGCCCGGTCGGCCAGGCTGCCGCTGCCGGCCAGAGCCTTCATGACGATGTCGTCGGAGAGTACGATTCCGCGATAACCCAGCCGCTGCTTAAGTAGATCCTGGACCACAGCAGGCGAAAACAGCACCGGCCGTTCTGCATCCAGGGCCGGCACCACCACCAGGGACAGGACAACGGCAGCCGGTTCGGCAGCCAAGGCCAGGCTGAACGGCTGCAGGAAATTCGTATCGATATGGGCCAGATCACCACCGAGGCTGGCTAGTGCCTGATGGGGATCGGCTTCGGCAGTACCAGGGAAATGCTTTACCGCGCAGGCCAGACTAGCGTCAGCTGAGCTCCTCCCGCCATCCTGAGCAGCCTGCACATAAACAGAGGCCAGGCGAGCTGCAGTATAGGCTTGATCGGACCAGGCCCGGCTGCCCAGAAAGCCCGCGGCCGGGCCGGCCGCGGCTTCGGTAACCGGAGCCAGATTAAGGGTAAAGCCCAGGGCGCTCAGCTCGCTGGCGGCTATGCCGGCACTTAAGGCAGCCAGCTCAGCGGCATTGCTGCGCTTGCCCAGGGTTTGTGCGGCCGGCAGCCTGGTCACTTCGTCGGCAAAGCGGAAAACCAGGCCGCCTTCATGGTCTATACTTATGAATGGCGGCAGGCCTTGAGCCGTGCTGATGCTTTGGATAAAACTCTGAATAGCCTCCACCCCGCGCGGCAGATTGTAACGGAAGAGCAGCACTGCCCCGGGCTGTAAATCCTGCAGGTGCTTTGTGCTGGCGGCGGAAAGCTGACCGGTGTCGGGCAGACCGACCATTAGCAGCTGGCCGGCCAGCTGGCGCACTGTAAGGGTGGCGGTACGTTCAGCAGCCGCATTGTAGAGACGGTCGGCGGCGGATAATTCAGGCAACACAGCAGTCGAAGCCGGTTCGGCGCCAGACTGGTCCGGCAGGGAAGCGGAAGGCGAAGCGCCCTGTCTGGCCGACGGACTGCAGGAAAATGGCAATGCAAGCAATCCCAGCAATGCTGGCAGCGTCAGCAATACCAGCAGGCGGCCGGCCAACCGGATTTTCTTGTGGGCTGAAAAATTCATAGCTACTTGTAGCACAGCTGGCGCTGACGGGCAATATACAACAGATATTTTTTGCGTTATACTTGGTCTCTATGCAAATGCAAAAAAACGCCACCGTACATACTGCAAACCTTTCTGCGAGCGTGCGTATTGCCAACGGCAGCCTTAACGGGCTGGCTTCGCTGCTTACCATCGGTGGCCTGGTTCCGCTTATTGTGATGGCCGGTTCGGCAGCCGCGGCCGGAACAGCACCGGCTGCTTATGTAGTCGGTATTTCGCTGTTTGGCGGGGTCACTATTTATCGTTTTGTAATTTCTACCCTGCATTCCTTTTTAAGCCTGCGCAAACCGCGGCCAACCCTGCGGGCACTGGAAGAAGCCGGAACTTTTTTTCTGCCAGCCGGCATTTACATGCCCTTTATGCTATCCAGTTTAAGCGGATTTTGGGGCTGGTTATTGCTGGGCATGACGCTGTTTTATGCAGTAAGCGGTTTTTTACTGTACCTGACCATCATCGGGGTGTTCCGGCGCTATGCGGTAAGCTTTGGCTATCTGCTGTTTTTTGTATTAATGCCGTTTTTTGAGCCGATCAGGCAGCGCTTGGGCGAGATCAGCTTCCTCTGGCTGGTTCCGGCAGCGGCCATGTACCTTTTGGCTTTAGTGTTCAAAAACCGGCCGAACTCGCCCTTTGCCGATTCTTTGTGGCAGGCCTTTGTAATTGCCGGCGTTATTTTGCAATATTTCGCCATTCTGGTAATACCGGCCGGACTGTAGGGAAGCGGACAGCCGGTTTTCACAATTTGAATGACAAAATAATTCTTGACCCACCATTGCACTCAATACGGATAGTTGCATTCAATTGCTCTGCAAGTACATTAACCATAGTCAGCCCGAAGTTTGACGAGTTGTCCGAAAAAACGGGGAGAGGTATGCCGACACCATTATCCTGAACAGTAACAGTAACTTGTTCCTCGCAAAGCTTCACAGAAACGGTGATAACCCCCTTTGTTACATCCTTAAATGCATACTTCATGATATTCGTCAACAACTCGTTGACAATGATACCCAGTAACTGTAAACGTTTCGCGTCAAGGGTAAAATCGTCAATACTTTTTTCGACTATTACTGAATCGCCATAAGGATAGTTGCTGATTATAGCATCTACCAATGAGGGCAGGTAGGCGTTAATCGACAATTCTGAAAAGTTTGCTGACTGATATAGCTTGTCATAGAGAATCTCCATACTTTGCATCCGCTTCCCTGCATCTTCAAGCACTGATACGACGGAAGAATCTGTTATTTTCGCGGCCTGCAGCATTAGCATGCTTTTCATGCTATGCATGTTATTTTTAATACGATGATTAACCTCCTTGAGGATTAATTCCTTTTCGGCAAGAACCGCCTTTATTCTTTCTTCCGACTGCTTGCGTTCGGTAATATCCACAAAAGTAATTACTGCGCCTTCAATTACATTGTTTATGGTTCGGTAAGGTAAAATCCTCAAGGTAAACCATTTCCCGGCTGCAGTCTGAACATCAATTTCCTTTGAAACCAAGGTATTGAATACCGACTGAATATCCTCAATCAAGCTTGCATAGCCTACAAGGTTGATTACAAAATGATTGATGGGCCGACCTACATCGCCCTTTTCCAGATTTATAATCTCCTTGACCGCAGGAGTATAACGAAGAATTTTTAATTGAAAATCAACGAACACAGTAGCTATGCCAGTTCCCGACAACAAATTATTCATATCATTATTGACCATCGACAGATCTAGAACTTTGGCCTGTAGTTCAGCGTTGACGGTAGCCAATTCTTCATTTACCGACTGTAGCTCTTCTTTCGAGGTTTCAAGTTCCTCATTGGTTGATTGTAATTCCTCATTGATGGACTGCATTTCTTCATTTGAAGTCTTTAGCTCCTCATTTGAGGTTTCCAGCTCTTCGTTTGCACTCTGGAGATATTCTTCCTTGGCCACGAGCTCTCTCTTTAGTGCGGCGACAACATCTTCACTGCTACCTTCTAAATAATCAGCTCCAGAACCTTTTAAATCCCTTTCACAAAGTTTACCTTCTTGCAGAATAACCAGATACAGTTCTGGTAGATTTGATCCCCCAATAACTGTTTCCGCAGGACAAATACTCAGATCTACTGGAGTAAAGTGGCCGTTTGTTTTGACCAGGAGCCCAGGACAATAAATACTGCTTTTGTTCTGTACCGCTTTGAATAAAGCTGTGGTCAGATCCAACTTTAGTCCTTCACGAGCCATCTTAAGAATGTTATAAGCACCTACCACCCCAGTAGCCGGCTCAAGATACATCCCCGTGCGGCCTTGCAGATAAAAAATGTCGCCCTGACTATTAACAAGAGCTCCGGAAGGCGCCAGCTTCTTTAAAAAGGTTTGTTCGACGATTTCGCGTAACGGTTCTTTATGCTCTGGCCGTTTATGCTCCAACTTTTTTGAAGATGCCATGGCTGTCTCTCCTCTCAACGCAGGCATCGGGAAGGCTCGCTGACGTAAGCCCTGGCCATGCGCCACACTATGTTTGTTTTGATAAATTTTTGCCTTCCGGTCCAACACGACAAAAAGTTCAACGTGCTCGCCGATAGATTCTGAAGCCCCCAGGAATAGCAGGCCATGGGGATTCAAAGCATAGCTGAACAGGGGAATCAAACGCTTTTGTAATTTGCTGCCCAGATAGATCATTAGATTACGGCAACTAATAAGATCCAGGCTGGAGAAAGGCGGGTCCTTTATCACATCCTGTTCGGAAAATATCAGGATATCACGGATACTCTTGCTGATACGGTAGGCCTGAGGCGAACCATCCGCAGATTCCGTCTCGATAGTAAAAAACCGGGCCAAGCGGTCCGGGGATATATCTGCAGCAATACTCGCTGGATAGACAGCTGCCCTTGCTGTAGTTATAGCGGTAAACTCGATATCAGTAGCAAAAACCTGCAGCAAAAAGCGCTGATTCAGTTTTTCCATATATTCCACAAGCAAAATAGCCAGTGAATAGGCTTCTTCGCCGGTAGAACACCCGGGGCACCAGACCCGAATTGCTGCCCCACTCTTCTTGTTCTCGAATAATTTAGGGATAAACTGGTTTTCCAGTACGGCAAAAGCATCAGGATCACGAAAAAAATTGGTTACACCAATCAAAAGATCATGAAACAACAGGTCAGCCTCTGAATTTTCCTGTTGCATATAACTTAGATAGGTTTCCAGCGAAGCAATTTGATGAAATGCCATTCGGCGTTCAATGCGCCGCATGATTGTGCTTGCTTTATATTGCGAAAAATCATGTCCAGACTGATTCTTAAGCAGAATGAAAACCTCTTTTAACAAAGCGGCAGTCCGATTTGGATTACGGGAATCAATATCGCCATTGCCGAAGGTACTGATATTATATGAAATCAGTGAGGTAGCCATCTCCACTGGTGTCAGCTGAAAATCAACGAGCTCAGGGCCAATAGCACTTATGGACATTCTGTCATGCTGAAAACTTCGCGGGCTTTGCACCATTACCATGCCGCCTGCAGCTTTTATTTCACGTACGCCAAGACTACCATCACAACCGAGACCTGAAAGTATGATGGCTATGGCTTGTTCTTTGAGCTCTCGGGCGAGTGAACAAAAAAAAGTATTGATTGGCAGCCTGTGGCTAGGGGACACCATAGGAGCTAAGAGATGAAAGCATCGGTCTAGAATTTCCATGGCACAACCCGGCGGACACAGGTAGACACAATTTACCTCAATATTCATTCCTTCTATGGCTTCAAAAACCTGCATGCGGGTATACCCGCGAATTACATCAGCCACAATGCCCTTATTGTCGAGAGCTGAATGCTGTACTAAAACGAAAGCCATGCCAGGATTGCTATCAGATGGCATCCCACCAAAAAAGTTCTCCAATGCCGAAAGTTCTCTGGCTGAGGCGCTGATGCCTACTACCGGGTAGCAAAATCTATCCTGAGCCACATTTTCAGCATTAGAAATGTCATTGAAAGCCAGATTGTATTCTCCTACATCTCTCTTGTTCATATTGCTTTTTTTCAGAGAGAACCGTCCTTGCATATCTCTGACTTAATTATGCTGTTAAGCTCTACGACAACCATACGGCAGATTAAAAGTCCGGTACTGTCATACACCATCCCGGCTTTTAAAAAAGCCGAAAAAACAGTTCCATCCTGCCGACACATCTGCAACTCACAGGTTTGTAAGGTGCCTGTCTCTATTAATTTTTTACGATGCAGATAATAAAGATCCTGATATTCAGGCACAATATAGGTAGTGAAGGATTGCTTGATCAGTACTGCTTGTGCTTCCCTTAAAAGGTCGGCTGACCTGATATTCGCATCAAGAATTGCGCCGTTTTCAGCGATGGTAAAATAGGCTACTGGAGCCATATCATACAATTCGAGATACCACAGGTGCAAAGCTTCCAGTTCGGATTGCTTGGTTCGTAACTCTTGATTTTGCATTTGCAGCTCGATCTGGTGTATATGAAGCTCCTGAGCGATCTTTTCCGCATGCTTTTTCGATTCAAAGAGTTTAAAGGCCATCTTCAAGGATGCGTCAAGAACGGTTATAGACGAATTTTTTACCACATAACCATAAGAAGTTATTTTCTCGCTTTTCTCGACAACATCGCTTTCGGTATGGCTGGACAGGAAAACAATCGGAAGGTCATGCGTTTTAAGGATGAGAGCAGCAGCCTCTGTACCATCAATACCGCGTCCCAAATCGATATCCATCAGTATGAGCTGAATACCTGTCATATTGTTAATTATTTCTACCGCTTCTTCCCCAGAATTGGCAATAACTACTTCATAGCCATATTTACCAAGACTGATTTTCTCACTATGTGCAATGATTGCATCATCTTCGACCAGAAGAATTTTTTTCATTGGCTTGGCATCCATGCTGCATACCCTCGTTCGGCTTACTGCCCACAGTATAAGTGCTAGTAATTAACATTACAATCCATTTGCTGATTGAACTATCTTCAGGAATTGGATCCGACAACAGAGAGCACTTACAAGCCCTGATCGCTGGAGTGCATGAACACGGCGTCCGGGTCGCTTTCCTCAGGCTCCTCGTTTAGCACTCGCTCCATTAAGGTGTACAGATCCTCGTCGTCCAGCTCCAGGCGCGGCATCTGTCCTTCGGGGGCGGCCCGGATGCGTTCGGCGGCGGTACTTACGCCGCGCGCAAAGGCGCAGTCGGGATTGCTGTGCAGGATAAGCTGGCGCGCGGAAACCGAAGGGGAGACCAGCGGGTCGCGCATGATGTAGGCGATATAGTCCATGCTGATGCCCAGGTTGCGCGCGGAAATTTCGCGCAGGCGCATGGCAATTGCCGCGTCGTTGCCGCCGTTGCCCATGTTTACCACCACCCGGGGGTGCAGCGCCGACAATTCCTGCAGGGCTTTTTCGCCGCTGGGACCGTACTGGGCGGCCATTTCGGCTGCGAACTCGACAAAGGTTTTGCCCTGGCCTTCCACCCGGTTGATCACATAATCGACGATACGGTCGCGCTCCTCGCTGCCGCGTTTGAACGAGCGGAACAACAGGCGGAAGGCGGCTGTCTTAAAAAATGAGTAGGCGTTCAGTATGGCCGGAATCTCCGGAGCAGTTACCAGCAGTCCGTTGCCAACCATCAGCCAGAAATCAATGATGTTATAGGATGCTCCGGCACCCAGATCCAGCAGCACAAAATCGGCAGTAAGCTCGTGCAGCTCTTTCATGATGCGTTTTTTGGTAAAGAAATCCAGATTGGCGGTTCCCGGCAGCAGATTGTCGCCAGGTACCAGATACAAGCGGTCCTGCTCGGTGGGGACAACCAGATCCTCGAGCCTTTTTTCTTTCTTCCAGATGATTGACCCGACGCCGGGATGCTTGTTACGTACTCCCATCGCGGTATGCAGATTTGCGCCGCCCAGATCCAGATCGACCGCGATAACTGTCTTGCCCATGCCGGCCAGAGCCGCCCCCAGATTGGCTGTAAAAACAGTCTTGCCGACGCCTCCTTTTCCGGATGCGATTGGTAGAATTGTTGCCACGGCGGTCTCCTTGATACAAGCTGACACAATTCTAATACCATATACCCCATCACGCAAGTCTTGCCCTGAAACTGGTTTCAGCAGCAGCAGCTACTGCTGCCGCCTTGAGAAAGCAGCTCAAATAAGATACAGTTCTGTATATGAGACACTTTGCAGTTCTGTTACTGGCAATGGTTTCGCTCGGCCTGCTTCAGGCTCAGAGCAACCAGCCCTTTCTAAGCATCAGCACCACCCATCTGGCGCAGGACGGTCTGGCCAGCCTCAGCGTAGAGAGTAATATCGGTTCGGCTGGCATAAGCATCGGCCGCAATTATGCCGGCACAGTACCGGTATCGGTTGGCAAGCTGACACCAGGCAGCTATCTGGTAATCATCGAGGCCGAATCCTACGACCGTATGGTAATCGAAGTAAGCCTGGCCGCGGATACTGCCACCACGCTGTACCTGCGCCTGGTGCAGGAAACCGGCTACCTGTCTCTGCAAGTAAATGTGCCCGAGGCACAGATCCGGCACCGCGGCAAAGAGTATCCAGCCGGCCTGATCCGTCTGCCGACCGGCCCACAGGAACTGGAAGTACGAGCTTTCGGCTATGAAAACCAGGATATCGTGGTGTTTATTCCGGCCAATCTGCTTTTTAATTATGACCTTACCCTGCAGCCGGCGGTTTTCCGGGTCGACTCTGCAAAAATCTCCCGCGAGCGCTTTAATCCTTTTAACAGCGGCATGCTCGGCTCGGTAAGCCTTGGTTTTATGGCAAGCAGCTACGGCAGCGCCTACTACAGTATTGTAGACGAAACTGAAACTCTGGTTTTCGAAAAGCAATCCGACCCCTTCGATACCTGGCAGCAGGACTGTTTTTGGGATGGCCGCAACATGGACGGGCAGGTAGTTGCAGACGGGCTGTATTTTTTCCGCGCCTCCATCGTTCCGGAAAACCCGGAGGCAGCCGAGCAAGAATTGTATCAGCTGGAGTTTCCACTATACGTCGACAGTTCTATACTGGTGCTGCCGCAGGGCTCCCGGCGACCGACCGCCGGGCCGGTGTTTGGTTGGGCCGGATTCCTGCCTTCGGAATCCAGCCTGTACTGGGGCGGCGGAGCACTGTTCAAGGCGGCAGACCCGCTGGCACCCATGCTGCATGTACTGATGCAGGCCGGCTTCAGCCTGCGCAATTTGCTTGATTTCGGACTAGCGCTGGAGGTTGGAACCGAGGTCGGCAGCCTGGTTGTGCAAAGCAGTCTGCGCAGCGGCCTGCCGCCGATCGGTATCTTCTCGCCTGGGCTGGCACTCTCGGCAAGCATCCCGGCGAACACCCTGCGCCAGCCACTGTCGCTGGTGCTTGGCCTGCCGCTAACGCTAGGCTCTTCCTTTTTCCATGTTACGGTCGCACCGGAACTCGAGGCTTATTACATAGAAGATTTGCGTTGGCGCATGGGCATATCGGCGGCAATCTCGCTCAGTAACTTCATGTTCGGGGCCCAGTTGTCGGGTCGTATTGCCAGCACTGCTTTCGGCTACGCCCCGCTGGAATTTGGCCTGCCGCTGGCGGTAGGCCTGGATCTGAACCTGATCCCGCCGGACTTTCCGCTGCGTATCAACCTGACCTCAAGCCTCAGCTTTGCTAACGGTACGGACGGCCAGACTACTTTAGGCTGGGAAGCCGGACTGCTCTTCGGCGCGGATATACTGCCATGAACAATGAAGTATTTGTAACACTCAAAGCTTGCACCGATTACAACGACGACAAGGTTCTGGCGACTCTCAGCCAGGCCTGCGAGCTGGCCGGCTTTCCGCAGGTAAAGGGCAAGACAGTCTTGCTCAAGCCGAATATCCTGAACGCCAGTGCTCCGGAACGCTGCACCACCACCCATCCTGTAGTTCTACGCGCCGCGATCCGCTATGTGCGCAGCCAGGGAGCGGCGCGCATTCTGGTCGGCGATGCGCCCGGCTGGCAGCCCCAGGACATGGCCGGCAGTAAAACCGGGCTGTACCAGGTGGTGCAGGAGGAAGGCGCGGAATGGGCGGACTTCTCGCGTGGCCGGCCGGTAGATGTAGCACAGGGCAAGCTGATCCGCCGTTTTACCCTGGCCGAGGCCGTTGGCGAAGCCGAGGTCATCATCAGTCTGCCCAAATTCAAGACACATGGCTTGATGTATTTTACCGGCGCTCTTAAAAACATGTTCGGCCTGATTCCCGGACTGCAGAAAAGCGCGTTTCACATGCGCTTTCCCGACCGCAGCGATTTTGCGCTGATGCTCAATGATCTGCAGCTGGCCGCGCCAACCCATTTTGCCATCATGGACGGCATCATGGCCATGGAAGGTAAAGGCCCCAACAGCGGCACCCCCAAGCACCTGGGCCTGATTATGGCCTCGCGCAGCGTATACGCCATGGACTGGGTTGCCAGCGGCTTGATTGGCTATAAACCCGAGGATATTCCTTACCTGGGCCTGGCCGTTCAGGACCTGCGCTACGGCTTCTCGCCGGATACCATACGGTTGAACGGTGATCCGCTGGAGCAGTTCCGGCCTCAGCATTTTGAGCTGGTTAAAGTGCTGCACGAAAATGACATCATCCGGGCTCATGTACCGGACTGGCTGCACCGCATCCTGAAAAACTTGCTGGTGCCCCGGCCGGTATTCATCGAAAAAAAATGCATACACTGTGCCGGCTGCGTCAAAATCTGCCCGGCCAAGGCGTTAACTTTTGTTAATGGACGCAAGGCTCCGGATATTGACTACGAGGCCTGCATCCGCTGTTATTGCTGCGACGAGGTTTGCCCGGAGAAAGCGATCGAG
>Ga0180008_1001453_pt1 | contig 14863 bp, 15 predicted proteins | sample MM_PW_MetaG_FD_121121 | JGI IMG/M metagenome (GOLD analysis project Ga0180008, IMG submission 121121) | Groundwater microbial communities from the Aspo Hard Rock Laboratory (HRL) deep subsurface site, Sweden - MM_PW_MetaG | ecosystem: Environmental > Aquatic > Deep subsurface > Groundwater...
CTGGCCGGCATCCGCAAGCTGCTTTCTTACCTGCCGCAGAACAATGTAGAGGATCCGCCCGTTGCCAAAACAAGTGACGACATTCACCGCAATCTGCCAAAAGTGGCTGCACTGATACCGGATCAGCCCAATAAGCCCTACGATATCCGCGATGTAATCAGTCAGGTCTTTGACGATGGTGACTATTTTGAAATTCAGCCTTTATATGCCCAGAATATTGTAACCTGTTTTGCCCGCCTTGGCGGTAAACCGGTCGGCATTATTGCCAACCAGCCAAAAATTATGGCCGGTGTGCTGGATATCAATGCCTCGGATAAAGCCAGCCGCTTTATCCGCTTTTGCGATGCCTTTAACATTCCGTTGGTTACCTTCACCGATACTGCCGGCTATCTGCCTGGTGTCGGCCAGGAACATGCCGGTGTAATCCGTCACGGTGCAAAGTTGCTGTATGCCTATTCGGAGGCTTCTGTTCCCAAGCTGACCGTTATTGTTCGCAAAGCCTATGGTGGAGCTTACATCGCCATGTGTTCGCGACATCTCGGAGCTGATCAGGTTTTTGCCTGGCCCAGTGCCGAAATTGCGGTCATGGGCCCGGATGGAGCAGCCAATATCATCTTCAAGAAGGAAATTGATGAAGCAGCCGATGCCGATGCCATGCGCAAGCAAAAAATTGATGAATACAAGCATAATTTTGCCAATCCCTACAAGGCTGCAGTACGCGGCTATGTGGACGATGTAATTGACCCGGCTGATACCCGCAGCCGTCTGGCCGCAGCACTGAACATGCTTGCCGGCAAGCGCGAAGCCCGCCCTGCTAAAAAGCACGGCAACCTTCCGGTGTAAGGCAGGTATCATGACAAGCATGTGGACAATAGTAGTAATCGGTGTTGGCACCGTATTTCTGGCCCTGGTCTCATTGATGGTTGTACTGGAAATTTTCAGATTGGTGTTTGTACCGCGTAAAGCGGCAGTGGCATCAGCAGCAAACTCGACCACAAGTACCGCAGCAGCGGAAAAGCCAAATACTGACAGAGCCGAACTGGTCGCAGCCATCAGCGCAGCCATTGCAGCTTTTCAGGCTGGCTCAGGGCAGAAAGACGGAAGCTTCCGGATTGTAGAGATCATCAAAAGCGGTGTCAGCACACCAGCCTGGAGTTCCCAGGATCGCACACGCAAACATCCCCGTGGCGTAAGCAGCAACTGAATATAAGGAGAATATGATGCTTAAGAAATATCGTGTTAATGTTAATGGTCAGTCCTATGATGTAAGTGTTGAAGAACTCGCTGGTGGACAGACTGCTCCGGCAGCAACTCCCGTGGCTGCTGCACCGGCTCCTGTAGCTCAGGCCGCTCCGACTGCTGCTGTAGCCGGAGCGGGAACTGTTAAAGCTCCGATGCCCGGAACCATCCTTTCGGTAAAAGTCAGTACCGGTCAGCAGGTAAAGGCTGGCGATGTCCTGCTGATTCTCGAAGCCATGAAGATGGAAAACGAGATCTGCGCGGCCGGTAACGGCGTGGTAACCCAGATACGTGTACAGAGTGGTACTACGGTTAATACCGGTGACCCTCTGATCGACCTGGCCTGAGCAGGAGAGTGTAGGTAAATATATGCTTAATAATATTCTGGAATTTCTCCAGTCCACCGGTTTCGCGGCCTTTGCCAACAGTCAAATGATGATATTCGGCTTCATACCCGGAGAATTGGTCATGATACTGCTGGCCTGTTTCCTGCTGTATCTTGGTATCGGTAAAAAATTCGAACCGCTGCTGCTGGTGCCTATTGCCTTCGGTATGCTTCTGGTTAATCTGCCATTAGGCGGAATAATGACCAAACATGCCGTAGACGCGGCCGGTGAAGTTATTCCCGGCGGCTTGGTATATTATCTGTACCAGGGTGTCAAACTGGGTATCTACCCGCCACTCATTTTTATGGGTGTTGGTGCAATGACCGATTTTGGTCCATTGATTGCCAATCCTAAAAGCCTGCTGCTCGGAGCGGCTGCGCAGGTTGGTATTTTTGCAACCTTTATTGCAGCCAATTATCTCGGGTTTGACATGAATGCAGCGGCCTCCATCGGTATCATTGGCGGCGCTGATGGCCCCACTGCTATCTATCTTACCAGCAAACTTAAGCCGGAATTGCTGCCGGCCATTGCCATAGCGGCTTATTCATATATGGCTTTGGTGCCGATAATACAGCCGCCGATCATGAAAGCGCTTACCACCAAAAAAGAACGCGTGATCGTAATGAAGCAGCTTCGCGAGGTATCAAAGACCGAGAAAATCCTTTTCCCGATCATCGTTACCATCCTGTGTGGTCTGTTGCTTCCTTCAGCAGTGCCCCTACTTGGTTCCCTCATGCTCGGAAACCTATTCCGCGAGAGTGGAGTTACCAACCGGCTATCAGATACTACTCAGAATGCCCTTATTAATATCCTCACCATATTTTTGGGAGTTTCTGTTGGAGCAACTGCCATGGCTGATAAGTTCCTGCAACTGGAAACGCTTACCATTATCGGTCTGGGACTGGCTGCTTTTGCTGTCGGCACCGCATCCGGTGTACTACTCGGAAAGCTGATGTGTCTGCTTAGCGGTGGTACCATCAATCCGCTTATCGGATCTGCCGGCGTTTCAGCAGTACCGATGGCCGCCCGGGTTTCACAAGTTGTCGGCCAGAAAGAGCATCCTGGCAATTACCTGCTGATGCACGCCATGGGCCCCAATGTGGCCGGAGTTATCGGCAGTGCTATTGCCGCCGGCGTTATGCTGGCTATGCTGAATTAGTTATCTGACTTTATAGCGAAAAGGCCTCCTCGTGCAGAGCGCACAAGGAGGCCTTTATGTATGTTATGACAAATACCGCCGCGGTGCCAGCCTAAGGTCTGCTTTTCGCTGGCGTATCCTGCTCAAAAAAAGCTTCCAAGCCCGGATAGGCAAACATTTTTCGGGCGATATGAGGGGTAACGATATAGTATTCAGCCGTTGATTCGCTGCAAAGTTTGCCGCATGAGTCGAACAGGCTGGTGCTCATCACGGCCTTCTTCTCCTCGGTCCGGACCAGTTTCGACCGTAAGGTCAGCGGGCTATTTTTAGTATATACTGGTGATAGATAATTCATTTCCAGTTTCGAAGTATATCCAGCCGTTTCCAGTTTGATGAATACAACCCAGCTGGCAATTTCATCATGCAGTGTAGCCTGTATACCGCCATGCAGCACTCCCTTGAACCCTGCGTACAATTCTCCAGGTTCCCAGGTACTTACTATTTCCTCCCCATCCTCGGCAAATTGCATGGCCAGCCCGATGGTGTTGCCGGGGGCACAGCCGAAACAATTATATCCATCCAGATGCAGAAAAGGATTTTTAATACTTCTCATGCCTACACTCCGTATATAAAATAAAAAGCCCGATACCGCCAATCAGGGTATCGGGCTCATTATGCACTGTCAAGCGGTTCTTAGCCGCAAGACAGTATTGCTTTGATCATGTTAGCGGCCATTAGGACCATATAGATAATCAAAATACTCAGCACTGGTGCTCAGGGTTTTAGTAAATTTGGGCAGAGTAGTGCGATAAGACTCAATAGCCCGCCAGAAATTAAAGAAGCCAACATCCTTGGAGTACGCGTCCGCATATATACGGCTTGCTGTCGCGTCAGCTTGGCCTTTAATTATTTCAGCCTCTTCATACGCCTTTGACAATATTGAGCGTAGCTCATTTTCCTGCTTTCCGATCCATTCCTGTTTGCGGCCTTCTCCGAAAGAGCGGAAAGCCTGGGCTATCTGATTACGCTCTTTGATCATGCGCTCATAAACGCTCGGAGTCAGCTCGTCACTATACCGAATTTGTCGAGGCAGTACGTCAATTAATTCTATACCATAGTCAGGAGTCAATTGCCGGGATAGATTTAAAATGCTTTGGGATAAGGAACTCCGTCCCTTTTCAATAACTTCATGTGCAGTATTGGATTGGGTAAGCTGACGTAAAGAGTCCGAACCCTCCAAATCACCGGTTTCAAAGGTCTCTCGAGTAGTGGACTGGTTAATCTGGTTACTGTTACGTACTGCTTCGCGCATATAATTAGCCGATATTATATTGCGCACAGCGCTGTCTATAACATCGTCAAGTTTACTGTATGCTCCCTGCATGGTCGAAACGGATTCGTAAAACTTTACCGGATCCACTATCTTCCAACGTGCTGTGGTGTCTACAAAAATGAACTGATTTTCTTTAGTTGGGAAAAGCTTGGCATCACCATCCCAGGACAGAATACGTTTGGTATATTTAACCACGTTGTCAATAAAGGGGGTCTTAAACTTTAGGCCTGCCTCGGTTTCAACTTTTCTGATTTGTCCAAAGCGCAAAACAACAGCCTGTTCGCCTTCGTTAAGCACATATAATGGACCCATCAGAAAGAACAAAATTACGGCAACAAGCAGGATAATTCCGGCTGTAATCAATTTTTTCATTGTTGTCCTCCGCCAATGTTCATGAGCGGTATAAAATTGCTCAGATTGTCATCAATAAGCTCTACTCCGGTTTCATTCTGGAATACCGCCTCCATCATTTCATAATATAGCCGCTCTCTGGTAACGGCTGGAGCGCGGCGATACTCATCATAGACTGAAAGGAAGCGCGCTACATCGCCGTTTGCCCGGTTGATGCGCTCCGTTGCATAACCTTTGGCAACCTGGATAATGGCATCAGCCTGCCCCTTTGCCATCGGGATCTCTTTGTTATACGATTCCTTGCCTTCGTTTATTGATCTGTTCATGTCCTGAATGGCCTTATTTACATCCTCAAAGGCAGCCTGCACTCCAGCTGGCGGAATGATGCTCTGCAATTTAACTGTAGTCACAATTATCCCTAAACCATATGAATTGAATTTTTCATTCATTATGACTTGTCCTTGCTGTTCTATTGCAGTGCCTTCTGGACCAATAACATCAAGAATCGCTCTATCACCTACCAACTGGTTTATTACCGACTGTGAAATGTCTCTGATTGTCTTTTCCCTGTCCTGCGTGTTAAACAACCAGGCTTTTGCATCATTGATGCGATATTGAATAATCCACTCAACATCCACAATATTTAAATCTCCGGTAAGCATTGTTGATTCTTCAGAATAGTCCCCGCTTGAATAGCGGGTTACTATGCCGGCCTCAGCGGTTCTGTAGCCAAATTGCGCTGACTGTATAACCTGTGTTTGTACATTATAATTGCGTTGAATGCCAAAAGGCAGCTTAAAATGCAAGCCGGCTTCTTTTGTTGCCGTATATTTGCCGAAAGTAGTTACTATCGCTACTTCAGTTTGATCCACCATAAAAACGCTGCTGATGGCAGTTACGGCGACAAACACCACAACAATGATGGTTACAACAAGCCCTATCCTGATCGGCAAACGGCTTGGTGTTATGTTTCGTTCGTCCATGTATTCCTCCAAGTAATAAGGGTAGTGATACCAGCCGGAGTAATCAAGCAAAAAAAAGCGATAGCAGCTGATTTTCCGCAAAAAAACTGCCTAGTGTCTGCAAGGCAGAAGAAGACAGAGGGGCCGTCAAAGTTGCTGGTAGCTGGCCGAAAAGAGTGCAATCATTAGCAAATTCAAGCTTCCAGGCATGTAAAAGATACCCGCCATCAAGGAAACTGCCTGCATATTTTTTGTCGCCGCTTAAGGCATAGCCGTGTGCTGCACACTGCGTCCGGATCTGGTGGGTTCGCCCGGTCTCCAGAACAATTGAGGCAAGTGTATAATTATGCGTAGTCAGTAGTGGCCTGATGATCGTTCGGGCAAGCTGGCCCTTATGGTCCGTGGAAAGCGCACTTTTTTTTATTTCGGCATCGCGTACCAGATAATCTTCGAGTAATTCCTCTTTTTTTAGCTCTCCATCCACCAGAGCCAGATACTCTTTATGTATTTTCCCGTCATGCAGTGCCGAACTGAATTCGTTGGCACCGCGTAAACTAGCCGAGACAGCAACTATTCCACTAGTATTTCTGTCCAAACGGTGTAAAGGGGCAGGTGTAAAAGCCAGGGCTGTCCCCATCCGATTACTAAAATAACTTTTCGCAAGTACATCCAGTCCGTTAGTCCCGTGTGTAAGCATCCCTCGTGGTTTGTTGACCAGCACCAGATCGGCAGTTTCCGCGATTATCAGTGTTTGAAAATAAATAGCAGCATCAGAACCGAAATTGCTCTCAACATTTCTGGTATCTACAAGCTCTATTTCAGGAATTGAAATTATATCGCCTTCGCAGATCCGGTATGCAGGGATGGATTTAGCGTTATTTACCCGAATTCGCCCTGTTCGCATCAATTTGAATATAGCCGATAAACTAGCATCCGGAAGCATGATCTTAAGGATCTTGTCCAGGCGTCGATTGTGGTCATCTTTTCCAGCCTTATACTCTTTGCAATTTTGGCGCATTATGCTAATCTATGACAGCTTGTCTGCAGGGTCAAGCTGATTGTTTCCTTAATTACGTTTAGTAGGCAGGACTTCGAATAATGACCAATGGTTTTAGTATGGGTGGATTAATCATTCTGGCACGGCATCCGGTTTTCCTGTCGGCGCTCATGAGCTGGTTTGTAGCCCAATTTGCAAAAGCCCTTATCTCATCATTGCGCCATCCGGCCGGAAGTTTTAGAGAAGTACTCCTGACTCTTTTTTGGAAAACCGGTGGCATGCCCTCCAGCCATAGTGCGCTTTCTGTTTCCATTACTACAGCAATTGCCCATACCAGCGGCTTAAGCAGCGATGTTTTTATTCTTTCTTTTTTCTTCAGCATGGTTGTCATCCGTGATGCAGTCGGAGTACGGCGCTCTTCCGGACTGCAGGCCAGGGCCATTAATCAGATGGGGAGGGAATTAGCTAAAGCTAACGGTACGGTATTCAGTCCGGTTAAAGAAGTGCACGGGCATACCATCCCCCAAATAATAGTCGGCAGCCTTTTAGGCTTCTTCATTGCCCTTGCCGTATGTACACTCTAAAATTGATTCTGAAATTTAGAAGACAAATTACCTGTTCCCTCGCACTGCTCATGGTGGCAGGCAGCGTTTTGTGGCTATTTCAACATAATGGCAGACCAGCAGCGATAAATGCTGACAACATAGCTTCACCTTCAGTTCTATCTTTCTCAGATACTGATAATTATAACCGGGCTCTGTATCTATTACAAAACACTCTACAGCTCAGGCCGCTTGCTCTTGAAACAATACCAATACCATTTACAGATTTTACCAAGATAAGCTTGCTTTCCTATGAACAGGCACAACGCCGGCTTATACAAGGCGATCCCCGAAGGACAAGCTATTTTGAAGAGTTAGCTGTTTTCTTCAGTGCCGAAGGTGATACAGGACGGTTGATCTACCTTTCTGATGAAGACACTACCAAATTGGATTTTATTATTGAACAACTATCTGCAGCTGGAATTCAGTTTTTATATACGTCTGACAATAATCATGAATCAAAAAACAACTGGCTCGTCATTTTATTTTTCATTCTAATTCTAACCCTCACTCAGGAAAAAAGCCGGAAGCAGCTGTATCGGCTACTAGTCTATATCCCATGGCTACTTGTTCCGGTTTTTAATGATTCAATCATCGCAGCCTTATTGTCGCTCGCCTGTATCTACGCTGCCCATAATCTGACCAAGCTGTTGCCATATATACGCAGCAGTCATCCGAAACCGGCTATTACCTTATCCAACATTACCTCCGTGCTAACCCATTTAGGTCCGGTTAGTCTGGTTATTATACTATTCATTGTGCTGGACCGTTCTCTGTTGGGTTGGCTTCTTGTTTCTATGCTAATAAGCGGCCTAGTATTCCGTTTTCGAAATCAGCTCTATCAAGCTGATAATTTTTATCATTATCATAAAATACCGGTTTTCAAGCCAATTTTTCCAACCCGTACACTCAAGGCTGGCAGTGCTTTTTATATATATTTATTGTTCACCGTAATGTTTTTGGCAGCTTTATCTATACCCGCAGCAGGATTAAACAAATCGAACCCTTCCGATTTTTCCGATACAGAAATTTTACACGTTTCTTCGTTTTCCGACCTGCAAGAATTGTTGCTCAAACATCTCTTTGTACAAAATGCCCTGACCGAAGGGATAATTGGCACGTATGATCCAGGACAGCGTGTATATAATGTGCATTTTACAAATTATATGGATTCCAGGCCAAGCGGCATTGCCATCCAAAAAAAAGAATATTCAAACAGCATTTCGTCCCTTGAAGCTCAACTCATCCAGCTCGATTCCATAGCTTTTATGCCATTTCAGACACTCGTACCTGATTTGGCTATCCATCAAGCGGAAAATGGGCAAATTAAACAGGTAAAAGTACTTGATATTCATACCTATCTTGTCAGTATAATAGCGCTTGCCTTGTTCTTCGGGCATGGCATTTTATCCAGATTACTGCATGTGCGCATGCTATCATATATGGAGCAACCGGATTAATGAGGCGTATCAAAAAATTCAGGCATGGCGGGTTATATCAACGTGGTCAGGCTTTTGTCGGCGGCCAATCAATAGAAAATGCCTATCTGCCCAATCATGCATTGCTGATTTTTCGTGAGCACGAAGCTGCCGGCGAACCGGACCTTGCAGTTAATGAAGGTCAACTGGTTAATGAAGGCCAATTGTTAGCCAAGGCAACTCGCAATAATGCCCTTAATGTTCATGCTTCGATTCCGGGAATTGTACGCAAAATCATGACGATTCCGTCCCCAGAAGGCTTTAATACCCGTGCATTGGTTCTCAGTCTGCAAGGACATTTTAAATTAAACGGAGCTATATCTGGCAAACGCCCATGGCAGTCACTGAATCGTCATGAATTATCGTTTGTTTTACAAGAAAAAGGTGTAGCCTGCACTGCGACTGGTCTTGGGCTTCACCAAATTCTTGGTAACGCCCATGGTGTTGATACTTTGATAATCAATGCTATTGATAGCACTAACTATCCGGCACACGAAATTGTTATACTGGAAGAATATCTGAATGAGGTTATGGAAGGTTGTGCAATTATTAAAAAAGCCAGCACTGTCCAATCCGTGTTAGTTGCTTTGTCCGGCTCACGAAACCAGAAACTTGAAGTCAATATTGCAAAAGCTGCCGAAAGTTTTGATTTGCAGTATCGAATCGAGTACTTCAGCGATAAATATCCACAAGCCTTTCCACATCAGATTATCTCCGCTTTAGGTGTTAATAAGAACAAAAACCCTTGTCTGTTTCTCGTTCCAGGTACCTTATATGCAGTGTACAATGCAGTCAGCCTGAACAGGCCGCATATAGATCAATTTGTTACTTTTGGTGGCGATGTACTTAAACATCACCAGCTGCTTAAAGTAAGAATAGGTACACCAGTGGGGCGGCTCATAGAAGAGTGCGGGGGGTTTATCCATGCTCCTGAAATCATTGCACTCAATAATCCAATGGTAAATGGTTGTATTTCCAATCTGGATACTCCGGTATCTAAAACAACCCGATCTGTATGGGCTTTATCAAAATCCGCCACTAGACTGGGGGTTCCCGATAATTGCATTCGATGCGGGGCCTGCATTCAGGTTTGTCCTGAAAGGCTTGATCCATATTTGATGTACAAGCTACTTGGTTCAGGCAGTATAGAAAAAATCCGGGGACAATTGGATGCATGCACTAGTTGTGGAGCTTGTTCATATGTATGTCGTTCCCGGATACCACTCTCTGTACATTTTAAAAATAAAAAAAAGGAAAAGCTGAAAGATGAACAATGATCGGATCAGTAAGTCCATCCCTCCTCATGTACATACCTGGCAAACAGGACGAAAATCTATCTGGATTGCGGTTCTTACATTAATACCGGTTATCGCATGGTCTATCGTGCTCTTTGGCCTGCCAGCGATATATATCTGGGGTAGTACAATCTTTACTGCACTTATTACAGACGGTATTTCTTCGCTGGTTATGCATAAGAAATTCTATGTTAGTGACGCCTCTGTACTTACCGGCATATTGATCGCCGCCGCCATGCCGGCAACTGTACCATTGTATATTCCTATACTGGCAAGTATTTTCGCTATTTTAGTAGTTCGACAGTTCTTTGGTGGCGTTGGTTCTAATTGGATGAATCCAGCAATGGCTGGTATTGCCTTTGCTTATGTTAATTGGCCTCAGAGCATGCTGCCGCAGCTAAATCCGCTAAACTGGCAATTGGATACCCTTACTGGCGCTAGTCCGATGGCTGCGATCCAGGAAGGATTCAATGCATACTATAATACCAGCCCTAGTATTATGTCGGGCCTAATTTCCGGCGCTGACCAGGCTGTTACCAGTTTTTTAAATATTTGGATATTCAACCCCCTACATGCAAAACTACCAGAAGGCTATGTAAATTTTCTATTGGGCTTAAATGCCAATACCTTAGGCGAAGCCGGTTTGCTATTCATCATACTTGGTTCAATTGTCCTGATATCATTGAATCTGGTTAAAATTGAAATACCGGCGGCTTTGTTTATTATGTATCTTGTTCTGGTAAAAATATTCGGATTAGGAATCTCCGATCTGCCTACAGTTGATACCAATATTCTTACTAGTCTGACTATGGGAGGATTCTTGCTTTGTACATTCTACTATGCGACTGATCCGGTAAGCTCTCCGGTAACAAGAGCAGGAATGATATTCTATGGTATTTTAGTTGCGTTCTTGTTCTATATTTTTTCCCGACATCGTGCATTTATTGAAGGTGGCGCTTTCGCGGTTATAATAGCCAATATTTTTGTTTCATCAATTGATAAATTAGTAATTCGGATCAAGATTTTACTGCGGAGCAAATCCGCATGAACAAGCAAATCATAATTCGTTATATAATATTGTTTCTTATACTATCAGTTTTAGTAGCGGCGGCAGTGGTACTAGCAAGGTATGCAGAACTATATTCGACCAAAACATGGAAAAATCTTGCCAGAATAAATTCTAACCAGACTATAGGCGAAAGCAGCTTCTATTTTGTACGCCAAGACAATCTTAAAGCTGTAATAAAATCGAAAGACGAAACATTGCTTTTTACCCATTTTGATTTTTCCGGAACCAGTTCATGGTATTTGTTGCGATATGATATAAATGCAACGCTGCAGAGAACTGTGAAACTTGACGCTACGAACAGTTCTCCAGCCAGTCAGATTTTCGCGGAATTAGCTAAACTTCATGAAAATGATAATACGACCACACCTACATCAAATATCCCCGAGTTGCTCTGGAAAGCTCGAACCTTTAGCTTCAGCACTTATATCCAGCCAGAGGAGAGGGAGAAACCATGAATACTCAGCAGTATAGTTCAGTAGAAAATAAGTATTTTTTACTTTTTCTTGGCATTATGCCAATCTTGATAGCTGCCGAATCACTGAAGCTTGGATTAATTATTGGATCACTCTATTTTTTCATGATCTCCATCGCAGTACTAACAGTTTCATTATCCAGGTTTTTTTCTGATTATAACTTCTTTTTTTTCCTGCAAAACTTCATTTACGCGCTCATCTTGGTTTTTGTAACCACGCTTTTGCGTATTATTTCCCCGTTCTTGTTTGAGGAATTACATCCGGTTTTATATATGTTCGCATTCACTACTCCGGTTCTAACCATATTTGCAGCGGATTCTAAGCAAAGTGATCAGGATTGGGCATGGCAAAAAATTTCCGAAGGATTATTATACATGACTGCGCTGGTCATTATAGGTTTTCTGCGTGAATTATTGGGGACTGGATCAATTACACTTTTCAAATCTCAAAATACCGGATCTGAATCATTATTAGCTATCTTTCTCCAGCCTTCCGGTGCTTTTATCCTTATTGGCATCTTATTTGCTGTATTTAAATTTGTTTCGCGAAAAACCAAAGGAGGCGCTGCATGAATTTTGTTAGTTTCGCTTTTTATGCGGTTTTCGGAACCAATATATTGCTACATTGGGGAGTAATACCTCATTCGATGAAGTTCTCCTTTATGTCCTGGCAACGCTTATTGATAATCACTATAGTGACCACATTATTTTCATTGCTGCAAGCCCTTTTTTTCCGTTATGTCCTACAACCTTTTGGCCTGATCAATCTTTTACCGGTCTTTTATTTCGCTTTTTTTTCATTAAGCATGTTTTTATATCTTATCTATAAAAAATATATCGTTAAAAGTGAACTTGTTTTTATGGACTTTTTTACTGAACCGGTTTCTGTTTCTCTGCTTGTCTATTTAGGTGTTCTCATTGCCGGCATGCAGCAAGCAAACCTGACCCAAATAATGGGAATCGGTTTCTTTTCTGTTCTAGGTTATTGTGCGGCGGCAATTTTGGTCAATGATATAATGGAGAGATTGGAACTTCAAGATATTCCATACGTATTTAGAGGGTATCCAATTTTGTTCATAACCGTAGGATTGATTTTACTTGCATTCTCCGGATTGGATAAAGTTTTTTTCTATGGCATTTTTAATAAGCTTTAGATTGGCTATTGCTAAATAAATCATCCATGATATGCTATAGTTGAAAAGCAAGGGAAAAACGGGATGCGGAAAACTGCGGTTATTTTGGGATTATATAATCATTTACCGGAAGGGGTAAGTGATACGGTATTAGAAGATACCTATCAGACTTGTTACAGACCATTTCTCAGTACGCTCAACCGTTTTCCGGAGATCAGTGTGGTTATGCACTTTTCCGGTTGTTTGCTAAAAAAACTCGAAAATCGTCACCCTGAGTTCTTTATGCTGCTCGAGGAGCTCATCGGAAAAAGACAAGTTGAGCTCTTGGGTGGGGCTTTTTATGAACCAATTCTTCCACTTATTCCAAGTCCAGACAGACTGGGCCAAATTGAATTGCTTACAACTTATCTACGTAAAAGCTTCGGTCGGCGTTCACGCGGTTGCTGGCTTCAGGAATATTCTTGGGAACCATGGCTAGCCTCCACGATGCAGACCTGTGGTATTGATTATTCATTTCTATTGGATGAACAATTTCAGCGAGCCGGCATAGAATCCGGCTCAGGGTTTCCTATACTAACAGAAGATCAAGGACGCTGTGTTACAATCTTTCCAGTATTTGATTGTGACCGCTCTTTTGATAAAAAGCTCAGCCTGGAAAATGCGGTAGATAGGGTGCTCGAGCAGCGAAAAAACGCGGAACTGATCTCCGTAATGATGTCAGGCGAATCTATCGGTAACTTGTGGAAAAACACCGGACTGGAATCACCGGATATTGTAATGGAACAAACTTTTGTATGGTTCAGAAAAAACACGCTCTCAATTGATATAACTACTCCAACCAAATTTCTTAAGAACCGAAGAACGGCCGGTCGGGCCTATTTCCCGGGGATGGCTTCAAGGCAATTATTGCTGGCGATAAATCCGGTACGTTATGACTATGCAACCAATCATGGCAGCCTGCGCCAGGCTGTCGCCTGGCATCCATGTGCTCGCAATCTATATTCGAAAATGTCGTATGTGCATTTGCAAATCGGTCAGCTTCGGGGTGATAAAGCCAGAAAAAAAAATGCTGCTGAAGATCTCTGGGCAGCCCAAGGAGCAGATGCTTTCTGGCCGGCACCTTTTGGCGGAATTGTCGATCCCAGAATTCGCCAGGCTGCATGGAAAGGTTTAATCGAAGCTGAACAAACTACCCGACATAAATCTGCGTTTAAATCCGGCTTTATATATGCAGATATCGATTTTGACGGTGAAAAAGAAATCCTCTGGCAGGCTAACGACTTTAATGCCTATGTGAATCAGGCTGCGGCCAATGTTTTTATTCTGGATTGGCTTAAGCCAAGAAGAAACTTATGTGATGTTTTTATTACAGACAGCGATGAATCAGATCCCTGCGGCTTATTTATTGACTATATTTCGGAAGAACATGATGCAACTATTGGCAATCAAATTTCCCATCCTTATCATATTCGCACGTATCATGCCGAAAAAGCAGATAAACCGGCTGATTCTCTGGTATTCTCTGCTGATTTGCGCTTTGCGCAACCTATTGCCTCTGTTGGATTACAGATTACCAAAAGACTGCAGTTTAGCAAAAAGAAAATCAGTGTTCAGTATGCTATCAGCAATCCATCCATGCTGTCAGTAAATACCGTATTTTCGGTGCGCAATACCCTTGCGCTCCTACCTTCCGAGCTTGCACAAGTAATTCTTGACGGCAAGGCTGGTTTACTGGAAGATGATCTTGATACAGCCTGTCATTGTGTTGATCTCCTTTCGACCGAAAACTCTATGTCACTAAGGATTGAAACAAAGCAGGATGCAAAAATAAGCCTGCATAAAATTACCACAAAACATGGAGTATGGAACCCCACCGATCAGGGAATCGATACACTGTGCAGCTGGAATCTGGAACTGACTCCGGGCGAAACACTTATCCGGCAACTAGACCTTTATCTTCAGATTTAGCTGATTATCACTACACAAACTAGGGGACAATGCAGTTTATGAATGAAACCGCGCCAGTATTTTTGGCTGACATCCATAGAATTTTCATGGTGGGGATCAAAGGAACTGGCATGTGCGCACTTGCCGAGCTATTGGTCTCGAAGGGCAAGCATATCAGTGGTTCAGATGTCCAAGAAGAATTCTACACCGATTCAATATTAAAAAAACTGGCTATACCTGTATTGCCTTTCGCCGAACAAAATATCAATGCAGATATAGATTTGATAATTTTTTCTGCAGCATATAAGCCTGATTCGCATCCGGAATTACTTGCTGCCCAAAAGTGTTCAATACCTTTGATGACGTATCCTCAGGCTCTTGGCGCATTTTCTAAACTCCAGCCATCCTGCGGAATCGCCGGAGTTCATGGAAAGACTACAACAACGGCAATCTGTGGAACA
>Ga0180008_1001455_pt1 | contig 14833 bp, 16 predicted proteins | sample MM_PW_MetaG_FD_121121 | JGI IMG/M metagenome (GOLD analysis project Ga0180008, IMG submission 121121) | Groundwater microbial communities from the Aspo Hard Rock Laboratory (HRL) deep subsurface site, Sweden - MM_PW_MetaG | ecosystem: Environmental > Aquatic > Deep subsurface > Groundwater...
AATATCAATCTTTATCCCCCTTTTCTTGTACTCAGTAATCATGTCCACAACCTTGAAACACTGCTCTTTCCATGTCTGCCAATGAATCTCAGTCCATTCATGTTCATAAACCGGAGAGAACATGATATTATAGCACTTATGATCGACAAGATATTTAATGTCTTCATAAAAGTGTCCGATTCTTTCTGGATATGGGGAAATTCTTACTTTATAAAAAGGCCACCTCTTCAAAGCCTGGATCACATTTTTCATTACAATTTTATGTGACCCTTTCCCGTTTTCTCTAACACGATATCTATCATGAGTCTCCGAAGTACCATCAAGACTTACCATAAAAAAGATTTTATGCTGACTTAAGAAATTGAATTTTTCAGGAGTTAAAAGTGTGCCATTGGTTGTCCCTCCAAATCGTACTCCAACTCCTTTAAGAACAGTTTGTTCTGTATAGAGTACAATCTTTTTAAGTAAATCCCATTCAAGTAATGGTTCTCCTCCCCAAAATGAAATATCAATAGCTCTCTGGTGATTTATTAATTCCTCATCCTTAGCTTCAACTGCTTGCTTGATAAGGAAATCCACGCATTTTTTTGCTGTGTCAAGACTCATCGTCTTATTTGTTTTTCCTCCCGTGAAACAATAAGAACACGCCAAATTACAAGATTGAGTCAAATTAAATGAAGCATTTACAATTGGTATCATTTTTATCTCCTTTACATGACCGATTCATAGTCTTATTCCCATCCTATCCAAGAAACTAAAGTCGTTGCATGATAGTGTAAATAACATGTAGCATTACAAGAACAGGCAACATATCCATAACATGTAGCATCGCAAGAACAAGCTACATATCCATAATCTGAATAGTAGCAAGTACATGAATACTCATATTCGGTACTATTACAATAACAAAGTTGAACAACTTGGTAAGCACTACAAGCGTAAGCTGTATATCCGCCCTGGCCATAACATGCTCCGTAACAAGTGCAAGAATATCCACTTAAAGCACAATTAGCTGGGCCTCCCGGCGCTATATGTACATTACATGGGCAAGTAAAATAATACTCCTGAAAATAACATACGCAATCAGTTCCTTCTTGGTGATAACAACCCTGGTTACAGGTACATGATCGAGACGTAGTGGCATACGCTGAATAACAGGTGCCATGACAAGTACACGAATAACCATGAGTAGTATTATTACAAGAACAAGCAGCATATCCATAACATGTAGCATTACAAGAACAAGCAACATATCCATAACATGTAGCATTGCAAGAACAAGAAGCCATTCATCTTCTCCTAAACCTGTATAAAATCAACTTGAATTGCAATCTGGGTAATATCTCCTGTCACACCAACAACCATAATTTCCAATTTATCTCCAGTTACATATGCAGTATTTTGAACTGCTCCTCCATCATACCAGGTATCGGCATTTACCAAAGATACCGCACTTGCTAAATGATTATCAGTTCCATTTAGTCTTGCATTTACGGTTGCTCCAGTTCCTCCAACTCGATATCCTCTAACATTTGTTACTACACAGGCACAAGTTGCATACCACACAATGACATTCATGGCAGCTAAAAAATCAACAGTATTAACTAATGTTCCGCCACGAACAAATACTCCACCTACTCCAAGCTCTTTCCATTCAGTAGAAGTGCCAATATAACGTTTTTCCGTATCCTCACAATATATTAGTCTTCGTTCATCTTGAGCAGCAGATACAAACTCTGGAAGAGTAGGAACACTTTGTATCTTTATATCACCTATATTGTCTTGTCCATAATGATCCATTGTATTTCCTTTATATCTTTATTTCTCCAGCAGCAATTTCTTCATAACCAGGCTTTAGGGCTATCAAATCTGCTCTAACAACTGGCACTTTTGGTTCCAGATCATAGGTATATAATGTACTTACCTGAAACCTTCCGTTGAACTGGGGTTGGATATATGCTGCATATTTTCTATCTGTATAATACCTGAAGCTATTTTCATTCCACCACGAACAATGAGTAGGATCTTGAAAGGCTCCCCGCCCATCGGTGGAAGGAACGTCGATAAACATAAACCCGCCAGGAGCAAGTACTCGATAAGCCTCATTCATAGTATGAATAGGATCTTTCAAGTGCTCAACAATATGAAAGGCACGAAGAACACCAACGCTATTATCAGGAATAGGCCAATCTACATTTAAATCACAAACAATATTGGCTATTTCCCTCTTATCTACAGTTTTATATCCCAATTTGGGATATATCCCTCCACCGAGATCCATCTTACTCAAATCCCCATCATCAGCCCACTTCTCAGCCATCTGATGTATATACTTCCGATATAACATTCGAGCATTCTTCTGAACCTCAGAATTATAGACTTTACAAGAATTATTTGTATGCATTCTATACATATACAAACACTCATCAAGGAATTTAAATCCTTTCGCTCCATATTTAATATAAAATCGACTGCAAAGATCCTGATCATCACATATCATCATTTCTGGATCATGCCCACCCACCTCAAGATATGAAGACTTTCTCCAAGCTTTCAAATGATCGGGTTGCCAATATATTAGACGAAAATTCTGAGCACAGGGTTGAAAATCTCTCATCTCCCATAACTTATGGCCTTGGTATATAAACTCACGCTTCTTCCATCCCCAATGCGCAGTAAAAAATCTACTTTCCCACTTCTCATTAAAATCTGCATTGTTAGAATAAGCATAATGAATAGATTTGTCTTCAAATGCCTCAATCACTTTTGCGAGAGCGTTAGGAAGTAAAAAATCATCTCCATCCAATTCCAAGATAATTTCTGACTCTGCTATAAAATTAAGAATCCGCTTCAAATCACCAATAGAGTTTCTCGGTTTATCATTTTGATATTGAGAGACTCGCACACGAGAATCCTTTGCAATATCATTAGGTAATTTTCCTCCAGCATTTTCCAGGATATACCAGGTCCAATTCTGATAAGTCTGAATGCACAAGCTATCATATGCCTCTCGAATAAAAGGGACATGACTTACTGGAAGTGGTGTTGTTATTGAAATCATTTTATCCTTAATATTTGATAATATACATTACATTCACGTTGATCGGGCGGGTTTCGTTGCCGCCGGTAGAGCCAACAGCAAGAGTCTGATCGTATGAGGCAACTTGAGAAATTCCAGTACTACTTCCTCCTACGGAGGTATTCCCAATCGGGTGCGTGTGTGCCTTAAACCCATCCGCCTGTACCGTCCCAACATGATCCCCGGTTTGCCCACCTGCTGCCTGTGCGGTTCTTGTCGCCCTGTCAGGATCGTTTGCCGCCGCGTGATCCCAGCCACGAGCAAATTTACCTCTTAGATCAGGAATATTAAAACTTGATCCGTCAGCTGTTCCATAATTTGTTCCAATCACAGCGAACAAATTAGCATAAGTAGTACGATCAAGAGATGCACCATTGCACTCCAACCAGCCATCTGGAACAGTTTCATAAGCAACTGACTTAATATCTCCTATCACACTGCCTGCAATACCAGGATCTCCCTGGTTACCTTGGTTACCTTGGTTACCTTGGTTACCTTGAGGGCCTGGAATGTCTGAAGTCCCTTCATCTCCTTGGTTACCTTGGTTACCTTGGTTACCTTGGTTACCTTGGTTACCTTGAGGGCCTGGAATGTCTGAAGTCCCTTCATCTCCTTGGTTACCTTGGTTACCTACTTTTCCTCCTATGGAAATAACGGCATATCCTGCCACAGCCTCACTAAAAGTAATTATTAAATTATCTCCATCAATAAATGTCACGTTTTGTGGAATTATTGATTGATCACCAGCATTAATAACCTCTACCACAACATACTTTGATCCAAGGTTGTGAGTTACTGTCCAAGTGGCACTTGCCACGGCTTGGGTATGCCAATATCCACCACTCCATTCTCCAGGGGTACCTTGATTGCCCTGATGGCCTTGATTACCTTGATCCCCTGGATCCCCTTTAATACTAACACCCGGAGCACCTGGATCTCCTTTTACATTTATTATCCCATATGCCGAGCCCGCAGTCCTAAGACTTTCAATTATTGCAACTGCTTCAGCAGTAGAAGACGCTTCATAATACTCAGTATTGTCTCCCCAAACCAGCAGGAACAAAGTCCCTAAATTTGTATCATCTGGAAAATCTGTATCTGCAGGAGCAGCTCTTACAATATAAGCATTGCCTATCTTTAGATAGTCATATTGGGAAAGAAAATTTGCATCAGGATATTCATCTGTGAGCAAGGGAATGCTGTCTAGGAGTACTGTTCCAGTAGCACTATCCTTTATACGAAGAGTCCAATACTCACCAACTTCATTATAAGAGAGAAAGAATTCAAAAACAGCATTACTTCCATTAACAGATAATGTTACCGAAAATGTATGGTTCGGTGAATTAGTAAGAGGAATCTTCTGCATTTCTTCTCTCTTTCAACAGCTTACCAATTTGCTTCAACATCAAAAGCAACAATTTGCTCGGTGGTCATCCCTTCAACTTTATCTTTTAATTCCCATGATATATTGTAAATTACTTGCCCATATTGAGATATGGCAACAGCCATAGTAAGCATTTGAGCTGGAGTCATATAATGAGTAACATTGGCAGAATCGCGGAATACCATGATCGGTTTTGTCTCTCCAGCACCTTGAAGAATCAAGGCTGCCATTACATTCGTCTGGATATTTCTGACATCAATTAAATCTCTTGTTTGCACTATCCCAGAACCATCAGGAAAATTATATGGCACTCCTTCTGCGATTCTTTTCTCTCTTGCAGCACCAACTTCTTCCCTCTTCTTTTCAATAACCAACGATCTGTTCAAAACCCATGCAGAACCGTTCCATGTAGACTGGGGAACAAAGGTCTTCAAAGTCCAACCAGAGGCAACCTGTCCAAGCTCTGTTACGATGGCAGATTCTCCCGCCCCATCTGTTTTCCAAATAGTTTTGCCCCTATTATCGGCAACATATGCCCATTTTCCTTTTTCATAAATCCTAGCCTTCCCACTGACAGCCAAAGGAGGAGTCTCTTCCGCAGCATATGCAGGAATTAAATAATTTTCAGCATCCCTAGGGTCTCGCCGAGCATTGCTTTCACTTAAAAACTCTCCTGTTACAGGATGATAATTGTAGATCTTTTTCATGATTTCATCTCCTTTTCTTTAGTATTTAATACAATACATCACATTGGCATTGATAGGACGAGTTTCATTACCTCCAGTAGACCCCGTTTGACTACCATCATCAGCACATGTACTGCCTGCCGACTCAAAATAATTCAAGGCAGAAACATAATCTCTAGCAGAAGATGCATGTCGATGTGCCTCAAAAGCAGCCGCCTGAACAGATCCTACATTATCTCCGGTATTGCCACCTAAATTACAAGCTGTTCTTGTTGCCTTATCAGGATCTCTTGAAGCTCCATGATCCCAACCTCTAAGGAATCTTCCTCTTAGGTCGGGAAGATTGAAATGGGTACCGTCTACAGCTCCCCACGCAAATCCTATTTCAGCAAACAAGTCTGCATACGAAGTTCTTAATAAAGAAGCTCCATTACATTCAAAAAACCCATCTGGCGGAGTTATTCCTCCAAAAGGTTTTATAAATCCTACTTTGTCGACAGCTACCGCATTTATAGCAGTCACAAAATTGGCAACCACCAATGCTGTTGCTTGATCATCCTGAACATCCACACTGCCATATGTCGCAATAAATTGAGCAACGGCTTCTGCAATAAAAGACGACTGTTTAGCCATTTTATTGGCAAAATCAGCCCTTGCAATTCCTGGCTGATGACCAATTGTCCTCTGGACATCTACATTGAACTCAGCATCATCAAGAACAAGAGCCGCTACATCTCCCGCAACTTTATAGATATAATTCGTTCCCATTTATTCCTCCTTTAAGGTGATCCTTCATCAAACGTATAATTTATTGCCACTCCTGCTGGCTTAAATGGAAGTAAATTCTCTTGCAGAATATACTGGATTGCCGCAGGGATCGTATTTCCTATTACAGTTATGTTAGCAGTCATATTTTGATTGTCAACAATGCTTATTGTTAGTCCTTCTACCGAAAATATCGCATCCCAAGCTTCATATAATTCAGGAATAGTTCCTTTCCAGGAATTCTGGATTATCTTAAATTTTAATATTTGACGATAGGCATCATCGGGCAGAATTGTCATACCTTCTTCATAAATATCACGAGGATCTCGCCAGGAACCTTTATTCCAACCCTTTTCCAGTTCAGGAGGAGACTCTCCTTCATACCAGGTAAACCATATTCCTTCAATGGGCACCCTGATATTTCTTGAAATACCAATGATTACTCCCAATGTATCAAGCTGAGGACCAACTGCATTATCTATATCGAAGGCACCATTTATCAAGCTGGAAGCTCCTGTGATTTCAGCCATTCTTGAAATAAGAGCATCCATCCAAAGAAGGAACTTCTCACTGTTTTGATACTCGCTTGTGATAAAAGAAAGATAATTTCTGTCTATAGCCATTTTTATGTCACCACCAGCTCAACGTCTTCAGGAGAATCACCTACAGAGCAAACAGCAGCTTCATTGAAATCTATATTGACATTCTCTTCAAGAAGAGGGCTGTCTCCATCCCTGCCAAGCTCTAAGGAGGTTATAGTAAACGTCTCTCCTTCAGCTGTGCCCCATAAAGATGCCGCAGCAATCAGTTTTGTATGGACAACATCTTCACCAACATCTAATGCTGTGATATAATCTGCAATAGCTTCTTTTATTTGCTCTCCTACTACAGCACTGTATCCAGTTAACGAGGCGATGGTTATTCTAACAGAAATTTCCACCTCAGTAACTCGATAGAAATATATAGTGTGAACATTGCCACCAGCATCAGTAACTTCTTCATTGACATCTCCATATGTACCTGTGCCTAAAGTCTTTTTTAAGAATATAGCTTCTGCAATATCGGCAGACTCACCACCTTCAACAACGATACAGATAGAATGAGCAGGAACACCATTGGCATCTACAACCCCTGTATCATTTTCATATCCTTTCGTCCGACTAACACCTTCAACACCAGCCACCGTGCCGACCAAGGTATCCAATGGAGATACAGACGATATCGCGGTAGAAACTTGCTGCCTTGCTCTTAACTGAGAATCTTGTTCAACAGGAGAACCTATTGAAGCGGCATCAGGATTATTAACTGTTGCCCATCCAGATTGAGGAGAGCCAATCCTCGTAATCGTATTCGCTAGTGCAGCTAAAGCTCCTGCATCTTCAGCGGTAGCTGTTACAGTTATAGCCCCTCCCGTAGGAATGGTTACAGAAGCTGGTAAATTCCACACTCTCCTGCTTGCATCAATAACATTTCCATTAAGTATGGTAATGCCGACTGTTCCTGTTATGTCTACATCAACTGTTGAATGAGAAGATGCTTGTCTAGTCATACCATTGATCTTCACCACTTGGTCAAGGCCGCTCCCAACAGCAGTTATCGGACTACGGCTGTTATAGGCATACTGGGCAGCTTGAAGAGAGTCATATATCATTAAAGCAAAAACCGAAAGTTCCTGATAATCAGTTGTATCAACCCCAAGGTATATGTCTTCCCCATATACTGCTTGCTTTTGAGCAATTAACTCTTCAAGCACGTCTGCATAAGTAGGGATGGTCAAGCCTGCAATTCCGATACTGGGTGCTACGTACGACATCTTCTCACCTCTCTTTAGACATTTGTAACTATAAGAGTACCAAATTCAGTATTTACAGTTGCCTCACATTCATATCCTCTTGATGTTGAATTAAATTCGGAAACAAACTTCACTATTCCTATCACGTGCGGAGACCCTAGAATATTAGTCTGGATCAATCTGTCCACGACTGCCTTGCTTGTGCCCAGCTTGCCAAGAATTCTTTGAAACATTGGCACACCTTCTTTTAAGTTCTCCCACCATTCACCTTGCCAAAGTCTTAAACGAGATTCTATGATCTGTATTACCGCTTCCAGATCAAAAATATAATCATCAACCCCAGATCCATAAACAGGGTCCCAATTTTCATCAAGGCGACGAACTCTTATAGTACTCATTTACACAACTCCTTCAGTAGGATTACCACCAGGAGTAACTCCACTATGCACATGATCAAGGAACATCCTACCTTCAATTTCTACACCAGCAGCGGATACAATTATAGACTTGCCGCCAAAAGCAAGAGTTAAAGCCTCTTCTGATAAAGATACTTTATTCTCACCATCTTCATTTCTGAGTTCTATCGCATCTGTGCTATAATTCTCTATTACATCAGGCTGTGCTTTCACTCCCAATATCGCGAAGCCATCAGAGAGATCATGTCTTCTAAGGGATTTTTGATCTCTTGGTTCACCTTCTTCTCCTTTACCAAATTCCCACCAGTTATCAATGCACGTGTCCCCGAAGACGATTAAGCATTCATCTCCCTTCACTATCGGGAGAGTAAGATGAAACCTACCAGCAGAAGGAATACATATTGGGACATCCACAAGAATAGGAACTGGAAGCGAAGCAACGTTATCCCCATGTTCTTCGACAAATTCATCTGCATCACACTTTATCAATTCTTTAATGGCCAATTGAACCACCACAGTCTGTTTTTCCTCATTAAACGACTGGATTATGCCTGGAGAACATACCCTGAGTTCAAAGTCAAAGTTCTCAAACTTCCTTTCCAACGCTTCTTCTCGCAATTGTAATCGTTCAGGTATGGAGATCATCCCAGTCCCCACTTTCCTTGTTTGGCATTCAACATTGATGGAGCATCTGCTCCTTTAATCCCCAGCTGTATCGGAATCTTGCCTCCAAAACCATAACCAACCACATCTGTATACCATGCATTTCCCCTGGTATCTCCTATATGCCGAACGCCGGCAACTTTAAAGAATCCATCTATAGGAATTGCCGACAGAGGTTTCCCAATCACAGCCTTTTGTTGATTCACCTTAATAGAACTCAAATCAAGCTTCACCCACTTTGGAGGATTGGCTAATATTAAATTTGGATTCAATAAGGTCCTAAAAGTTATCCCGTAATCAATTTGCTGAGGAGTTCCTATAAGACCGTTACCAGCCCTAACATCTATATATTCCCCTTTCACAGGATCGCTTAAAGTCCCTACTTGGAGAGTATCGTCCAACATAAACATGATAGAATTATTTGTTTTTACCTCTTCTCTTAATGCTCGACTAACGCTCCCAAAGGTTGTACACCCTCTAACAACGTGACCTTCTTCTATTACAGGCTCCACCTCATTCCCGTCCTCATCTGTCTCTTCAGGGGCAACCAGTGGAGATATCCTCCCTACATCAATCTTCCGGTAAGATCTTGCAGCAACACTGTTTAAAAATCGTCTATGACTATACCGTTCCATTGCCTGACTAATAAAGTTCTTCTCAAAAAGTTTGGCACCGTCCATACACAAGAGAGTGATCTTGTAATCGACAATGTCCTCTCTGTCCACCCTCACCTGAAATACCAAGCCGCTAAAAATTTTATTATAGTTTTTACCTTCATCAGCCCCTTCAACATACCCAGCATAGAATTCAACTCTTGCTCCTTCTGTAATCTGGTCCCATGAAACCGCACCTTCCTCTGATTCAGCATTTTCAAACATAGGGTTGTATATTGTAAACTCAGAGAGATACCAACCCTGATATCCTGGGTAGTTTACGTCAAAGACACATTTTAACGCTTCATAACCAGAAAATCCGTGATTGCCCACTTGTAAAACAGAACCGTCAAGGCATTCTATCGTCAACTCCCATTTTCTTCCGTAATAAGTTTTGTCCACTATTCTATATCCTAAGTGTAATCAACGACAGCAGTCTGCCCACCCTGTGTTCTCCCAGTAACTTGTGGAAGTGCTCCTGGGCCAGGTTGATCTGCCACTGCTGCAACAAATATCTGTTGGAAAGTAGCCATGCATTTTAATCCGTGCTTTGTTCGGGCATCATCAGGAGCACTCACAAAGGCTACAACCATGTCATAATATGTTTTCAATCTTGTCGTTATTATTAAAGGAATTCCATAATTTTTCCAATCAACCAACATCTGGTATGCCTTTACCGAACGTGTAGGTTCTGAAACATCAGAGCCCCATTGACCGAAAAGATACCCTTCCATAACATCACTCATGCCTATTTCCATTGTCAATTTGGCAGGCAGAGCGTATGAATGGTCTGTTATATTTGCACCGGTCTGAACAGGGTGCTGAGTTATTCTTTGTGACTCATTATGTTCAAGCTTTATGACTGCGTCAAAGACCCAGTAATTCCCTTCCTCGTCCTCAATAAATGTCTGAGGAACTTCTAGATCATTCGTAAAAGGTAATCCTGATATAGATGCAGGAGGAGCCATCGCAGCCACCATAATACGCCACGGCGTATATTGAAGGTCTGTAAAATCTTGATATCCACTCATTCTCATGGAGCAACTCCCGCTGTTCTCATAGTGAGGACAGCATTCCCAGCAGCAGCTTTTCTCACGATATCCTCAAAACGCCGCTCTTGCTCTTCATTGGTTAGTCCGTATAAATTTATTGCAAATTGATTATTATTGGTTACATCTGGTTCTTTTGAAGATGTGGGTTGGATAGCTGTATCAGGAAACTTAGATATACCAGGAATGCCTTTTTTCTCTCTGCCATATTCAAGCCCAACACCATATTCTTGTTTAAATCTTAACACATCCTCGACATATTTTTCTGCGTATGAAGGAATACCTCCTCCATACTTATCCATTTTTGTTTCACCTATATGATACGCAGCAATAGCTTTTGCTTCATCTTTGTATTTATCAAGCATCTCCTTATAATAAGACGCTAACTTCATAATATTTTCTTTAGGGTCAAAAGGGTCCTTCATATCTTTGGTGTGCATTGGCATTAACTGACCCAACCCCTTTTCTCCAAAAGCTCCTACTGCCTTAGGATCAAAACCACTCTCCTTCTGGATTATTGCCTTGATAATAATGTCGTCAAGTTTATACTTTTTGGCAGCCTCGCTTATTATTCCTCCAAACTTGGTATCCTCTTTTTTTGGAAGATAAGCTTCATATTCATAGTCACCTGCGATATAATCTCCTTTTCTACTTTTACGTATGCTATTTATCTTATTTTTCATTACTTGTAAACCCGTTCCTCCTGTATATCCTTGCTCTTTCATCCACTCTTCCATCCTTTGATCCACACTTTTAATTTCCTCTATTTTTTCCTGCCTGACAGGTCTTTTTCTCTCCTTTGGAGCAAAAGGATCTGTTACCAACACCCACTCACCTTTTTTATTCTCATAAAATTCCGATTCTTTCTTAACTCTCCCCTTCTTTAAATCCTCCTCCTTTCGTTCCACAAGACTCTTAAAATATTCAGCTCCCTTTTCTGGCTCCCATTGTTTATCAATACCTCCTATTGCTTTTAAATAAGGCATAAGCCACGAAGGTAAACTAATACCCTGTCCAATTTTTTCTTTAAGTACATCCCAGGTAAAAATAACTCTTTGAATTCGTGTTATCACTCCGAATAAACCTTCAAGTAAAGCATCCCATACAGGTGCCAGCACAGGGCTTGATGCTGTGCCATCAAGATAGGCATAAAAATCTTTCATTGCTACCAAAGCAGCGCTGATGGCTATAAAAGCCTTGGTAACAGGACCACCAATGACAAAAACCGCTGCTATAGCTGCTCCCCATGCCACCCAAGCTTCCTTCCACACACCTGGCAATTTACTATGGAGTTCCTTCATGTCGGTGAAAAGATTCACAAAAAAGGTGAGAAGTTTGTCTCCCTTCAGGAGAAAATCAGCTATCCAACCAGCTATCTTTTCGGATATTCCCGGCATATTTTGTATGATATAATCATTCAGTTTTACAGCTCCTTCTTTTATTCTTTTAATAGGCTCTTCCAAATGTTTAAAAAGAGCAGAACTAACCCACTGCATACCGTATGTTGCCTCAACCTTCAAGCGTGTAAACTCCTGCCTGATGCTACGGAGATACTTAAATTGAGCATCAGCATCTTTTGGAAGAGCCATCTTGCGAGCATCCTCCATTAAGGATCTATATCGCGCGGTCAATTCAGGTATCCAAGCTATATCATCATAAGACTCTCCCATAGCATCAGTGACAATCTTGAACTCTTTTGCTATATCCTTTGCCATAAACATCTTCAAAGCAAACTTTTCATACCCAAGATCAGCCATAGAAGTTTTATCGAAAAGTTTAACTGTTGCAACTGTCACTGTGGTAAAAGCTGCAGCAATAGCTTTTGCTGCTGTAACAAAACCAGCTGTTGCTTGAGAAAATCCAACAGATGCCCACCGGGAGTCCGATGAAATCTTTGCCGAAGTGTCTTTAACTCCACGTTCAACCTGCTTCAGAGAATCCTTCATCTTGTTGAGCGAGACAGCATCAACCTTGAAGCCAAGACCTATTAAATAATTTTTTATGGCATTTTCATCTGGCATTTTATACTCTCTAAAATCACGTCAAATTCAGCCTTACTTTTATCATTCTTTAGATAAAAGCTTGTCAGAGACGATCCTCAACAGGAAGTTCGTCAAACATAGAAGTTTCCTTTTTTCCCATTTTATCCAGCAAACCAATTAAATCTGCCATCTTTAATCCTCCTTTATAATGCTTTTATCTGCAATCGTTTATTTCTCTTTTCGGCGTCTCATTTACTATCCTTTTTGATTGGAATAATACTCCCTGGCACGCATCTTGTTTTCTTCTCGAACACCAACCATTTCATGCCAATCGAGTAAATCATCAAAATCATATGTCCCGTCCCACAATTGGTGCTGCTGCCATTCTCCCAGCGAAACAGGAGCAAAGGCAAATCCATCTATGTTTGCACATCGAACGGGATCAAACCCTCGAAGGTCTTCGCTGATTCCTTCAATGCGTTTCCGTCGAAAAAACTTGTCATGTTGAATAGTAAAACATGAGAGATCAAGGTCATGACCAGAAGAGAGTCATCTTCCAGATCCCCTACAGCCCATCTACCATTTGGCAAACGAAGAGGAGCATCTAAAGTCTGCTCTCCCACCACCTGTATAAGAGAACAAACATGTAGACACTCTTCTTGAATTTCTCTGAATTCTTGTTTTGATAAAGTCCCAATTTCGGTCGCTATTGACATCGCCACGACAACAGTATTGATCTTATTCCCTGAAGCGAGTTCAAAAGCAATATGGGATAGTTTGGACATCAATTTTAAAGCTATATAGCTCCCTGTTAATGCATCAAACTTCTTGATTTTCCATCTACGATCAAAGATCGTAATTTCCCTCTCCTTTTCTTTGACTGGCATTATACAAATCTCCTTTCATTTGTTTGCCTTAACCTTAATTAAAACGGGACAGCTTCTATGTCAGCACAAAGCAGAACCCATGTGACCATCTCACCTTGTTTCCGATATGGCTTGTCTCCAATCTTTTGGAAACATACACCAAAAAATGAATGGCTTGTCTGGTCCGCAAGACTTCTGAGAATACCTGCCCCCTGAGCCCAAAGAGAAGGCGGCCCCACAATCAATGCATTATACATTGCAAGCAAGAACTTATGGGCATCTGAAACCTGCTGAACAGAAAGAGTCAAAGTCCCATGATTGCCTGCCACCTTTGAAACCATTATGGCACCATCAGCTGCGGCTTCCATAACCGACCTCGTCTCTGTCATTGCCACCGTCACTTCACCAAGCCCATATCCAGTCAACGTCAAAGCTCCAGTTGGGAATGCCAGGCTGACAATACAGTCCAAAAAACTATAAGTTTCCATCAGTTGTACCTCCTAATTTAATTGACTCTTTCATGCGGCTAGTCTTTTAGCCTGTCTATTTTCACTTCGAGTGATTAGTCTTTTCCTTATTGTCTCTTGAGACTTCGGAATACCCTTCATCTTCTCACTCCTCTTACGATTTGACTCCTCCGTATGGACAGTCGGGATTCCTAAGTTCCACGGAATCTGACCTTCCCTGAAGACTCCTGGAGAATCAGACTTCTTGTGAATCTCCGCACACATTGCAACCCTTAAATCAGTCTCCTTTGTAAGTCCCTTATTCCATGCCGTCTTTCCTATTTTCTTCTCAGATTGAGATTTAATAGACGGATGACTCTCCTTCGTGAGACCTTTATTCCAAGGAATCTTCCCTTTCATAAATCCTTTCAGACCTTTATTCCATGCTGGGAATCCACTTGACTTACCTTTTTTAGGAGAAGGCCTACCGAGCAGTGAAGTAGATCTACCTTTACGAGTTTTACTCATTTTCTTCCTTGTTTCTTCTGTGCATACTTGAAGAGCTCTCTTTTCTTTTATGATCCTCTTCGTCTCCTCTGTGTGAAAATGAGTTCCTTTTGTGGGGCTCTTCCAACCTTTTGGATGGCCATCCCCTCCCGGAGTCAAATTATACCCTTTAGGACTGAGACAATCGTATTGGACAATATAAAATCTCTCTCGCTCATTAAGATCACATCCTAGAGAGCAATCTTCTAAGACAGAAAACTCAAAGTTCTCCTTACCATATTTTCGTATGGCGTTGTAAAAGGCTGATTTACCCCCTCTTCTTGCAGAACAGATATGACTCCATTGTCGGACCTTGAGACCCCTGACAGTCTTTCCAACATAGAGTTTACCGTTTATTAAGTTTTTAGCCTTATAGACTATCATTTTACAAGATCCTTAATAATCTCAATATCATCGGTTCACATACACGCCGATTATAATTGAGTGCATGGCCCCGGCCAACTTGACAGCAACATACAAACTTGGACTTTTCCTGAGCTGTCGAT